>FWPV01001650.1_pt1 | contig 60451 bp, 50 predicted proteins | sample 2228371 | NCBI WGS metagenome assembly FWPV01 (sample SAMEA103939776, study PRJEB20133) | metagenome
TTCTCGCATAGATAACTTGATTAGCGCTGTCGTAGGCGAGGGAGCGAATCCACGACTGGCTAGTATCATAACTAACACTCCAGTCTGATGATGAGTCGCAGCCGGTTGAGGTTGGGCATCGGTAGATGATGCCACTACCAGCGCTTCCCGCATAGATAACTTGGTTAGCGCTGTCGTAGGCGAAGGAGAAAATAACTGACTCACTGGTATCATAACTAACACTCCAGTCTGATGATGAGTCACATCCGGTTGAGGTAGCGCATCGGTAGATGATGCCACTACCAGCGCTTCCCGCATAGATAACTTGGTTAGCGCTGTCGTAGGCGAGGGAGTAAATAACTGACTCACTAGTATCATAACTAACACTCCAGCTACCTTCTGAACCAAGTAATGCTTTGCTATTAAAATTAAGAACGGAGGCTATCTGATTAGCTGAAGGAAGAGCGTTATGTTGCAAGGTTAAGGTTGCGTTTGATTCTTTGGTCGGGGTAAAGATGATATCTCCAGATGAGTTTATGGAGAGATTTGAGTAATTGTCTTCTGTGGTACCAAGCCTTAATTGAGGATAGGATGAAGAGATGATATCAAGTTGGGCTTGAGGGACTGATTTATTTATTCCCACTTTGCCAAAACTATCTATTGTTAGCCTTTGGGTGTTGTTTGTGTTAAATGATAGCGTGTTTGAGCCGGAAAGATATATCTCCGCTTGGGATGAGAACCCTATACCATTTGACGCTCCTGCCGCCGCCGACAATTCTAGTTTATGAGACGGATTTGTTGTTCCGATACCTACATTGCCCGATGTATCTATTCTTAGTCGTTCTATGTTATTGGTTTTAAATGCCAAAGCGTAGCCGTCATTGGTGCCAAGAGTGGCTAGTTCTCCAAATGAGTTGCCATTTTGTTTAAAGTACGCGCCATCCATTACGGATGAGACGCTGCTCCATGATGCGCCTGTTCCTGTTGAGGTGAGGATATCTCCCGATGATCCCGCGCTGTCTGACGAGTCGTAGAATGCCCCTGTTACTTTTATGTCGCCTAAAACTCTTAAATCCTCTGTAAATCTACCTGTTCCTGATACATCTAGTTTGTATGAGGGGGAGGTCGTCCCGATGCCGACATTGCCTTGAATTATTAATCCATTACTTGGCGCTGTTGATACCCCAGCGTATGAGGAACCTATGGCCATTCCTCCCGCTACATCCAATTTATTGGCCGGGTTTGTTGTGCTGATGCCAACACTCGTTCCATTGTCGTATATAAGAGATGTCGCCGAAAGTCCTGAAGTCGACCACTTTGGCAGATAGTTTGTTGAACCTAAATTACTTGTCAAGATTCCGCCTGAACCTGCCTGCACTACTCCCGTGGTCAGCCCGCTAAAGGTTATTGTTCCGCTTGATGTGATGGATGTCGCACCGCTTATTACCCCCGCGTCTGTAATTCCTCCTGAGTTATTGTTAATCCCCCCGGTTATTGACGCGCCCCCTGCTGTTACGGTTAAACCGTTGTTTGCCAAAAGCGAGGTAAAAGCTCCGGATGAGGGAGTGGTTGCCCCTATGGCTGTTGAGTTAATTCCCGCGGCGGTGACATTAAAGTTGCCCGATGTAATTAAAAGATTGTTCGTTCCCGCGTCAATAGACGAGCTATCCAATCCCGCCAAGTTTAGCGATCCGCTTGTTGATGTAAGGTTTAAAGCGCCTGTTGACAATGTCAGACCATTTGAAGCGGTCAAAAGTCCCGCGCTTATAATTTGTCCCCCAGAAGTGGTGTAAATGTTACCCGACGAATAAATATCACCCGATGTGGTTATGGCATCTCCCGAGTTAAATGGCGTAAGTATAGAACCTGTTCTTGTCCAAAATCCTAAGGATCCTGTACCAGAGCCCCCAACCCAAGACAAATTGCCCGATCCATCGTTTGTTAGCACAGAGGCTACGGCTCCTTGAGACGAAGGAAAACTTATAGCGACACCGTTAACCCTAACAATGTTTCCCAAGGAATTTATTTGGAACTGAGAGGATGGACCGACGGAAAAAGCAGAATCAGGATTTGTCGTCCCCACCCCAACATTGCCCAAACCGGAAAAAGTTAGATTGTATCCGGACAGGGCTATATCGGTGTCGGCGTCTAAAGTCATTTGATCTTTGAATTCGGTAAAGTCCAGTGTGTCGTCGTCAACATCAACGGCCAAAAGGCTTCCCCAAACGAGGTTTCCCGTCCCATCATTTGTTAGCACCTGCCTATCAGCTGTAGCTTGACTTGTTGGCCAATTGTATGAAACACCGCGAATTTTTGATATATTTCCTTCTGCGTCAATTGTAAAGTTAGAAGACCATACGGGGTTGGACCCATCGGAGTATATAACAGATCCAACACCGCCTACGGGCAACACCGACAATTTACTTCCCGATTGGTAATAGAGCATGTCTCCAGTGTTATAGGAGGTTAAACCGGTCCCGCCATATGCGGTTTCCACCGGATCGGCTTCCCAAACCCCGGTAGATATGCTGCCCAGGGCGGTGATCTCCTCAGTTGACATACTTTGCCAAGCTTTTCCGTCGCCCATAAGGATATAAGAAGATTTAGGAGTAATGGCGCCAAAAGGCACGCCTTTTACCCTATTAACGATCACATTAGCCAATCCCCCCGCGTCTGGAGATGAAACATCCCCGGAAATATCCAAGTAACCCTCAAGGCTTGTCTCTGTTACAGCGTCTATTACACCCAAACCCAGCAAACTTCCGACATTGGCAGTATTTGTCGTCAAGCCATTCGTGAACTCCGCATTCTCAACAAACATGGACGGCACACTAACACTTAATGTCAACTCGCGATCGAATACTCCCTCTCCCAAAACGCTGGGTAACCCTACGGCAAGCTTGGCTTTCTGGACATTAACACCACTGTCCTTAAAACCCAAAACCCCATTGAGCAGCTTGGGTAGTATGTCGCTTATTCCCCGTATTCCCTGTATTCCCTGAGGATTTGGCTTACCGCCATCGCCACCGGAGGAAAAGTACCCAGATCCCCCGCGCACGCCAAAAAACCTAAAACCCATTACGAGTGTCAAAGTAAGACAAAGCGCAAGGCCAAAACGCGCTAGCCTCTTTAGCGCCACAATATCATTCAAACCCAGATGGGAAACTAAGTCTGATTTTGACAAAAAGCTTTTTGCGGGGGACGGGTCAAAACCACCAGTGTTGTTAACCGCGTTACTAGCTCCGAATCTGTTACTAACTCCAGTTCTGGCTGAAACGCCGTTTTTTGTCGCCTCCGAGATGTTTTTACCGAGAACAGTTTGCGTTTGCTCCGATCTGTTCTTATTTTTGAGGCTTTGTCTTTCTTCCAAACGGTTTTTTAAAGACACCAGATCAGAGAAATTGTATTGTCGGTACCCATTGGCAAGTCTTTCCGAGGTAATCTCTCCATCGTTTTCCAGACGACGAAGGGTGGAAGGAGTGATTTTTAGGTATAAGGACGCCTGAGAAACCCCAAGTTTAGAGTCGGTGTGAAAAGCAGAATTTTGGGCAGATTGTGTACTCATACCAGGCAGGATGTCTAAGCTTTCTAGATGTTGTAACAAAAGCTTTTGACAAACTTAGTTAATAGTAAACAAACTGCGCGCTTCTGTCAATAGCAACCCGCGCAAAAATTTTGTCTGTCTTGAATATTTTTGCCAATGCTATATAGTTAATACATGCCCTCGGACGAAGTTCTAAAAAAACTTGCCGATATAGTAAAAACTGACCATAGAAGAAACCGCTTGCTTGTGGAACTGGAGGAAGTCGCAGTATCCAAATCCAAAATTGCCCAGACATCTCAAAACGGTGAGAAGAATTTTGATTACAAAAACTACCCAGAGCTTGCTAATATTGCCAAAGAGCTGAATGGTGTTTTGGGTATTACTTTTAACCAAGCTCCAACTGAGGAATTTATAGAGAACTTAAAAAGCGAATTGGTCAAAATCCCGGAGCTTGTTGCGGAATGTCCGGCAAGAATTTATGAGCTTATGAACAACCCCAATCCAGACGCAAGTCATCTCCTTGACCAAATAATTTCCACAGTGAAGGAACCAGTGATTGTGGCCGTTAAACCCACAAACGCCTTTGTTTCCGGAACATCTTTGTCTTATAAAGGTAGATATGTCGATTTATCACTAAATAGGATAATTAAGGACATGATATATGCCTGAATACAATTACAACGGCTACAATCAGAGTTCTTTTGGTAAATTCCTGACAGAGATTGGCGAGGTAGGTTTTGTGGAATCTTACGAACACCCAATAATAGGGGTTTCTGGCCTACCGGGGGCAACACTAAAAGAGGTAGTTCTGTTCGAATTGGGAGGTATAGGACAAATTATGTCGCTAAATGAAGAAGGAATAAAAGTAATGGCTCTTTCTGCTAGGCGGCCTAGCATTAAGGAACGAGTTGTCCGCACCGGTTTGCCAATAAAATTGGGGGTTGATACCGATCTGCTTGGTAAAGCAATAGACTGCCTTGGTAACAGCTTATACCCTCAACCGGAAATATTAACCCCTCAAGACTACCGACCGATAGACAAAACGCCACCCGGCATAGACAGGAGGGTAAAAATTAACCAATTCTTTGAGACCGGCGTTTCCGTAGTAGACATGATGATTCCCCTAGGCAAAGGTCAAAGAGAGTTGATTATAGGAAACCGCAAAACTGGAAAAACTGAATTCCTATTACAAACTATGTTAAACCAGGCCAGAAAAAATACAGTATGCGTATACTGTTGCGTCGGCAAACCAGCCTTAGACATTAAGAAGGTAGAGATTTTCATACATGAGCACAATATTCAAGCCAATTGCGTCCTGATAGCTAGCTACGCTTCAGATCCAGCGTCTCTCGTCTACTTAACCCCGTTTTCCGCAATGACATTGGCGGAATTCTTTTTAGAATCTGGCCGAGATGTGCTTTTGATATTAGACGACTTGACAGACCATGCCAAATATTACCGGGAGCTTGCGCTATTGGCGCGTAAATTTCCTGGAAGGTCAGCGTATCCCGCGGACATTTTTTACACACACTCAAGGTTGCTAGAGAGAGCTGGTTACTTTAAAACAGAAAAGGGAGTCAACGCCATAACCTGTCTACCAGTGGCGGAAACTGTCCAAGGAGATATAACCGGTTATATCCAAACGAACCTAATGTCCATAACCGACGGGCATATTTACTTTGACGAGGAACTTTTTTTATAATGCGTCAGGCCAGCCGTAAATTATTTCCTGTCAGTCACCAGAGTTGGCAGGCAGACTCAAACAAAACTCAAGTGGTCTGTGGCGAGAGAACTTACGAGCTTTCTTACACAACTCGAAAAAACGCAAAGCTTTATTCATTTTGGCGCGGAAATAAATCAAGGGATAAAGTCGACGCTGGCAATGGGTGAAAAATTGATATACGGTTTTTTTAGTCAAGAGTCAGATTATGTCATAGATAGCAATCTGCAAATTCTGATATTCACACTCATTTGGAGCCAGATTATACAAGCCAAAACGCCGGAAGAAGTTAGAGCGCAATGTAAGAAGGTAGCAGACAGGTATTACACTGACGATACTTATAGAAAAATTGTTGACGGCATGATAAGCGCGTGTGAAAATCTAAATAAATTGTTGGGTTTGGTGAGCGCTAAGCACGCGGAACTGGTCTAAATTGCAAACAACAAAGCAGCGTGAAGCAAAAGTGAATCAAAAGCAAGGGTGGCACAGCAAAATAAGGAAAAATAAGGATATGGAGGGAGGCCGACTATGAAACAACATATGCAACAGTACAAAAAAGCGCTTGAGGCTTTAGCGGATATTGCGGAGACCTACCAAGAAATCGCGTCCATGCGGATGCGCAAGATTAAAGACTCCGTCCTGCAAAACCGGAGTTTTTACGGTCCGCTACTGGAAGTTTACCAGGAAGTCAACAGTATCTATGCTCAGACAAACCACAAAATATATAGGCAGGAGACCAACGGCAAAAGCATGGCTCTTCTTCTCACATCCAATACCGGCTTATATGGATCGATAAACAGGAGCGTCTTTGACATGTTTCTAGAAAACGAAACTAAAAGCCAAAGCGATATAGCGGTAGCGGGTAGGCTGGGCAAGCTATGGCTTGATAAGGCAGGGTTTCAAAGAAATTATGCATATTTTGACATGGCAGATAATGTAACCCTAGAAGAACCTGCCACTAGAGAGCTTTTTGACCATGTCGTTAAGTATTCGGAGGTTAAAATTTACCATGGTTTATTTAACAGCATTATAAACCAAACCGCGCAAGTCACTGAACTCACCAAACAATACCCTAAACAGTCGCGGGAAACCACAACCCTATCTTTTATTTTTGAACCAAGCATTGAAAAGGTTTTAGACAAATTCGAAAAACAACTTTTGAACGCCTTTTTTACGCAGACTATTTTGGAGTCAAACCTGGCCAAGAATGGTTCCAGAATGACAAGTCTGGATAGCGCAAATCAGAGTATTGACGCCTCTCTGCGTAAAATTAAGCTACAAGAACTAACCGCTAAACATAGAACTCAGAATAAAAAACAACAAGAACAAACCATGGCATCTTTTTTAAGGAGGCAAAATGAGTCGAGCGCAAACAGGTAAAGTAAAGGCTTTAAATGACTACATGGTCGAAGTCGAGTTTTTGGAAGGAGAAAAACCCGCAACCCATACTATCTTGACATCGCACAGTAATAGATCAGTGAGACTGCTTGGCCTAAAGTGGTCAAGCCCTAGCAGACTAATCTGTCTGGTGCTAAGTGGCATGGAGAGCTTGTACCGTGGCCTGGAGATAGCAGACACGGGTGAGGGTTTCTCTGTCCCAGCAGGACCAGCCACATTGGGAAGAGCTTTTGACATCTTTGGAAAGTCGAGAGACGGCAAAGAAGATCTGTCAAGAGCCGTCGAGAGGCCCATTTTTGGGCAAAGTGTGAGGCTAGCTAATGTTGCAAGTAAAGAAAAGGTTTTGGAAACCGGCATAAAGGCTGTGGATGTATTTTGCCCTATGGTAAAAGGCGGGAAGGTAGGCCTGCTTGGGGGCGCGGGGGTGGGAAAAACAATTTTGCTGACTGAGATTCTAAATAACATAGTCCAAAGGAATCGGGAAAACACAGTCTCAGTGTTCTGTGGTGTAGGTGAAAGGTCTAGAGAAGGCCACGAATTGTATCGGGAGCTTTCCATGTCCAAGGTGCTTGATACTACAGCGTTAGTCCTCGGAACCATGGGCGATTCCCCCGCGGTGAGATATCTAACTGCTCATGCTGGCGCAAGCGTTGCGGAATATTTTAGGGACGAAATGAACAAGAATGTCCTCGTCTTTATTGACAATGCGTATAGATACGCCCAAGCAGGAAACGAGCTTTCTTTACTAACCGACAATTTACCTTCTGAAGACGGATACCAGGCGGATTTAATCTCACAGATGGCCGAATTGCACGAAAGATTAATATCTAAAAAAGATTGTCATGTAACGACAATAGAGGCAATATACTTGCCGGCGGATGATGTCCTGGACCAAGGTGTACAAGCAATTTATGACTTTTTGGATACATCAATTGTCCTAACCCGCGAGATTTATAGGGACGGCAGAATGCCCGCCATAGATGTCCTTGCGTCTTCGTCCTCCGCCTTATCGCCAAGTATCGTCGGCCACAACCACTATAACATAGCGTTAGGGGCTCAAGCCCTACTAAAAAAAGCTGTCAATCTGGAAAGAATTGTCTCGTTAGTTGGGGAGTCAGAACTCTCCGACGAGGATAAGACTACATATGAGAGGTCGCTAAAAGTAAAGAATTACTTGACACAAAATTTTGCTATTTCGGCTGATCAAACTGGCAAAAAGGGGTCCTATGTGCCACTAAAGGACTCCCTCGAGGATATAAAGGCTATCGTTTCTGGCAAATACGACGACATTCCTGCATATAAATTTATGTATATAGGTTCCATATCGCAATTCTTGTAAATATTATTACTGCTTACATATAATAATGTGATTGTGAGGTGAAGTATGATGCTTAAAAGAAGAAGAGACGAGCTACAAGTGTCGATAAAAAGCAATAAAAAGACATATTTCTCCGGTGTTTGCTACTCAATAACGAGTAGCAATGAACTGGGGGAATTTGACATTTTACCTCAGCACGCCAATATAATATGCCTAATCAAAGACTACATAATTGTAGATAAAACCTCTGTTTCAGAAAAAAAGATCCCCATTCGCCAAGGCATTCTGGTTGGAAAGGAAAACACAGTCCAAATTTTTCTGGACTAACGCTGGAAAAATTTACCAATAAATATCCGCGTGGCAAAGATATGGAAACTACACGACTGTATGAAATCAGGACCTAAGCCTATTTGGGTTACCCATTTTGGTTACCTAGTGGCAAAGCATATACCCAAGGAGTCCTACAACTACAAAGCGACTTTGGCCGAGGGGCTCATGGTGGCGGAGATATAAACGCTTTTTATCCAGTTGTCCTGCGCTTTGGGCGGTTTGTTTAGCTTAATGGCAGAAATTAGCTCCAAAAAATTTTCCTCCAGAGCTTTAGTGGTAAAGCTTTTCTTCCCTATTATCGTATGTATTACACTGCCGTTTGCTTCCGTTCTGACCTCCAACCGACCTTTCTTAAATTGCTCCACGGCCTTCTCGACATCTTCCGTCACAGTACCGTTCTTCGGACTCGGCATCATACCAGCGGGTCCTAAAACTTTGGCTACTTTGGCAAGCTTTGGCATAAAACTAGGTTCTACGATAAGGACATCAAAATCAGACTTCGGCTTGAGTCCGCCATTATTTAGCTTCTCTATGTCGCTCTCCATCAACTCTACATCAGCCCCTGAGACTCTGCCAGAAGCCATGACAGCGATTTTCTTAGTTTTACCAGTGCCGTGGGGTAGCGTAAGGTTGAATCTAACGGTTTCCTGCTTATCTTTATCTAGGGCACAATCTATATGCACCTCAATGCTGGAATCAAACCTGGCCTTATCCGCTTTTTTGACGTAATCTATCGCCTCAGTTATCGTCATGACACAGTAACTCCCATCGACCTGGCAGTACCTTCTACAACCTTGATCGCCTTATCCAAATCCTTAACATTAAGGTCGGGTAACTTAACTTTAGCTATCTCCTCAATCTGCTTTCTTGTGATATTTCCTATTTTGTCCTTGTTTGGAACTTTTGAGCCTTTATCTAACTTGAGGGCTTTCAAAATTAGACTTGAGGTCACTGGAGTCTTAGTAACAAAGGTAAAAGATCGATCCTCATATACCGTCAACACCACAGGAATTATATTATCCCCCATATCTTTAGTTCTAGCGTTAAACTCTTTACAAAAATCCATCAAGGGGACGCCATGTTGACCCAAAGAAGGGCCCACCGGTGGCGCCGGATTAGCCTTGCCCGCCGGAATATTCAATTTTACATAAGCCTTTACCTTTTTCTCTTTTGCCATATTTTTTAAATTGCCGTAACTTTTGAAAACTCCAACTCTATAGGAGTTTCCCGCTCAAAAACGGAAACTAACACTTTGACTCTCCCCTGCTCATCATTTACCTCGTCAACTTTACCCATAAAATCTTTCCAAGGCCCGTCCACAATTTTTACCGCGTCCCCTACTGAGTATTTGGCTTCAAACCTCGGAGCCTCCATCTTCATAAACTTCATCAGCGTCCTGACCTCCGACTCCGGTAAAGGCGTGGGCGTGGTGCCAACCCCCACAAAACCAGTGACTCCCCTAGTTGACCTAACTAAGTGCCATACTTCGTCAGAGAGTTTCATCAATATTACCACATAACCCGGAAGAATCCTCTCCTCTACCTCCCGCTTCTTGCCCTCGCTGACCATTATCTTCTTCTGGGTAGGTATAAGCACCTTAAAAACCCGATCAAGATAACCCATGGAGGTGGCCCTCTGTTTAAGTGTAACAGCTACCTTGTTCTCATGGCCAGAGTAGGTGTGCACCACATACCACTTTGCCCCATCCGAAGGCATGTCGGAAATAGACACGATATTTATGTCCTTGTCATCCATGGTTGACGCATGAGAATCAACGCTTTGTTCACTTGTATTCTTTTCTTCGTCCATACGCCTGATTTGACATCATCCTTAAATAAGCCTACTTTTACACCTAATTTGATGCTATCTCTAGATAAACCTACCTTTTGCTTGCTGAACCCTGCTAAACCTCAGTCGTCGAACAAGCCCGCTAAACTAAGGCCACGCTTAACTAACTAATTACCTACCGCGCTCAAAGCCAGGTTCAACCCCTTGAGCAGGATAGCATCCACACCACCAACAAAAAAACCAACTAGCAAACTACCACCCGCAACCAAAAGAGTCAAGCGGACAGCCTCACCCCTGCGTGGCCAAGTGACATAAGCAAACTCCTGCTTAGCCCTTATTAGATAATCCACAAAACCTTGCATAGGTTTTTGGATTGTAGCATCTAGTGTACAATATGTAAATGACTGGTCTACTTGGTATCTTTTTAGACAATCCAATCTTTTTCTTTGTTGTTGCCTTGGCGTTGGCATTGTCCATTACAGTTCACGAGTTCGCTCACGCATACACGGCTTACAAACTCGGCGACCCCACGGCTAAAAGCTTAGGAAGGCTAACCCTTAACCCTCTAGCCCATCTGGACCCGCTTGGCACATTGTCGCTATTACTCTTGGGCTTTGGATGGGGAAAATCCGTGCCAGTCAATTATTACAACCTCAAAAATCCCCAAAGAGACATGGCGCTGATCTCCTTTGCCGGACCGGGCAGTAATTTTGCTATGGCACTGATTCTGACGGGTGCGGTCAAAATGTTTGAGCAACTTTTGTTTCCAGATGGAAACCTTGCCGCAACGGGCATATCTTTACTGATAAAGGGGTTAATTTATCCTATTATTCTTTATAATATAATCTTAGGGCTTTTTAACCTCATACCCATAGAACCCTTGGATGGCTTTAAAATCGTAAACGGCATCTTGCCCCCCAGACTTTCAGCACAATGGGTTCAGATGGCGCCATTCGGGCTTTATATATTGATCTTCTTGGCGGCAACAGGGGGCATATCGCGACTCCTTTCTCCCGCGGTAAGCCTGATTTTGGACATACTGAAACTTTAGTTGCAAATATTCTTGACTTTTTCCACCTTTGGGGGTTAAATGAAGGTGATTTGAAAATTCCTAGGATGCTCGTTTAAACCGGTCCTGAAAATATCTCTCGACATTATAACTTCAGGAGATCGGGAGTACTCCGCCTCAGAACGGAGTCCGAGATCACACCTTCCTAAGCGGGAGTCTGGTTCGGCGGTCGGCATCCCGGGATCTTATTTGTTCCTGAACTTGCGTCAGACTTGTCTCACGCTCAACTCCCTAATCCTTATCTTGTCATCTTGTCTGTCTTGTCTTGTTTTATCTCGTCTCGCCCTACCTCATCTCGTTCTGTCATATCTCTCCTTATCTTTTCTTCTTTTCTAGACGCTCTCCCACTCTCTTTGTGCCAACTGCTACCCGACAAACTGGGAGCTCTGTCCCAAGAAACTTTTTATTAGCTGTATCGCCATTTGCCGACCTTTTTTCGTTCCAAAATGACCGCCACCCCTAATTTGAGCAATCTCGATAAGCCCTACCCTCATGGCTTCAACCAATCTGCTAACATATATCGCGTTTTTGTTTGAGACTATGGTGTCAGACGGGTCATAAATGTACAGTTGCCGTATAGAATCCGGCAAGTTAACGAACCCCGTCGATTTGACAATTTGCAGGTATTTTTTGGCCCAAAGGGGATGTGGGGGCTTTATTCCCCTCCTCATTAGCCCCGTTTTTACAACCTCACTGTCGTGCAACAGAAGCAATTTCTCGTCCGGAATCTTGAGATACACATCGGAGAGAAGTTTGTAAACATTCGTAATTCCGTTATCTCCCAATATAGGGGACGCCCAAATAACCATCTTCTTTATGATCCCCTGCGTAAAAGTGCCACCGCTAGGCGGTGGATGTATCCTACCCGAACAAAGTGAAGGCTCGCGAAGCAAGGAGTTGTGGCAAATTGCTTGACTCAGTTGGCAGTTGTTAACATTCGTTACTAAACCTGCGCGCCCGTTGAGAATGTTTGCCAAATCCAACAACACCAGACCCCCAAAGGAAAACCCCACGCCATGGAACTCTTTAAAGCCTTCGTACTCAAGAAGTGGAAGTAAATACTCACTTACTGATCGGAGCGACCACAGATCCATACCCACATCACCAAGACCGTTATGATAAGGATAATCTGGCAACAAGACAGAGAATTCAGAAAAGTTTGACCAAACAAAGCTGGCGGGACTCTCTTTATAGCTGGCAAGGCCCCACAAAAACAAGAGCCTCCCGCTGCCACAACCAAACTTAAGGTACCGATAAGGCCTGCCGTTTATCTTCCTGTTTATTTCCGCGAACTCCTTGGTTATAAGACTTATTTTAACTCAACCTTAGCCCCTGCGGCTTCCAACTTCTTTTTTGCTTCCTCCGCTACTTCTTTTTTGGCGCCCTCCAAAAGCACCTTTGGCGCGCTCTCCACCAAAGTCTTTGCCTCAACCAGTCCCAAAGCCTGATTTAACTCCCTAACCACCTTAATAACCGCAATTTTGTTGGCGCCAGCGTCAGCAAGAACGACATCAAACTCGGTTTTTTCTTCAGCGGGAGATGACCCAACGGGAGCGGTCGCAGTAGACGCGGACACCATCGCGCTAGCAGAAACTCCAAATTTTTCTTCCAGAGCCTTCACTAGTTCATTAAGCTCCAAAACGGTCATTTTGTCGACCATATCCATGATTTTTTGTGCATTTTCAGATAACTCCATCTAACCCTGCACCTCCTTTTTGCGCGCTATAGCATGTAACCCATAGACAAAATTTGAAATCGGACTCTTAAATCCGGCAAGCATCATCGCCAGGAGATCGTTCTTGGACGGTAATTGCCCCAATTCAACAACCTTCTGCGGCGCATAGTACTTATCCTCCAAAAAAGCTCCTTTTATTTTTAGACCGTCGAATTTCTTGGAAAATTCGTACAAAACCTTTAGGGGAACTAAACCATCATCATAGGCAAAGATGAGCGCGGTTTGACCTTGCAGATCGCCTTCGCCAGGTTCTCTGTCGCCCAAGGCTATCTTAACCAAGGTATTTTTTGCGACAACAACCTCAGCCCCCGCTTCCTCAATCTTCCTGCGAAAATCGTTCAGCGCGTTGGATGTAAGACCCTTGTAGTCAAAAAAAGCAAGGCCCCGAGCCCTCTGGATTTTCTCCGACAATTCTCTAACTTTTTGAATTTTAAGACTATTTGGCATATAACTCCTCGGCAAGCACCGACCGCCAAGCGGTCGAAAATTAAGTCGTAAGACGCTTACTGTCTTTGGCAACCGCAACCCCGGAATTGTTTCAAAAATTTAATGATCTGTCAAGCTCCCTTTAGGATTTCGGTCCACTCTTTCGACAGCCTAGAGTGCTCCCCCTAAGATCAAAACACGAAGGCCAGGTTTCATTCATAAAGACTGACAGGAAAATGCGCTCTCAATTCCGAGGCAGCGTCCTCTGGTGTAGCTTTGTCGCTGACCCAAATGCCAGCCCCCAACTCCAGGGCCCCAAAAACCTTAATATGCGGAATAAACCCGATATGCCAGTGATAAGGCTCGTATCTCACCGTGTGTATCCAAAAATTCCTGTCTGGATTATTGAAGCGATTTTTATATGACAGAAGAGCTCCGGGCAGAATTTTGGCTAGATCGTTTATCTCTACCTCGTCGATAAAACCAAAATTAGGCTTGTGGTTTTTTGGCACCAAAACCAACTCGTAACTCCATCTGCTTGCCTTAGGACAAAAAAGCACAAAATGTGATGATTCATGAACTACTCTTCTTCCGTCTTGGACCGCCTCGCGCCACTCATCACACCAATAACAAGAGTTTCTCTCATTATAATAATGCAAAGCTTCCGCCTTCTCGTTGGCAATTATTCCAGGAAAACCCCTAGCAGCCACAATTTGAGAGTGCGGATGCAGCACTGAGGCCCCGGCCCTGCCACCCTTATTGTTGAATATGATTACTTCCTTATCTTCACTTCCAAAGTGTGAAACTCTATTCAAATATGCCCTAATTATCCGGACATTTTGATCGTGGTCAAAATCCTCCATGTCTTTTTGGTGATCGGGCGAATGAACGACAATTTCATGGTCAGGCATCAGAGGAAATTTGTTCTGAAATACTCTGACATTCCAGTCGTCATCGTCTTGGTACAATGTTGGCGGAGTCAAAGATTCCTGGCCCTTGCAAAAAAAACATTCAATTTTTGCACCTGTCGAATTCGCTCCTGATTGCCCGCCTCCCACAACGCCGGTCTGATCGTGTCTTTTGGCACGATTCGTAGCCAATATGGTAGGATAGCCAGTTAAAGGATCAAATATGAACAACCCCATAGGCATCCTTTCTTATTTGCACCGCTTTCTCATACAATTCTTTATACAGCTTTGCGCTCTTGTCAAAACTAAAATCCTGTTTTAAACACTCCTCAACTATAGCAAAATGAAACGGACTTTTGTAAATATTAAAACACTTTTTGATAGAAGCTAGAAAAGCTGGGCTGGAATAATCGTTGAACAGAAACCCCGTTTTGCCATGTTTTATTGTATCCTTAAGGCCCCCCACCGCGTGAGCCACGGGAACGGTACCATACCACATAGCGATCATCTGGGTAAGACCGCACGGTTCGAACCTGGAGGGGATCAAAAAAAAGTCGCTTCCCTGATAAATCCTGTTGGCTAATTCAGGATCAAAACGCGTTAAAACAGAAACAGCTTTACGATTATGCTGGCTATTTATCCTACTTTCTAATTCGGCAAATTTTGTCTCCCATGATTTGTCTCCGGACCCAAGAAGTATAAAATCCCCGCCTAATTCGGCTATGTCAGGAACTACCCCGTGTAAAATGTCTAAACCTTTTTGATTAGGATCTAGCCTGGAGATCATGGAAAACACGGGCCTATCCCTATCCACAGATATACCTAGCTCTCCCCTTAACAAATCCTTGCTTTTTTGTTTCTCCTGTTGCCAATTAGTGACAGCGAACTCTCTTGGGAAAGCTTGGTAATCCAGCCCATTAAGAATTCCTATAAGCCGGTCTTTTCTGGCTACTATCACTTGACCTACTTGGCTGCTATCGGCTCCCATTACGAGTTCTTCGGCGTATGAAGGTGAAACGGTATTTATGAAATCTGCCGACATTATACCCTGCATCAACAAATTCAGATCTCCATCGCTTATATCCCACTGAATAGTCTTGTGTAACTCCGGTTTCAACCCTAGATCAAAAAGCATAAACGGCTCACTAACTCCCTGATATGATATATTATGAATTGTCATAATAGTTGCTGGCCTGCTTAATTTTAATTCATCGGACAGCAGGCGCGGAATAAGACCAGTGTGCCAGTCGTTGCAATGCACAACATCATATGTGTTAAATCTGCTTTTAACCAGCTCGCAGACACACTTGGAAAAAAAGGCGAAAACCCTGGTTTCGCTGGGCGTGTCCAAAAAGGCGTCCTTTCCGCCTGCAGAGAAAAAAAAGTCATTCTTAAGCAAATAAAGGTCGACGCTAGAGAACGGGAGTCTAGTAGCCCAGACTTCAACTTCATAAAGCCTTGACCCGTAAGCAACCTCCAACACTCTGCTTTTGTAAGTACTCAAATTTTGTACTTTTGCGGTGGGAAAAAAAGGTACAACAACATCCGAGTCCACACCAATCTTTTCCAAAGCTTTGGGCAAAGATCCTACGACATCACCCAACCCTCCAATCTTTATAACCGGCGCTACCTCTGACGCGCATACTAACACCTTAAGCATGGCTAATTACTCCTTTGCTCTGGCTGCCCACCGCGCAATTTTTTGTACTCCTCGGTATATTCGTCCAAAACCTTGTTTATCCTTTCCTCCGGCATATCCAGCCTCAAAAGGTCTATGGCATGAATGGCATCATATATGTCGTTTTTTGTCTCTATCTTATATACCGCATCACGCCAAAGAATGGCTTTCTCATATTCGCCCGCGGAAGCGGCCTTCTTCTCCTGTTTTTTGAGCAAGTCAATGAAGGCTTTGTATATAGCGGGCTCTACGCCACCGGCCTCAAGCGTACGACTCTTAAAAGGTATTCTTTGCGCAATGTTTCTCTCTCTGTTCATCTCCCTTATCTTACCAGACCTTTGCCAATCGAAGGCTGTGGACACTATTTTTCTGTATAAGTATTGAGCTTGACTTCTCTCCTTAACAAAAGTATCGCCTGCCGATTCGATAATTTCCAAACACTGGTAAGCTCCGGATTCTATCATCTCCACACTCCACCAAGGCTTTGCGCTTGCCCAAAAAAATTGATCGGAAGCCACCGCCTTATCCGCCTTGCTTCTCGCGACCCCATACAAATTCGGCTGGTCGACTAAAGAATTCACTACCCTAAGCATTAGGTCTACTAATTCCCACTGGTACTGATGAATTACATTAGACGGATCGTTCCAGGAAATAAACTGTATCCCCTGTTCGATGTCTTTGACACTACTTGCCCATGTTGAAGCCTGGAGATCTACAACTTCTCGTTCTAAGTTGATCTCTAGCAAATCACTAAGCGTGCAATATTGTATGTCAGTGTCATATCTATCTGTGTTGTAATCGTAAATAGACAAAAGCGCTGATTCTAAGCCCGGTCTATGGTGGCCAAAGGTTTCACCATCCATAGCGGTGATCAAATATTCCCTAGAGGAGTACTCAGACAGTAGATTGCAAATATTCCTACTATTTCTTTCTATACCGCCCATTATTATATTACTAGGCTTTCTGTCCCTAAAAAATACTACTATACTGTTCTCGTTGAGACCTGTATTGACTGGGTTATATATAAATTGTTTACGACCGTTGACTAAATCTAAATCAATTATGTCACTTTTATAAGCAATACCGTCTACCAATACATACTTATAACCTTTCTTACATATTAAGTTTATCAATTTTTTGTCAATTGCCATTTCAGGAGGAAAGAAACCATCAAAAACCACATCTTGCGATACATACTTCTTTACCATGTTTTCGTTGAGTTCTATTTGTCTAAGTACTTCTTCTTCGCTCATTAATGGTAAAAAGGCATGATAGCACGCGGTAGAGGTTATTTCTATTTTTTTACATTTGTACAAATCACCTAAAATATCCACTACATCATGAAATTGATACTTATCCAACAATTCAAGAAGACTACCCGAGATATTTATTGTCAATCTAGCTTTCCCTTTGGTTAACAGACCTTGCAACAACGGCCTGTAGCACTGGTTAACAACCGATTCCAGAATATCCCGTTGCTGGTTGGCGGGTTGATAAAAGTGTAAAAAATTGACCCATTTCATGATGTTGCCCCCAAACATGTAGACCCTATGCACCTGAAGACATATTGGTTGTACATATCGTATAAATTAAATATTAAATATTGCCTCATCAGAACTACTCCAGGGTACTAGCTTTTTCTTCAACTTTTTGGACTAATTCTAGTAACTCCGGGGCTCTGTTACCAAATAAACCAGCGCAACCCTTGTAGTATTCAAGCGTCGAAACTATCATATACCTACTAAGATTTTTTTTTCCTGCAACCTCAACTCCTGTAGACCACCAAAAGGCGTCGCTTTGCTCCGATTTCAGTACATTCAAAGCCTGAACACTCCTTTTGTTGTTCCCACGCCGATCCAGCCAAAATGGCTCCGGGATTTCCGCATTGCCTGAGAGTCTCCTACTTGAGTCACCCTCGTATTCAGTCAAATTAGCCAAAATATCGTCTTGGTCATGTAAGAATTTGAATAATTCCCAAAGGGAAACATTAACCGGGCACTCTTTGTTGACCCACATAGGATATATCTCCGAATCAACAGTACTCCATGTAGACTCCAAGAGTTCCACAAGGGACTTCTCTTCCATGTATTTGATTGCCTGACTAATTGTGCTAAACTCCACCCCACTTCTACCGAGCTCAATCGTTAAATTATCAAAAAAACCCACGCCATCTCTGTAGTGATGACCAAATGTCTCTGCGTCTAAAGCTAATATTGCCCCATCGCCATTTTTTATAAGGTCGTTAGCAACCCCTGACACATCAAACTCCCTATTAAAGGCCAGAAGATTAGAAAGGCCTCTATTCCTAACTAGCAACTTAGTAGAACATCCGCTAAGAGTGTAAAACATCCCGTTTCTGTGCCTATCCCTAAACTGATCGGGCAGGGAATATTCATCCATTAACATCCATTCGTACCCCATGTCATCCAAAATCGGCGGTAGGTTGGGCTGCACAGCCATCTCCGGCGGGAAAAACCCCCTAACATCCCTAATCATGTAACAATCTTCGCCCTCAAAATCCTTGTCTGCGCCAAAATAATACCCATAGGCCATCTCGTTTAGCATTATCTGCCGACAAACCATAGACTCGGGTAGCCTTGAAAGGAGAGGGTGGTAGGCGGCTGTACCTGTTAACTCTACCCTATTCTGATCTACTAACAACCGAATATCCGCAATTAAATCACGATAGCCCAATCTATCCAGTTGCTCAAGAAGCGCCAACGGAAAATTTAATGTCAGATTAAGTTTCTTATTATCCTTTATAACTTTGATTAAGGGAGCGTAACAGCTCTTTACGACATCCCTAAACACTTGGGGTAACTGATTAGAGGGTTGGTAAAAATGAAGAAATAAACAAACCATCACTCCCGATGATTATATCTCTTACTTCAAAAACCGCAAGCAACAAAAATGCACAACCTTACCCGAAGTGGTTTCTCCTCACTCTCCTGCCCACAGAATGAGAATACGGCCACTCCGGATAAAGATCGGAAACAGACCCATTATACACGCGGTTTACGATTTTGTCAAAGGTTGATAATGTAAGACATTGTTACTTTTTGGCTGTGCCTCTAAGGTTTATGGCTCGCCGATAAAGCTTTTCGTACTCCCTAGCGCTATAAGACCAGCTAAAATCGGCCTTCATTGCATTTATCTGCAACTTGCGCCACAAGACGGGATTTTTATATATCTCCAGGGCTCTGACAATTTCCCCATATAGCGCAAACTCATCAAAATCGTCAAAAACAAAACCCGTCCCCTTTTGGCTCACGACATCAAAACTAGTAACAGTATCCTTTAATCCGCCTACACCCCTAACCAATGGCACAGCGCCATACCTCATTGCCTCCAGTTGAACAACCCCACAGGGCTCAAAACGAGAAGGAAATAGAATTATGTCGCTACCGCCAAAGATTAACCTTGGAAGTGTGAAATTAGGGTATGGATAAATACCCACTTTTTGGGGATAACTATTCTTTAAGTTTTGAAGCAATTCCGTCAACCAACCGTCCCCGCCTCCCACCTCCACAAACTGAACTTCGTATCGGTGAAGAATCTTGTTTAACACTGACACCATCAAGTCAACTCCCTTCTGGGAATCCAACCTACCCACAAAACCCAAAACCGGTATTGATCTGTCAACCTTGAGGTCGAACTCCTTCTGCAAGGCTTCTTTGTTAAAAAACCTGTCATCCAAAGACTTAATATCGTAATTTTTCTCTAGTAGAGCGTCAGTGGCTGGATTCATCTCGTCGTAATCTATTCCGTTAATGATCCCAAAAATTTTTTCCCTGAGCTCGCAAATCAATTTATCCAAACCCTCTCCATACTCGGGGGTCATAATTTCCTTGGCATAACTCTTTGACACGGTACTGACAGCGTCTGCGTGCATAATACCCCGGCGCAAAAAATTTAGTTTCAACAACCTAGGATCGAAAAAGGAAGCCACATCGGACCAACCATCGTCAAAATCCATCTCCGAAACATTCTTTGGATCAAACATACCCTGAAATCTTAAATTGTGAATGGTAAAAACTGTCGCAATCTTAGATATCAATTCATCGCTTTTATACAAAGTTTTAGTATAGTTTGGCAGTAATCCACACTGCCAATCATTACAGTGAAAAACATCGGGGACAAAAACACCCGAAAGAACAAATTCTAAAGCTCCTCTGTTAAGTAGTGCCCATCTTATAGGATCATCAATATAGCCATATACATTTGCCCTTAGCTCGTAATATTCCATATTTTCAAGAAAATATGTTCTAACATTGCCATTAAGGTGCTCCTTGACATTACATATCAAGTAAGGAACTGAAACATCACCCGTTGGTACGTTAAGACCCTCTACTACAAGGTTTAATTTGTAAAGTTTCTCGTCTATAAAGCCGAACTTAGGCATAATTACCCGAGCATCATGCCCAAGGTTGTTCAAAGACCTGGCTAAAGCGCTAACAACCGTGGACACACCGCCAACCCTGGCATACGGAGAAGACTCTGCTACCACGAACAAAATCTTGAGCGACCTTCTTTTCCTCAAAGAATTACCGTCAGCAGTATCATCGAGAATAACCCTCTCCAGGGCTTTTAATATAGTCGGGGATTGCTCCTTCACTAGGGTATTTTACACTTTACTCCAGCTCGTTAGCAAGCTCAACCTCCCCCTCGGCTAAGAGATCGGCTTTTACTTGGCTGTCCGATACCACAAACAGACCGTGGAGCTCCTTACGCTTCGCGTACAGGTTATCATTGTCGGAAGTAATCAGACAGAGCTGGGCGATCTCCTTTTGGCTAGGCGTAAGTTGCAAAACTTTTTCAAAGTAAGGTAGGTCACCACTCCTAACATAAGCGTGAATCAACGAAAACGGCTTTATCGGCTTATGAAGCGAAAGCCCCGCATTCATAGTAAAAGCGTAATCCAAAGAGGCATTTTTAGCTGATTTATCTAGAGACTGTGCTATCTCCTTCAGACCACCCACCCCGCTTCTATAATAGTTAAAAACAGACTCCTCTGAAAAAGCTTCTTCCATGTGCTTTTGACTACGCTCCGTTTTGGGCATTTTATCGGACTTGGCTTCGCTACCGGTTCCCGAGCCAACAGACTCCAAACTACCACGGCTCTCAGTCTGAGCCTGCATCTTGTACTTCTCCGCCGCCTGCCTGAACCTGGCCAACCAATCAATAGGCTCGGCCTTGGACTCGGCTTCCCCTGAAACCGCCCGCTCAATCCCTGGTTCTGTGGCTTTGCCATGAGACGCGTCGTAGCTCCCTTCACTTTCCAAGACATCTTGACTCAGTTCTTTCTGACTCAACTCTTTTGTCTCTTTTGCGCCTTGTGTTTCTATGTACTTGTCCTTATTCTCCCCAACAACATAGCTATACTTATCATCGTCCTTTCTAAAATCATCACTATAACGAGGAATATCCGCGCTCATCGGAGTCGTTTGCTTACCTGGATGTAAAAAGTCATTTATATTTTGTCTAGTGAACCTATGTCTGCCTGTGGCAGTTTTAACAGCAGCGTTAAGTTTACCTTCTTCAAGATATCTGTAAATGGATCTTAAGCTTACTCCCAATATTTCCGCTACCTCTGTAGATGTGTAAAGCTTTTCATCAAAAGTGTTTTGTTGCATAACTTAATACACTTTACATCACAAAACTGCATTGTCAATATGACATAATATGATATGACGAAAAATTTTTATAAATTTGGTAAAAACTTACGGTGTATCATTTATCGTAGCGTATAACATATGCGGGTATATAGAGTTACATGAATATACATCTAGAAACCAACAAAGGTGTCGTTACGCAGAAAACAAAAAAATTTTTAACACGATAATTTGTCTCTCAATGTATAATTGTATATCATTATGACACATTTTAAGCATATAAAAGATGTGAATTCAGACATAATGTCTGGCATACCTGGCATACAAATCAACATCTGACAGCTTAGACAAACAGTTTGCCGCAACCCCATGCTTCGCAAGCACTTACTTTGTTCTTTGTTCGGCTGGGCTACATTCATCATCTAATGGCAGTAGTTTTACGCAAGGAATTACAAGCTCTACGAGTCTGTGTATTAGTACCAGGCTAGAAATTCGCTCACCCATGGGTCTAATGTCCAGAATTTACACAGTATCGAGTTATATGGTATGTGTCGGACACCGCGCAAAGCTAATTTGCAATCGGCTCCCACGGATCATTATAATGAATCGTATGTCCAAAAAAGAGATTCTCCAACTCATTATTACCGGTCTAAGCCTTATAACCCTCACAACCGCGATATTTCTGTACGCCGGTGGCTATAGACTAAAAAAAGACGAGGATAAAAGCGGAATAGTGCTTAAATCAACGGGCCTTGTAAGCGTTAAATCTATACCCCAGGGCGCGAGCGTGTATATAAATGGAGTATTGGCAACAGCCACCAATAACACCATCTCCGGCGTTGAACCCGGTAAGCACACCATCAAGGTAGTAAAAAACGGCTATGCCCCGTGGTCAAAAGAGATAGAGGTATTCCCCGAGCTCGCCACCGACATTACAGCGGTACTAATCTCGCAATCTCCCAGACTTGAGCCCCTAACCAACACCGGAGCGTCAAAACCTACCCTCTCCCCCACCCTTACAAAGTTGGCCTTTCTATCGTCAGACGCCGAAACTCCGGGCATCTGGGTGGTTTCTTTAACCGAGAGCACACTTAACCTATTCAGATCGGGCCCCAATGTCGTACTAAAAGATACCTTAACTACCAAGTATTCCAAGAGCAAAATTCTGGAATGGTCTCCAGATGAAAAGTTCCTACTGATACAACTAGAAAATGATAGGTATCAGGTCTTTGACATCCAAAACAAATCTGTGGAGAGTTTACTTACGCAGGAACAAGTGAGCAACCTGACGGCAAGTTGGAAAACCGTCGCCTTGACAAAAAAGAAAGCTTTCATCGAAAAGCTGGACATTCCTCAAGAGATGCAGGAGACTGCAATTTCTGAGGATTCGGTTTGGGCTCCAGATGGCAAAAAATTCTTGTACAAAAAAATAAAAGGCGACTCAATCGAGTATAGGGTATTCAATTCGGAAAAACCCCTGCCGGTTGGTGAGCAAGTGGATGCGTCGGTTTTCTCCGTCAAAGCCAGCGACCCCCAACCCAAAATAACTTGGTACTCTGACAGCTTCCATCTTATCCTTGCGGAGGGGAATATCGAAAATGACAAACGGGGCACTATATCTATAATTAGAATCGACGGCAGCAACAAAACAGAGATATACAATAACACTCTGTACTCCGATCAGGTTTTTGCGACACCAAACGGCGATAAATTAGTTGTGCTAACATCGTTCAAATCTTCCGGACAGACGGATTTGTACACCATAGGAATAAGATGAGAAACCCAAGCTTGTGAACACAAAGATGCAAAGAACATAAGTACGGAAATGAGGGAAGGCTCCAAACTTAAAAATTTGAAAGATTGGACCTTGAGTCACAAACCCTAAATAATTGATCCTACACGCTATACATTGTGGCATAACGCGCTGCCAGCCGAATATCAGAGCTAGACTTTACATGCCATACCCCATACCATCAATCCAACAACACGCATCCCTATCTCACTTCCACCAGCTTGGCGGTTACAACCAACCTGTTGATCGTAGTGCCCGGAGGATCGCATGTTTGAAGAGTAAGTAGAGGCTCTATCACGGGACGGGTCAAAGAATAGGTGTTAAAACCTTTGTGCACCTCCTTGTTAACTGTCCGATAGACGAAATCCTGACCTTTGTAGAAGATGTGTATTTTGTCACCCACTTCTAACTTGCGTAATAAATTAAAAACCTGCGCGTATCTACCCAGTTCCCAAAAATTCAGAGAAGAATGGGCAAAAAGATAAACATTGCCAGGCTCTTTAGAGGGATAATCAGAAGAACTTGCGTGGGCAACGCCTGATCTTAACGCCTCGTTGTACGCTCTCTCATCGGCGACTGAGACATCCGGGACAACCGGCGCGTTAACCCCAATTTTCTCTATGACGATGCCAAAATCCCTGCTTACCGGCTCTACACGAATTGGCTTGGAAGAAAGGTACCTGGCGAATATGCTATCCCTCTGCCCTTCATCGTCCAAAGTAAAATTTTGTCCCTTACTCTGCTTAAAAAAATACCAAACTTCGTCCCTAACAAACGGCGCAAAAGAAAGCGCCACAAGGGTCAAGCCAGCAAAAATTGTTGCGTTAGGGACAACCAGCCAAAATCCTTTTCTGAACCTTGTCAATGGCACTCTTTATTGTATACTCAAAACATGCCCAAAATCAAAGTCCCAGCTAGCCGCATCTCGGGATTTTTCTTTTTCTTCTTAACAACGCTAGCCATCACCTCCTCGTATACCACCCTAGCAATTGGAGTGGCAAAAGGGGTGGCAACAAGTATTTTGGTTGTTAGCGGAGAGGTCAGGCCTGGTTACATAATCTCGCACAAAAACGGAGATTATGCCCCGGCGGACAAACCCTTTGACAACGATATCGTGGGTGTGATCGTGGAAAGCTCCTCATTAGCTTTGGTGGACACTACAAACCAGGATTCTAGTCTTATCATACAAAAGGGCGAGGCCCAGATATTGGTCTCCAACAACGCGGGCGACATTAAAAAGGGCGATTACATTACCTCGTCGGAAAAACCCGGAATAGGCCAAAAAGCTGATAAAAATGGCTTTGTAGTAGGACGGGCGCTGGAAGACCTGGTAGTGAACCCTCAAACAGGAACAGGTTTGGTATGGTCGGCCATAGAACCGAAATACACCTACATAAACAACACCATGAAAACTAACCTGCTTGACGCTCTTAGATCTGGATCCCTATCCCCCCTTCTAAACCCTGTGGAATCACTTAGATATATCCTAGCCGCCCTTATTGTGGCCGCCACCTTCATTATAGGGTTCTCTACTTTTGGCAAAAGCTCCAGCAGAACCATAGAGGCTCTAGGAAGAAACCCTCTGGCCCAGAGAAGCATAAAGACCGCCATGATTTTTAACATGATCCTAGCTTTTGGGGTCATGTTGATAGGCCTTGCCTTGGCATATTTGATTCTTGTGCTATAGTCTATTATGTGATAGTCGCTACCAGCTGTCCAACGGATAGGTAGTGCCTGGCGTGATGAGTTAGGATCGCATTTGTATGGAAACATTGGAACTGCCCATCGTGGCCTTGCTACTCATTCTCCTGGTGATATTCCTGTTTTTTGGCGCCCTTTTGATCATGGCGTCGGCGCTGTACGACAAAAAAAGGAGGGAAGAAGAACAAGCTAGGGATCAGGCGTACAAGAAAGCGGTGGTTATACTGGAGGAAGCAAAAAATAAGTCGCTAAATATTATAAAAGAATCCAGCGAACGAGCAAAAAGGATGATAAAAGAAACCGACTTAGTGGTTGACGAGTCCAAAAGTCTTATCCAAGACCAATTAAAATCCGTAGCCAGCGAATTCAAAAACGATGTTATTCAAGAGACCGACAAATTTAGGGAAGAATTACATAAAGAGGCTATTCAGACTGAACAGGAACTCCGCGACAAAATAGCGCAGGAATACCAAAGAGTGGAGGCGGAGCTTGAGTCTTACAAACAGAGCAGGCTAAAAGAGATAGATAGACGCTCGCTGGAAGTGATTGAGGAAGTGGTCAAAGAGTATTTTGCCAAAACCATGACACCACAAGATCATTTGGACTTCATAAGGCAGATACTAGAAAAGCACAAAAAGCCCTTTGAGCTCGAAGCTTGACGATGGCCATGATGGTCGGGGTGCGCGGACTTGAACCGCGAACCTCTGCTACCCGAAAGCAGCGCGCTAGCCAATTGCGCCACACCCCGGTCGTCGGTTGTTTTGAAGTATCAAAAATGGTGCCCCTAGCAGGAATTGAACCCACATCGTGCCCTTAGGACGGGCCTGTTCTGTCCGTTGAACTATAGGGGCCTAGTAATAACAAGTTGGACCATTCTAGCACTTTGGCTAGTCAAAAGCACTCTGGCCTAATCACCAGAAACATTATAACCCTTGGCCTGCAAATTGAAGGCTCTGGCATAGTAGCCATCTTTGGCCATTAAATCGGCGTGGCTCCCCTCTTCCAAAACTTTTCCATGGTCCAAAACAATGATCCGGTCGGCGTTGCGAACGGTGGAAAACCGATGGGAAATGATAATTACGGTCTTGTCTTTAAAAAAGTCGTAAATCCGATTAAAAATGTTGTATTCGGAAACCGCGTCAATGGAAGCTGTAGGCTCGTCAAAAATAACCAAAGGAGCGTTACGGTAAAAAAATCTGGCGATGGCAATTTTTTGCCACTGTCCGGTGGACGGTCGGACACCACCCTTAAACTTCTCGCTTAAGATTTGGTCGTACTTGTTGGGAAACTCCTCTATAAAATCGGACGCGTCCGCGCTTTGGGCGGCAAGACGCAAAACAGTCTCGTCAACCGGATCCCCGGGTTTCCCTATGGCAATGTTTTCCCTCACCGTCAATTGCGGATAAGTATTGAACTCCTGAAACAATACGCCTAAATTTTGATACCAAGAGTCAATTTTAAGCTCGGCCAAGTCGTACCCGTCAACCAGAATCTTCCCTTCTGTGGGTTTGTAAATCCGACACAACAGCTTGACTAAGGTCGTCTTGCCAGCGCCGTTATGTCCCACTATCGCAAGTTTTTCTCCAGCCTCGATGTCGATTGACAGATTTTCAAAAACCTGCTTTTCCGAATTTGGATACCTAAACGACACATTCTGAATCTGAATTCGGGGGCCTTTTTTGAGCCTCGGAAACTCCACCCCTCCATCCATAAAGGCCGGCCTTGCGACAAAAACCATGTACAACTCCCTAAAACGGATGGAGTACTCAAACAAATTGTTGAGCCAATCAAAACTTTGTTCCAACGAGCGCTGAAACATGTCAATCATTCTCATGAAGAAAAATACCTGGCTCGTATCCAAAAGTTTGCGCAAAAACTTAGAAAACAGATATAGATAGCCAAAATATGACGAAGATGTAGCGACTATCTCGAGAAAGAAGTTTGCGGTAAACCAATTTTTACGAATTTTAATAGCCCTGGCATTAAAATAGTCATAAAAAGCTTTAAATTTTGCATCAAGGAAGTTATGGGCTCTAATAATGGAGATCTCCAAAAGACTCATAGTACTGGAAAGAACGCCTGAATTCGCTGCCGCCTTGCGCCTTTGCTCTGTATTTGTGTAACCCCACGACCAAACCAAAGCCCTATACTTCCTATCAACCAAAAATCTTGGGATAGAAAGCACAATCATGGCCGACATGACCAGGGGGGCAACGTTAAAGATCAAAAATATAGATAGAATGAGGGTAAATAACGCCCTAACTAGCTCCACAATCTGATCGAAATAATCTGACACGCTACTTAAGCTGTCCTGCGCCCTAGTAAGTTTATTGTTCATATCTGGACTTTCAAGGGTCTGGACCCCCAAATACTCAAGCTGTTTATAATAGCTTCTTGTTACTTCAGAATAGGCTAACAAGCTTAAGGCCCGCCTAAAGTACCATTTTGCGTAATTGATTGCGGAAAATACTACATTCAACCCCAAAAGAGCTATAAAATAAGGATATAAACCCTCAAGACGCGTACCCCCTTGTTGGGCTAATTCCAAAACCCTACCTAAGATGCCAGCCAAAACATAGGTATTAGCAATGCTCCAAACGGTATCAAAAAGGGCAGTTATCAAATAACCCAAGGTAACCCCCTTGTTCATCCCTAGTAAATAAGCGACAATCCAACGGGAAATTTGCCAAAACTCGTTCAAGCTAACTTTTTTATGATCGTACTCTTCACTGCCCTGTTCGCCCTGTTGGGTTGATGTTGTAGCGTTAATGGAGAACACTTTTTCGGCGTTGGTTTTAGCGTCGTCTGTGGGCTTTGGACTTAAGGACTTAAAAAGCATCTTCATGACAACCAATCATAGCAGGTTTTGGATTTGGGCGTGATAGAATTGGTTAAAAGACTTGATTATCCCCAAGACAAGGAGGGTGGTGTTTTGGTAGGCATTTTGATAGGCAACCGGCCGACAAATCGCCGAGTCGGCATATCAGCGCAGACGAGCTCCCGTAGTTCAACGGATAGAACACAAGTTTCCGGAACTTGCGATATGGGTTCAATTCCCGTCGGGAGCACCAATCAGGTTAGAAATCAAGAGTCACAAAGCAAAGCGTAAAACTTTGGAGTCTATCTTTTTGTATTTGCCCTGCCTACCTTGGCGGAGGGGGAGGGATTCGAACCCTCGTTCACCTTACGGCGAAAGCGGTTTTCAAGACCGCCGCACTAGACCGCTATGCGACCCCTCCTTATCGGCAATATGAATATCCTACACTAATTAAGGAAAAACTTTAAATCCGTATTTCCGCCCCAAGCCCTTAAAATGCTTATCAAAAGACGCCACATCAAACGACATTTTTTTTGGCTAACAAAACGGTGCTTAGATCGACAAAACTCAGGTTCTTGTTCGACATGAGCAAGAATTCCCTGGTCACTTCCTCAAAAAACGCTCCGTCAATAAAAATTCTGCTATTCTTGAAGTCAGAAAAAATAGAATATCGCATGATCTCAGTAAAATCCGATTCTCCCAGCTCTTGAGAAGGTATTGTTGAAACCTCAACAAAAAGACATGTACAGATTGCAAATCTACCGGGAAGCATCCCCCACCAACAGGACGTGGAGCTGGAACATTAGGGAAAGTAAGGCCGGAGGGGCCAAAAGACTATTGCAGTCATTTCCCTCATCGTCCTTAACAACCCACGGTTCCTGTTTAGTTATAACCTGTCCTGTTTTTTCATCGTACTCATAACTGAAAGCGGGTGTTATTTCGTAAGGTTCCGCGTAATCCGCCACCTTATCCACCGGAATGGCGTTCCTAACCATTATCCTGGGTATCCCCTGTAAAGTCATAGCCATCTCCATCAGTTTTCCATCCAGAGCGAGTCGCTCCCTGAGAGGTTCAATCCCTTTGTCGTCACCCTCCTTGGCAACTAAACGAATTCTAGAATATCCCTCGCATGCCTTATTGTCGCAAAGGAGGTGGAATTTCTGAGTCGTCTTATCGTATTCCACAAACTTGGTGGGTAAAAGTTTTAAGTTTCTGGAGGTATTACAGAGCGGACAGACTACGCGGTACTTCATGCGCTCGTCGATGATAGTCTCCGGAATGTCTATCATAACAAAAAAATCTGGGTCATCCCGCAAATTGATTAGAGATCTAAAGTAGAGGGAGTAGGAAATCTGATCCAGTGTCCTAGGAAACCCGTCAATAAAAACCGCCTTTCGTCCTATTTTTTCTACTTCTCTTTTGACTAGGGCCAGTATGAACTCGGTTGGTATCAGCTTGTCCTGAGATCTGCCAAGAAGGGCCTCAACGCACTCATCAACGGTTATAAAACCCCTGTAATTGGATGTCAAATAATGTATAAGTTTGTCCTTTTCTAATGGGTCTGATTCCACCATCTTATGAACATATCTGACAATGTCCCCCACAGATATGTGGGCAACACGGTCTTCGCCAACCAATTCGGCAAACATTTTAGAATATGTCCCTTTGCCTGCGCTTTTCTTTGCAAGCATAAAACCAACAAAAGTGTTGCGATCCAGAAATTCTTTTATGTCGTCTAGCTTTGAACCCAACTTGTCAGCAAAGTACTCCCTTCGACCAACAGCATCGTTGAGATCGTATGTCCTACCTGTCGCAAGGGCCTTTGAGTTAAACAACGGAAAATCCATGGGCCTTATAGTACCACCCAAAAAAACCTTAATCAATAGGTATGTCCAACACCTTATATGAGAGATCTTCTTTTACTGACAAAAGGGCAAACCGAGGAGCCTGGATGTTAAATTTATCCAAACTTTGAGTTTTAAAAACAGCCCCTACACTATAATGCCAAAGATCTTCCTTGACCGGGTCTTTAAACTGAGAAAATTTATGCAGGTCGCCTGACATTATCACTCTAACCTCGGAATTGCGAATAGACCTCAGAAGGCGTTCATTTTGAGAAAAAACACCCACATCCTTCACCCCATTAATTATACCCATTACCCTTGACATATTATCTGTCACCAAGGGTTGTGAAAGAAATAGAAAATGGGTATCTTGTATCTCCTTATCGAACCATGCTAGGACGCTCTCGGAAATCTTTGTGTAATTCTTGCTATTGTCAAAATACATAAACTTTATGTCTCCCAGTTTGTAAGTTCCGTATGTTCTATCAAAATCTTTAACAAAATTTGATTCGTCCCTAGTCTCCGCCAAGTCGTGATCGCCAGGAAGGGAAAAGTAAGGTAACCCGGAAGCGTCCATAATTTTTTTGGCGTCATAAAGTCGTGCTAGCTCCCCATAATCTGTATAGTCACCCAAAAACACGACGCGGTCTGCGCCTAAATCTTTGGCTTTATTGAGGGCTCTAGTCAGATTTTCCAAATCATTGTGGGCATCAGAAATAACCGCAACGACCGTCGCTATTCTGGCCGGACTGCCCTCAAAAGCGTCTAGGCCATCCTGAGACCTAGAACTGGCAACACCAGCGACATCTGGCCCTTGTGTCGTAACACCGGGATTGCCAGACTCGTTCGCTTTCTTGTCAAAATCGTCTGAATTTATCTTGTCGACCATAGCCAAACTGCCCGATTCCCTGTCGCCCCATTCCCCGCCAAATCCGCTACCCAAAGCAACCAAACTATCCTTAATATTTCTGACGGAAAGTGTAACTGAGGCAAACGTGGCCAAAGATGTTTCCAATTTCGAAGAAATAGACTTAGGAACCCTGGCCTCGTTAAGATATTTAGCCGATTCAGCCACAAACAAAACCAAGATGCCTAACACCAACACCGCGGAAATTATCCTTACAAAGCTGAGGCCTCTTTTGGTTCGACCCTTATTGAAAACCATTTCCGTTACATTCTATCAACAGCTTCGATGCCAAGTAAATACAAGCCATTTTTTACGACTTGTTTTGCGGACGCTGTAAGAGCGAGCCTGAACTCCCTTAAAATATCCGGCTTGGCGTTGATAATCGGCGCGTCGTTATAAAACGAGTTAAATTTCTGGCAAAGCTCGTATAGGTAATTGCAGATCAAATTAGGAGAATACTTCCTTGCCGATTCAAGAACAACCTCTGGAAATTTGTACAAGGTTTTGAGTAACTCCAACTCCGATCCCGCTAAATCAACACCCACAAGCCCTGCCTCTAGCTCCAAAATTCCTTCTGGATTAGCCACATAACCAGCTTTTTCTAGGAGGGACGCTGCTCTAGCGTGCGTATACTGAATGTAGGGTCCCGTAAAGCCCTTAAAATTTAGAGCATTGTCTAGATCGAATACGACATCTTGAAAAGTATCGTACCTTAGTATGTCAAATTTTATAGCGGAATTACGAATATGTCTTAGGTTGGGAAAGTCCCCATGCTCCTGCCTTAATCTACTATCCACCATAGATATAAAGTCATCTATTTTCACACCTAAACCTTTTCTTCCGCTCATTGCAACTCTTTCTTTACTTTTCGATGCCGCGTACCCCAAGGATTGTGATGTAGATTTAGAAAGATAGACATGTCCATAATTTACATGTATAAGCTTGCTAGATTGTGTAGAATACCCCAGATACTCAAGTGATTTCCTTACAGCGTCAATAGCATAAGTTTGCTTAACATCTATGACATCAATGACGATATCAGAATTAGTAAAGTCTTTAATCCACTCACCTTCCATGGATGTCTCGTATAATGGAGCGCCCTGACATGATTCTTTCACTTTAGTGTACCTAAAATCTGTTCCCAACAAGCCAAACTTCCACATATGATAGGCTATATCTTTTCCTGTATAGGTTGGTACCCCGTTGCTTCTGACTATTATTTTATCTTCTTCTATGTCTTGGGCGTTTCTAACATCTTTATTGTCCCTCTTTAGTGTACTTGAATCATCGGACATACGCACTAACCAACACCCTGCCGAACGCCCAGATTGTGCGTAATACATATTTTTATTACTCTTTAAAATATTGAATGTTTTTTCCCACATCTGCGTATCTTTAATGCTTGACTCATACACTATTAGATCGTATGTAATACCTAATCCGGAAAATGTCTCAAGGTGATCTTTTAGTACTTTGCGGGACAACTCCCTTTGCTCTTTCGAAATTTCTGGATCCCTAGAATCCAAGGCAAGCGTTAGTCTATTAAGTTTTTCTTTAAGTGTTGAACTATCACTTACTTTGCGTGATATATCCGCATATATGTCCCACATATAATGGTCGTATTTTTTGTAGGAGGAGGGATCGTACATAGACCCTGACTCCTTTAATCCCAAAAGCGATGTTGAAACTTGTACGCCCAAGTCGTTGACATAGTACTGAACCTTAACATCGTAACCAATAAATTCGTACACTCTCTCTATAAATTGCCCCAACACCGCGTTTCTGAGATGACCTATGTGAGCGGCCTTATTAGGATTGACATTCGAGTGCTCAAGCGCGACCCTTAACCCCTTACCTACTTCCCAAGCGCCAAATTTATCTCCTCTGCTCAATATGTCGCGCATCATCCTTACATGATAACTTTTTTTTAGTTTAAAGTTGATAAACCCAGGGCCTGCGGTTTCCACAGAATCCAAATTCTGCATTATATCTGCGCTTTGTAGACCATCAACAATATTCCTGGCTACAACATATGGAGCCTGCCCAAGCTCTTTTGAGTGTACTAATGCGACATTACTGGAGTAATCACCCCAAACCTGGTTTTGTGGATGTTCAATCTTCACTTCTGGAATGTCTAGACCGTACAGGTTTTTAACGGTCGCCCTAATGCTCGACTTTAATATCCTAACCACTTCTATATCCGCGCCGTCTACATCCATAACCACCTTGGAATCCAAAATTTTTTCCATGCGACTAGTATATCACTATTGTCCCGTCGTAATCCGTCCGAAAGATCTTGCACCCTACTGAAGATAAGTCGCGCAAAACATCAGGCGATGGGTGGCCAAAGCTATTGCGTCCAACAGACACTACACATAACTTAGGTCTAATTTTCTCAAGCAAACGCAAACTGGTATTATATTTTGATCCGTGGTGAGAAACTTTATAAATATCCACATGACAGTTTAACTCCGAGAGCGCCCTTTCCAGAACCCCTTTACCGGCGTCACCCGTTAAAAGAGCCCTAAAGCCACCTCCGGTTAGAAGTGTGACAATGGAGTCATCGTTTTCTTCGTGTGAGAGGTTTTTATTCTCCGGCGACAAAACCTCAAGCCTGGCAGAACCCAAAACAAGAATGTCGCCCTTGCTTAAATTGTCAAGAACAGCAATACTAGGACAATAACGGATGATTCTTTCCAAACCCCCGGCATGATCACGATCGTAGTGGGTAATTATAACCGACTTTAATTGACAAATAGGGAATATAGATCTCCTAGCAGACAAATAATTAGCCTGATAATTGTATCCCGTATCCACCATGACCGAACCATAACTGGGATTGTGTATAACAATGCTATCCCCCTGACCAACATCAAGAAAGGTCAAAGAAAATTCACGGCTGGCAGGTAACAAAAAAATGGCGCGAGTGATATAGTGACCAATAATGAAAAACAAGTAGGGAAGTAGCCTCATTTTCTCAACTTGGCAGTTATAAACATAATAAATACGAATAGCAAAAGATAGTAAATAAACACACCAAGGGCAGAAAATCTTAGGGCTATAGTGGCCGATTTGAAATTTGCAAACACCTCCGACAGACTGACAAAATAGTCCAAAAAAGGGAATACAACCAACGCCAATGTTTTAGAGAAGGCGGGTACGATATGAGAGGAAACAACCAACAAACCCCCCAAAATAGTACAGATCGGTACAACCCAAAGCACCATCGGATTGCTAATCAAAGATACCACGCTGATAGAACCAAAATAGTAGGATAGCACTGGATTTACCATCACCTGAGCGCTTAAACTGGAAGTAAAGTCCTCCAAAATCCCCGGGATTTTTTTGACGCCAAAATATAACATTAGCTGATGTACAACGCCGGGAGCAATCATGATACCCAAAGTTGCCAGAAAACTGAGCATGAAACTAATTGAAAATAATTGACTAGGGGACAGACATATTATGACAAGGGCTGAAAATATTAGAACCCTAAACCCGCTAGACGGTCGGCCATAAAACCTAAAAATTGTTGCTATTGAACCCATTATCCAGGCCCGTACAGCCGGAATGCCAAACCCCGATATTCCCGCATAGATAAAGGTACAAAATAACCCAACCAACAAATTTCTTAACCTATACTGTGAACCTAGGACGCCCATCAGTAAAGTAAAAACCAAACTGATATTGTAACCGGAAACCACTACTACATGGATCAGACCAGCGCGCTTTAAGATGTCGTTATATGTGGGAATGAGGTTAAGCTCGTTCTCACCCAAAACCATACCCATAACTAGCTCGCTGTGCGGGCTGGGCAGAGCTTCCTGCACTTTGTAAGACGATGATTTTTTAAACCTCTCAGACCAAACCCTAAAACCGCAGTACATGCTCCTGCCCAGCCCGCCAATCCTCCCAACACTGTCGAACCAGTTCAACGGACCTACCGTACCAACAGATACCCCGCTTATATTGCTGCTCCGACTTATCTGACTTATCTGACTTATCTGACTTCCCCAGCTTCCCTCACTATCCTTACTTCTCTTACTTCTCTCGTTAACTTCCCCTTGTCCGATTCTAGTTTTTCTGCTGTTAACGTTGTTACCTCCGCTATCTACAGCGCACCAATTGTCGTCCTTTATAACATCAAGGGCTCTCTTATCGTTACTTAACTCGGCAATAAATCTGGAACTATCCCAATTCACATACCCACCCACCCGCCACACCGCCATAAAGGATAGGACTAACAAACCAAAGCCCTTCACAGCTAAAAACTAATGAGATCCTTCAAACTATCAACCAACTTTGCCGACAAACCGCTTTTTTCTTTAAACTCCTCAAAAGACGAATAGGGCCGGTTTTCTATTATTCTGCCGGCGTAAGCGGGACCTATACCCGGCAAAGCATCCAACTCCGCGCTTGTCGCGGTATTCATGTTCACAAGATTTCCAACAGAGGCCCTGTCGCCAAGCTCACCGGAATTCCCCACTGCGGAACCGCCCGAACCAGAACTTCCCGATGACTCTGGATTTTCTATCCCAGACGAGCTGATACTACCCGCCGTTATTACCTGCATTTTAGAAAGCTCAGCTGCAACTTTGGCCCTTTGACTACTTTCACTCACCACACCCAAACTCAATGCTCCGACTCCCTCACCTTGCGACAGAGCATCAATATCCCAATCGAATGGTATGTACACCTTCTGACCATCGCTAAGACCTTGTGACAAGTTTAGATTCTTGCTGACCCACAATGAACTGACTTCGCTTACAAAGCCTCCACCCAAGGCCAAAAGCTCGCCTAACCTATCGCCGGGCTTTAACCTATAAACACCAGGTTTTTTTACCGCGCCAGAAAGATCAACCACTAATTCTTCTGACTCTTTAGATACCAAACCCCCACTGTCCAAAAAACCTTTGCCAGTATGACTAGAAGTGGAAATTGAATCTCCAGCATCTAAAACCTTAACGGTCGCTTCCCCTTTTCTGTAATCAGCGCTGACAACCACTATTACAACGCTAATGGCAACACACAAAACCAGCGTCGAAAAAAACGGTCTTTTGGAAAAAACATTATTTAACCGGTCTATAGCAGTGTCGTAGATTTTTTGCGTCTGTTCCTCAAACACACCCAATAAATACCACAACATAATCCTCAGACAAGACGGATGTCTCTAGTATCACTAGAAAATACCGTCTCCGGCGCTTTAAAGCCTTGTTCCACGCATAATTCCCATACTATAGTATACTATTCGTTAAATAATTGATATATTAATAATACCAATAAACGCATATAAACCGAAATTATATCTTCCAAGCGTTAATAATTAGTCACAAAATCCCCCGCATTTAACCGCAAATTTAACGCAGTTGCCCACCACTACAAAACGCGCTAGAATACCTTCATGTCGCAAGAGAAAAAAACCCTTTACGACCACAAAAAAATAGAATCCAAATGGAAGGGCTATTGGTACCAAGACAACCTTTTTGAAGCTGTAGACTTTTCCCCAAAACCCAAAAAGTACATCCTAGCTGAGCTTCCCTACCCTTCCGGCCCCTACCTACATGCTGGGCACATGATGCGCTACACGGTTCCGGATATCTATGTCAAATACTTGACCATGACGGGGTTTAATGTCCTCTATCCTATGGGCTGGGACTCGTTTGGACTTCCAACAGAAGGTTTTGCCATTAAAGCAAACAAGACCCCACAGGATCTAATAGCAGAACTTTCCGCCAGTTTTAAAAAGTCTCTCCAAGACATGGGGTATAGTATCGACTGGAACCGCGAAATCAATACATGCGACCCCAAATACTACAAGTGGACACAGTGGATCTTTTTAAAATTCTACGAGGCGGGGCTTGCGGAATACAAGGAAACTTCAGTCTGGTGGTCGGAAACACTAGGCATCCTGGCAGAGGAAGAAGTGATAAACGGTGAGGACGGTTACAAAGTGGCGGAAAGGGACGGAAAAAGAGTAGAACGAAAAATCTACAAACAGTGGGTGCTAAAAATGCCACAATACGCCCAAAAACTCCTAGACGGTCTGGAGGAAACCGACTTCCCGGAATACATCAAAACCGCCCAAAGGAACTGGATTGGCAAAAGCGACGGCGCGGATGTTTATTTTGATATCTACGATCAAACGGGTACTAAACTTGACCAAATTAAAGTATTCACTACAAGGCCGGACACACTTTTTGGAGTAACTTTTTTGGCCATTGCCCCAGAACACCCCATTATAAAAAAGCTACTTACAAGTTGTGTCAATAAGGCTGAAATTGAGAGCTATGTGGACAAGGCAAAAGACCGCTCCGATATGGAGCGCAAAGCCGAAAAAGAGAAGACTGGCATAAAAATCGAGGGCTTGTACGCCAAACATCCCTTCGTAGAAGTCGCAAGACAGATACCTCTTTTCATTGCCGACTACATTCTTATGGACTATGCGACCGGCTCAATCATGGGTGTACCTGCCCACGACGAACGCGATTTTGATTTTGCCAAGAAATATGATCTGGAAGTTGTCGAGGTTATTAAACCAACAGAAGATCTCCAATCAACTAGCCAAATACATGTTGGCGCCGGAGTCATGATAAACTCGGGTTCTTACGACGGAATAAGGTCGGAGATATTTTACCAGCAAGCCATTGACAGACTAGAAAAAGAGGAAAAAGGGAAAAAGTCGAGCGCTTGCAAAATGCGGGACTGGATTTTCTCCAGACAGCGCTATTGGGGTGAGCCTATTCCCTTAGTTCACAAACAGGACGGTAGCATCGAGGCCATAGTGTCAACAGCTGATAATGAGAAGGTTAATGAGATACTCCCTCTGACGCTTCCGCCAACCAATGACTTCCAACCGGGTCCCGACGGTTCCCCTCCCCTATCCAAACTTACCGATTGGGTCAACACCACCGACAGCCAGGGCAACCCCGCCAAAAGAGAGACCCAAACCATGCCTACTTGGGCCGGATCAAGCTGGTATTTTCTGCGATATATAGACCCTCATAACGATAGAGCTTTTGCCGACTACGAAAAACTCAAGTATTGGTTGCCTGTGGACAAGTATTTTGGCGACGGAGGTCACACCACAGTGCACCTGCTTTACTCACGATTTTGGCACAGATTTTTGTACGATCAAGGACTTGTCCCCACCCCGGAGCCATACAAATGGCGAATGACGGGAGGGCTTCTTCTGGGCCCAGATGGGAAAAAGATGTCCAAAAGATATGGCAATGTTGTAATGCCCTCCGACCTTGTTGCCAATTATGGCGCTGATGCCACAAGACTGGCCATAGCCTTTTTGGGTCCATACGAAGAAACTTACCCATGGAACCAAAACACTATCAAAGCCATGTGGCGACTTGTCAAAACAATTTATGACCAAAAGGAGAAGGTGAAACCGGCAGAGAATGCAAAAATTAAAACGGCTTATGCAAGACTCGTAACCAAGGTTACCGATATGTGCGAAAACCTAAAAATGAACACGGCAATCAGCGAGATTATGATTTTTGTAAATGAGCTAAAAAAGGTGGACGCTATCGATCCTGAAATCTGGAAGGGCTTTGTAAGAGTTTTGGCCCCGTTCGCCCCCTTTTTGGCAGAAGAATTATGGCAAGAAATTAATAATTTTACTTCTGAAAAGAAGGAATCCGCAGGATTCACTACATGGGACAAGCGAAACAGCGTTCATTTGCAGTCATGGCCACATATTGACAAGAACGAAGAGCTTGTCAAACAACAAACCATACCGATTATGATAAACGGTAAAGTACGCGGACATATTACGACAGATTTAGATGATACTGAGACCACCCTAAAAGAGAGAATTCAAAAAGACGAGGGTTTGGTCAAATACATACAAGGAAAAATAAAGAAAATTGTTTTTGTACCGGGCAAAATCGTTAGCATAAATGTCTAGGCAGTTAGTATCTCACCAGAAGACTGTACCGGAGAGACTCTTCCTGCGACTTATTACTTGCGACCGCAACAAAAACCCCACCTCGCGGCGGGACTTTGTCGATCATACCATCCAAGGATAATTCGATCCTAACTAACTTGTGGCAAAGAGGCAATGTGAACTACTCCTTAGCGTAGAATCACTTTGCTTCGGCAACAGCCTGTTTAAGCAGGTCCTTGAAGACCGGATTTTTTTGGAGGTCCACAAGCATTGATACAATCTTTGCGTTGTTAAGCCTGTAGTAGACTTCCCTACCGCGCTTCTCGCTTTTTAAAAAGCCCAGCCCGGAAAGGACCCTAAGATGGTGAGAAGCTAAATTCTCCTCCACCCCAAGCTTATCGGACACGGCCCCGACTTTTTGCTCCCCAGCGGAAAGCATCTCCAAAATCTTCAGCCTGTTTTTGTCGGACATTGCTTTGGAAATATTTACATTGTACTTCATGACAAGCATAATACCTCTTTGGAAAATAATGTCAATACCCCTTATGTAATTGGGAGTTGATTCGATAAAGGCAGGTATTAATATATGTGCGAATATCTTTATGTGCTCATGGCTTTGTATTGTATCGCCTCAGATAAGTGGCAAGACTTTAACTGCGGGCTTTCTTCCATGTCCGCAATAGTCCTTGCAACCTTTAAAATTTTAAAAACGCTCCTTGGAGAAAGATGCATTCTTTCCACTGCCATATCAATCAAACTGTGGCACGACGAATCGAGCTTGCAAAACTCTTTGACTTGGGAATTTGTCATCCTGCCATTAAGTTTTACTTTTGAATCTTTAAATCTGACTTGCTGAAGTTTTCTGGCCGACTCAACACGGCGCTTTATATCCGGAGAAATATTGGCCCGTGCCTGCAGAAAGTCCCGAGACACTAAAGGTTTTGAGTCCACCGCGGGCGCCGACACATGAACGCGCATATCTATACGATCTAAAATTGGGCCGGAGAGTTTTTTGTTGTAAAGGTTGATTTGCCAAGGACGGCATGTGCATTTGACCTTAGTATCCCCATAGTAACCACATGGACAAGGGTTGGTGCAGGCGACCAAAGTGAAATCACATGGCATAGTCACACTGCCCTTGCTACGAGAGATAGTTATTGTCCCCTCCTCCATGGGCTGACGCAAACACTCTAAAATTTCTGGCCTAAACTCTGATAACTCGTCTAGGAAAAGTACGCCTTTATGAGCCAAACTTATCTCCCCAGGCTTTGGCACTGCCCCACCCCCCACCATGCCAGAATAAGTAATAGTGTGGTGGGGACTTCTAAAGGGCCTAAAATTATTAGAAAAGATTTTAGGATCAAATAGTCCGCAGGCGGAATAAATTTTTGCAACTTCGTGCTTTTCCTCCTGTGTTAGGCTGGGCAGGATGCCGCAAAGGGCTCGCGCTAACATAGTTTTGCCACTTCCCGGCGTGCCTTCCAACAAAATGTTATGGCCACCGCACGCGCTAATCTCCAAAGCCCGCTTTGCGGCATCCTGCCCCACCACATCATTAAAATCAGGCTGATTGGCAGATTCTCCCGCGTCCAAAACTTTCCTAGTCCTTTCATCCGCGTAAGCCACATCTTCGTCAACTCGAGCATTGCAAAAAGCGCGTTTGGCCGACTCGTAATCTAAAAGATCGGAAAGTGTCGATATTGGGTACACATTGACCCCACTGATGTTTTCCACCTCTTGGTAACAAGCTGAAGGTATGAACACATTATTTATACATCTCTCCCTCGCGAATGCGGTAAAAAGATAAGCGCCTTTGAGTTTGCGGACACTTCCATCCAAGGAAAGTTCACCAAAAAACGCGCTATCGTTTGGGAATCGTAAATCTCTGATACTTGAAAGAAGACACGCCGCAATTGGCAGATCGTAGTAAGAACCTTCCTTTGGCACATCGGCGGGCGCCAAATTCACTAGAATCTTTTTGTTGTAAGGAAATTCCTTAAAGGTATTCATTAACGCGTTTTTGACCCGCTCCCTACTCTCCTCCACTTCTCTACCCGCAAGACCCACAATCTCAAAACCCGGCATGCTTCTATCTAAAATATTCACCTCCACATCCACATCAAAGGCGTCGAGTCCAAAAAAGTAAGCAGACTTTACCTTATATAACATAGTACCTCCCTCCCCTTTCGTTTATATGGCCAGCCAAAGTCAAAGTTGTGATAATCCGCAGAATCTGCGACGGCTCGGCCTTAACTTTGCTAGCAAGCTGATCGACGCTTAAAGCCCCCCGTTTGAGAGCGTTTATAACTTTATTAGTCAAAGCGTCATCGACTTCAAGTTTTAACCGCTTATTTACCGCACAGATAGACGAGGTGCGGTAATTAACTGAGTCCGCAAAATACTCCTTTAGTATGTCCTGCGCGCAAGTTACCATAGTAGCCCCAGACTTTAGCAAGCCCGTTGTCCCTAAAGAATTTGGCGAGTTCAGGTTCCCCGGCACGGAGAAGATCCGTCTTTTATATTGTTTGGCGTAGCCGGCGGTTATTAGCGAACCACTCTTTTCCGCGGCCTCCACTACCAAAACTGCTTGTGAAAGCCCAGCCACAATTCTATTTCTGAGCGCAAACATCCATTTACCCCCAAAGTCGGGTCTGTGAAACTCCGAAACCACCATCCCCTTTTCCGCAATTTCCCAGTATAAGTCCGCCTGACATGACGGAAAAATGTAATCCACTCCCCCCGCCATCACAGCTATAGTGGTTCCGCCCGCATCCAAGGCTACTTTATGAGCCAAAGCGTCCACTCCATACATAAAACCCGAAACTATGGTTACACCCGCCCGGGCGACATCCGCCACAATGTTGTTGACAACCCACTCGCCGTATATTGTCATAGACCGACTACCCACCACGGCTAAAGTCCTATTGAAAATATCTGTCTTTAATTCGCCCAAAAAATACAGCGATTCAGGAGGGTTGGGAATCATGGCCAACAACTTGGGATAATGTTCGTCGTTGATACTGACCTTATTGACTTGTAAGTTAACCATGGCGATATTTTGCGTCGAACAAGACTTTTGTAAAGGCAGTATTCTCTAGATTTACTAGAAAATGCTACAATACGGGCAATAAATGGACGGTTACATAAGTTTAGAGAACTTAATAAAAGAAGCCGTAAAAAATGGCGTGGACTTTGGCAAGGGAGACCCTTATAACAGGTTGCGCTATTACACCAAGCTTGGCCTCTTGCCGCATATGGTCAGAAAGTCTGTCAACGGCGAGCTAGTAGCACACTACCCCGCCGACGCTCTGGATACCTTGCTAGAAATAGAAAAATTAAAAAGTCTGGGTATGAAAAATCAGGACATCAGTAAAAAACTTGAGGAGCTAAAACTCAAAAACTCACCTGGGAGCCCAGGTTTAACAGCGCTAAAAATAGCCAGATACATTACTCCATCCAAAAAAACGGTCGTATCAGCATTCATTGTCTTGTTTTGTTTTATCTCGCTGGCTGGATTGGGTTTACTCCCAATTGGAAAATCCAAAAACGATTTAATTCAAAAAACTCTGGAGCTGGACAGAAAATTTATTGTGGACAGCGGTACGGCCTACTTTCCCAAAAACCAAACAAAAGTTTATGTTAGAAGCCGTAATGTACGACAAGACTCAAAGATAAATATAACCTTCAACTCTGATTACTCTCCCGCGTCCAGATATTGGGTCTCGCAAAAAAATACTTTTGAGGGTTTTTATGTAGAGCTGGACGCGCCTACCGCCTCGGACGCTGAATTCAACTGGTGGATCTCAAATTAAGCTTTAGTTGCTATTACAGCATTTATTGTCGCTTACCTTAACGAGAAAAATACCCCTTGACAAAACTCTTTGGGAGTGTAATGTAAAACCATGAATCAAAACACAAATACAATCTCAAAAGTTAACAATTTAATAGCTGGGATAGTTGCGGGGTTGGCGTTTCTGATCCCAAGTTTTTTCTTGACCACCACCAACGAGTTTTTTGAATTTAACAAACAATACTTGTTCATAGCAGGTACTGCTCTCCTAATGTTACTTTGGTGCGCAAAAATGTTGGTAGAAAAAAAGTTCTACTTTGTAAGATCGCCGCTAGACCTCCCATTTTTGGGGCTTTTGGTAGCTTTTGGTATGTCGACCCTGACCTCATTGGATAAAACATCAAGCCTGTTTGGCTCATACGGCAGATGGTTTCCAAGCTTTTTTGGTTTTTTTGCCCTATATGTATTTTATTATGTGGTAACTACTAACATAGACTCGGCAAAAAAGGTTCGAGCATTAGTGTACGCCACAACCTTGGGCACAGCGCTTCCCGCTATTATGGCCTTAATAAACTACGCGGGCATGGTGGTACCTTTTGCCAACCTAATCAACCAAAAGGGTTTTTTGCTTTCGGGCACCTCCACTTCTTTGGCTGTAGTCGCCCTATTAGGAGCCACACTGTCGGCCCTATTGGTGCCGACAGTAAAATCTCCCCTTAAGAAGGGTATTTTTGCTTTGACCTTGTTAGTGAATTTTGCGACGCTAATGGCATTTGGAGGCTTGATCTATGTGTTAGTGATTGGGTTAGTTACCGGACTTGGTTACAGCAGGATATCGTCCGACGCCGTGGATAAAAGCAAAGCGTATATCTTCCCCGCCCTGGGCGCGATTATAGCTCTGTCCGCGCTTTACTTTGTCGTACCGCAAACAAAAACAATATTACAGAAGGATTATCCAAAAGAAATTCTACCGTCTGCTAGAGAGTCGTGGATTGTTGCCTCAACTACTGTTCGAGATTTTCCTGTATTTGGATCGGGTGTTAGCACCTTCTACCTGAATTACCCAAGGTATCGTACTATCGACCAAAACGCCACTCCAACTTGGAATGTCAACTTCGACAAACCTTCAAACGAGTTGTTCAACATCCTCTCCACTATGGGTATCTTTGGGCTTGCAATGTATGGTATCTTATTTGCCGTTGTCGCAAGACTTGTTGTGAGAACAACTAGGGTGAAAGATAGTTACAGGGATCTTGCTGTCATTATTTCCTCTGGAGTTGTAGTACTTTTTGCTTCCATGCTCTTGGCCTACTCCACATTCCAATCCATGTTTTTGTTAACCACCCTACTTGCCTTACTAGTAACGGAATCTGCCATCAATAACAACAAACATTGGTCTAAAGTTTCAAATATATCCTTAGAAACTAAGGCTAACCAGGAATCGGTAATGATTGAAACCCAATTGATTTACAAGAGAGAGATCTTCCAATACATCGCATCCCTGCCTATAATAGCTCTGGCAGTATTTGGCATGTATCAAGTGTACCTGCAGTATGTGCCGGAGTTTTACCTAAGAAAGGCGGTTCTTGCGGCGAACAATCAAAACATAAATGCCAGTTACGACTATCAGGTAAAGGCAATTGCCATCAACCCCACCAGGTCGCACTATCACAGGACTTACGCAAACACCAACTTAATTTTGGCTCAAGCGCTGTCGACCAAGGAAAATCTTACCGATCAGGAAAAAACCGCGGCGCAGAACCTGCTGGCCCAAGCATTGAGAAATGTTAAGTTTGCCACGGAAAACCTTAACCCACTCGAATCCGCCAACTGGGTAGCGCGGGCCCAGCTTTACAAGTTCTTAATACCGGTAGCCAAAGACGCGGATCAGTTTGCCATCCAGGCCTACAATACCGCTATACAACTTGACCCCACCAATCCAGCTTTGCGGGTGGAGTTGGGCGGAATCTATTACGCTAAGGAAGACTATCTGTCTGCCGGGAACCTCTTTAGACAAGCCGTCAATCTCAAACCGGATTACGCCAACGCCAGATACAACCTGGCTCACGCGTTAGCTAAACTAAAAGCCTTTAGCGACGCAAAGTCTGAGTTTGAACTGGTCCAAAGCCTAGTAGAAAAAGGTGGAGACGACTATAAGCTTGTGGCAAAGGATCTAGAAGCGGTTAACAAAGAGCTGGAAGCCGTTGCCGGCGCGCAAACGCAGAGTAAACCTAGCGTCCAAGCTTTAGAACAAACAACAGACAAGACCCAACAGGAGGTAGCGCCCCAGGAGCCACTTCGCAGACCCGGCGAGGCGCCTGTAATGGAGGAGGATCTTAGAAAGGAGCTTGAGCGGAACCCATAAAACAGAACAGAGACGGTCACAGCATCCCCAACTTTCGGGTTGTAGGCGGTAATACCTTTGGTGGACCGTAGCGGATTCGAACCGCTGACCTCCACACTGCCAGCGTGGCGCTCTACCAACTAAGCTAACGGCCCGCGATGTAGAACAAAAAGGATTATATCAGACTCTCGGGCTAGCGGGAACTCGGACCGCCCCTATTTCCCTTTTTAAATTCTTCCTTGCGTTCGGCATGGGTACGGCGTTTGGGGGCTTCCACCAAACCTTTAACATCTTTGGTCATTACAGGCCGACGATTCACACCTGGTAAGTTGTACAGATTGTATTTTTTGACAACGGGCTCAATATCCAACTTAGGTTCTGTCGCCTTAGCCAAAAGCTCCAAAACCTTTTTACGCAAGACATCCGTCCCCTCCCCCGTGGCGGCAGAGATTGGCAAAATTTCCACTCCTTTATGCCTAAAATGATCAACAATCTCCGGCACTCTATTCCTCACCTCCGTGATGTCGCACTTGTTGACAACCACAATCTGAGGCTTGGAAGAAACATCCAAAAGTCCTCCCGTATATTCTAACAACTCTTGCCGAACAACTTGGTAATTGCTAAAAACCAAAGCAGGCTCGATATCAAAACCCCCCTCCCTCGCAAACGGCTCCACCAAATGGATTAAAATTTTAGTCCGCTCGATGTGGCGTAAAAACTCGTCGCCCAAACCTTTGCCTTTACTGGCTCCCTCTATCAAGCCTGGAATATCGGCCACAACCAGCTTTTTACCTTTGTCGATCCGCCAAACCCCCAAATTTGGTTCCAGTGTCGTAAAATAGTAATCCGCGGTTTTAGCGTTTATATGGGTCAAGGTGTTAATCAGCGTGCTCTTACCCGCGCTGGGGAGCCCAATAAGCCCAACATCCGCTATAAGCTTGAGTTCCAAAGTAACCACCCTCTGTTCACCCGGCTCGCCGGGTATGTATTGGGTTGGAGTTTGGTTTGTGGACGACTTAAACCTGTAATTTCCCTTACCTCCCCGCCCGCCCCTCGCAACCAAAAAAGATTCGCCAATTTTTGAAAGATCGGCAACCAAACGAGGTCGCTTCTGATCTATTTCCTCGTCGTCGTAGAAGAAAATCAAGGTTCCCACAGGCACTTTAACATAACAATCCTCCCCGTCTCTACCAGCCATTCTAAGTTTTTTACCAGACTGACCGTTCTCGGCGGAAAATACCTTTTTTGACCTAAAATCGTCGAGGGTGGAGACATTAGTGTCGGCAATAAAATAAACCGAGCCTCCCCTGCCGCCGTCGCCACCGTCAGGTCCTCCGCGGGCGACAAATTTTTCACGATGGAACGAAACCGCGCCGTCGCCCCCATCGCCAGCTTTAACTGTAATTGTAACTTTGTCTGTCATATTTAGTCGCAGTTAGACATCCCAAACCTAAATGTACTTTAACGGATCTTGAGGCGAACCTTTGTACTTGATCATAAAATGAATGTGCGGACCGGTTGAGCGCCCGGTGCTACCCATAAGTCCGATAACTTCTCCCTTCTTAACTTTGTCACCGTAGCTTACATCCAAACGACTCATGTGGCCATACACAGTCTCATACCCATTTCCATGGTCGATTCTGATATGCAAACCCAAACCAAACGGGTCCCAACCCGCGCGTGTAACAACCCCCGCGGAACAAGCGTAAATTGGCGGCATTGCCCTGCCCCAGGAAGAGCCGATATCAACACCGTTGTGGTGCCAAGAGAAGTTTTGGGTGATAACCGTGGCGCTGGTCGGCCACATGCACCAACCTTTTTTGGCATTAGTATCGGTGACGCCCTGACTCACGACGGCGGGTATGTAAGGCAAATCTGCCAACGATGGCTGAGGAATTTTTGCGTCTGGTATGACAAGCTCTGTTCCTAAGGCAAGTTTGTTAGGCTCCAAAAGATAGTTGAAATCCGCGATGGCCTGGGCGGGCACGGAGTATTTTGCCGCAATGGAGGCCAGTGTGTCTCCCGGTTCGACTTTATGGATTAAACCGGAGGCAGGCGGTATCACAATCTCGCTACCCACTTTTAGAATAGAGCCATCATACAGATTGTTGACATATTTAAGCGCGTCAATTGAGACTTTAAAGTTATTGCCAATGCCGTATAAAGTGTCGCCGGGTTGGATGGTATAGAACAAATACTGGGTGCGTTGCCGTTCTTCCGGAATGGTGGTTAAAGCGATGTTTTTCTCAGGAATTATGTCTATAGTAGTTTTTAGATAATCGTCGTCCACCTCTTTGCTGACAACAAATTTGGAACCACTTAAAATCTCGCCAAAGAAAAACACTGACAACGCAACCGTCATGACGACAAAATTTGCCACTGGCCTGCCAAGTCTGCCTCTAGACCAGATAAGCTTGGCCACTGCGTAAGACTTTAAGCTACGAACACGCAAGACCGTCAACACGGTTAACCGCCCAAACAACACAAAGGTCCTTTTGATTTTAAGGGCAAAATACACACCCAACCACCTAAAAAATGAGGCCAGGTCTCTAAGAGTGGACAGTAATTTGTTACGCCCATAAGGCAAAAGATCCGTAAATCGGATTTCTATAAACCTTTTGGATGTTGGGCGACCGATCGTAAATAGCATAGTTTGCGAATCCCTTGTGGTCGGGCTTTGCTAGGGTTTTGCGCCTTTTAATCGCGGGTCCCCGTCCCCCCGTCTCCTACTCTTCTATGGAGGAACACTCGACTTCTCAAATAGCGCAAAACCTTCCCGCGCGGATTTAACAAGTCCGCTTGGTTATTTTATCAGACTTACGCGCTCTGCGCTTGGTGGAGGTTTTCCAAAAACTCTTGGTTGGTCTTGGTTTTTTTCAGCCTCGCAATAACCAGTTCGGTGGCTTGTCGATCGTCCAAAAGGTCCACCATCCTCCTAAGCCTATAAACGGCCTCCAGAGTCTTCTCGTCATAGAGCTTTTCCTCATGCCTGGTGGAGCTGACCTTAATATCAATGGCCGGGAAAATTCGCCTCTCAGAAAGCGACCTGTCAAGTCGTAACTCCATGTTTCCCGTTCCTTTAAACTCTTCAAAAATGACATCGTCCATCTTTGAGCCAGTGTCCACCAAAGCCGTGGCGACAATAGTCAAAGAACCGCCCTCCTCAAACTTACGGGCGGCGCCAAAAAAGTGCTTGGGCGGATACAAAGCGGACGGGTCAAAACCTCCGGAAAGAGTCCTGCCGGAAGGCGGAACCACCATGTTGTAAGCGCGCGCTAGCCTTGTTAAAGAATCCATTAATATCACCACATCCTTGCCTTTTTCCGCAAGGCGCTTGGCCCGCTCCAAACATACCTCCGCCACGCCGGTTTGATTTTCCGCTTTTTCGTCAAAGTTGCTAGAAAACACTTCACCCTTAACACTGCGTTTCATGTCCGTAACTTCTTCTGGGCGCTCCCCTATCAACGCCACCATCAAGATTACCTCCGGATGATTTTTTGTTATACCGTTGGCAATATCTTTAAGCAAAAAGGTTTTTCCGGCCTTGGGCGGAGCCACAATCATAGCCCGCTGGCCCTTGCCAATGGGAGAAATTATGTCAATCAGCCTTGTTGATACAATATCCGGCTCCGTCTCCAACTTCATCCACTCATTAGGAAATATGGGGGTCAATTTATTAAAACTGGGCCGTTTTTTGGCCTCCTCGGGATCCAAACCTTCCACTTGCTCCACCTTTAACATGGAGAGGTATCTCTCCCCCTCCTTTGGAGGTCTAGCCTGACCTTTTACTTTGTCGCCTACCCTTAAGGAAAATCTCTTAATCTGCGACAAACTTATGTAAACATCCTTAGGCAAACTCTCATCCATCCCCGGGCGTTCTTCCTGTCGTAATATGCCGTAGTCTGGCAGTACCTCAAGCACACCTTCCACCGGCACCATTTCACCTTGATAACTGTCCAAATATTCCTGGTATGTCGGACCTTGCTGAGGCTCGCGATAATAATTAACGCTGGGCGTCCTATCACCGCCACTTGCGGTAGCAGAATTGCTGCCGTTACTTTTATCCGACTGACCGGAGTCGGTCTTGCTTGCAAAACTTGAGTAAGTAACTTGCCCATTTGACTTCTTTACATTCATTTTATTCCTTTCTAATTTGTTGAATTTATATACTCATGAGTCTTAATCTTAATCGGAGAGACGACCACTGCCCCACGCCGTCTCCCCGATTAAAAAGGAAAACCTAAACTTGGCGGTTACCAATTCTTTTCCATCTTATCAAATTCGGCTTTAATTACAAGTCGCTCGTTGTAGGTTCCGCTGGCATAATCCCATACGCCCCCGCAGGTAATGAGCGTCAACTGCTTGGCCTGGGTGTTGTCAAAAACTTTAGCGCGCTCCGGATCCGTTATGGACATATACGACTTTTGGGTGACGACATATTCAAACACGCGTCCAAGCGCGTCAGTCAAAAAGACTCTATCACCAATTTCCAAACCTTTCAACTCCCAAAACGCCCCGGGCGCTCCAGTGTTGGTATCGTAATGACCATCAATTACAACATTGCCTTGCTCCCCGGGCTTGGCTCCATCTTTATACCAACCTGCGGTATGCCAACTTTTAGGTACACCCAAAAATCCGCCCTCCTCTACCCCAACCTCTTCAATTTCCAGAGTTTTTCCTTTAAATGTAATCGTCTTTGGGGGTAGATAAATTGGTTTAATATCTTGTCTAAAAACGGACGGCGCGGGTGGCGCGACATCATTTTTCTTTGCTTCTTGACTTCTTGTCGAACCTACCGCCAAACTAAACTTGGTCAAAAACCCTAAACCAAAAATTAAAACAACAACTAAAACGGTTAAACCAAATGCCAGCGCTATTAGTGTAATTTTCCTTTTTGCAATCGGGGGTCTTGTCATAGAATTACATATTGCAAAACTAAAAAAGTGTGGTTAAATGCTGGCACCAATTGGGGACTTAGACCTAGGATGGAAGGGGCTAGTAAGCTGTACGGCAAACCACTCCCCTCCACCCTAGGCCTAAGTTTATTTTTTTTTATCTTCAAGTTACCTGTGTAACCAAAAGCCTAATAACTCTCTATCAATTTCCCAACAATGCCAAAAATTATCTTCTGAACTTCTTAGAGACGGCGCCAACGGCCACAAGTCCCAGACCTAAAGTCCCGTAAACTAAAGGACTACCGCCGGTTTTGGGAAGCTCTGTGGGCTTGCTGTCTCCGTAACAAACGGTGGCAGTGTCAGAGGCCTCCTGATCCCCCTTGTACTCAACTACGGCTTTGTTCACCACACACTTCTCAAAATTTTTTCTGTCGTACTCGCTATCCTTTACTTTAGCTCTTATAACAAAGGTTTTAGTTTCGCCTTTATCAAAGTCGTCCCAGTATTCGGTAAGGCCATCTCCACCAACGCGCTCCATCTCTCTAGGAAGTTTATCAGTCATTTTCATCTTATCGACATCAACTTCGCCGTCGTTCTTGACTTTAATCTTAAACTCCACAACCTCGCCCTTTTTAACACCAGTAACTTTATCCTTCCAGGAATCATCGCCAGCCTTTCTGACCTTTTTCTCAATGTCAAAGTTTTTGTTGTAAACACAGGTCTGCCCGCCCCCATAATTGGGAGTGCACCCAGCGTAAACCTGGCTGCCGCCAAATAAACCACCAAACACTGCCAAAACCAACATAGCACTTATTAAGTTGTAGTTAACGCTTCTGGTCATATTTACCTTTAATTTGGCAGGATAATTCAGTAAATAGCTAACTGCTAACAAGGCGTATTGTAGCTTATTTTACGCTTCCTGTCAACACTATGGGGTGACGGTTTTGGGCAACTTAGGCTGGACCGGTTTATTTACCTCACCACCTCACCTACCTAGTGTTTTTTCAACCTATAGTTCACAAAGTTGATGGTTTTGCGTGTTTTGTAACCTGTATTGAAAAAACTGCTAATGCCCTAACCCAAAGCCCAAGCCTAAGCTATGAAGTTTTTATCACGGGATCTAATTCTAAAATGCTATCATCAGAACTCTCAACCCACCTAAGTGGTAAGCTTTGAGAGCGTCTTGTCCAAGAATAACATAGTTTTTCAGGACTACAGTAATCAAGTAACAAGCGCTTACACAAACACCGCGCAAAAACAAGTCGGCGATAAAAGCTACAGCTACTATAAACTTTATCCAAAGTTACTCACCAACCCCGCCGGTTTAGAAATCCAGAACGGAATTACCATAGCGACCCCGGAAAGAGCGGTCTGTGACAGGCTGTACCTAACACCAAAGTATTATTTTGACAACATAGACGGCTTAAATAAAGAAAAGCTTGTGAATATCGCAAAAAACTACAACAAGCGCGTCCAAAAGGAGGTGGCGCAACTATGCTCCTCGTCGCCAAACATAGGGTGATAATTTTTAACATCCTGCGAGACATATACAAAACCAAACTCAACGCGACTCTGGGCTTTAAAGCGGTACTATGGCGTATCTGTTTTACGGGCTGGATAGGTTTTCTGTCGACCTGGATTTTGACTTGCTAGAACCTATCTCTTTTGGGGAACTGGACGGCATCCTGCTACCGATTCTTAAAAACTATGGGGCGGTTGTAGGCCAAAAAGATAAAAACTATGCATATTTTTACCTACTGCCATATCAAAAGGGCGCGCGGGCGCTAAAGGTGGAAATAAGCAAAAAGGTCAGCGTGACCGACGACTATCGGGCGCAAAATCTTTACGGCATCAGCATGCCAATCCAAAAAGAGGATGTCGCTCTAGCCTCAAAAATGCTGGCGTGTTTAGAAAGAAAATGGCTAGCCTCGCGGGACTTTTTTGATGTCAATTACTATCTGGCAAAAGGTGTGTTTCCTAACAAGGCGTATATTAAAAACCGCGCGGATATAACGCTAAAGGAAGCTGTAACTAGACTTTTAGCAAGAACGGCCCCTGAGGCGCTTAATGAAAAAACGCTCTTATGGGACTTGGGGAGCTGGTGGACGAGAAAAAGAAGCCATGGACTAAGTTTAACTTAAAAAAGAGCTATCGCAAGGCTTGAGTTTATGCTGGGTCAACTTGGAGACTAGGGAGTTTACGGCAAGCGACTTATTAAACAACCAGATTTTGAGCAATAAGGAAGTTTAGCAATCATCGGAAAAACAAAAATCAGAACCATAAAATAGGCTTTAAAACATTACGATAAACGCGTCTTGGTGTAAGGCCCAAAGCCAAACAAAATCCAAAGCGCCAGCGTCAAAAAACCTAAATACTCAAGCAATTGCGGCCAAAACAATATGACAACATTATTGACATCAACCGAATCAAGCAACCTGCCACCACCCCTTACCCCGCCATCCCCCAAACCGCTACCCCCAGACTCACTTGCCGCGCCGCCATCTCCAACCTCATCGGCCGTACCCTCAAACACCCAACCATTTGCCCAATTGTTAACCATCACATGCTCCGCTGGACAGAGTCTAAAACCGCAAAACGCCACAAAACCAGACTCAAAAGCTTGGTTAAAAACTAGTAACTGCTTATTACCTTTTACCTGTTCCAGTTCCCTATGCAGGTTTTTAACAAAGTTATAAGGAAAGGGGGTTAAAGATATATATTCTAAATCGTTAACGCTTACGGAGCCCCCAAAAGTCAAATTGCTAATATTTACCGTGTATCCCCTGCCGTCGCCCATGGGAGGCACTAAAAAATACTGGGTGACAAATTGCGGACTGCTTTGACCGGTCGACTCGCCCGCTTCTGCTGACTTGTTTTGACCATTTTGGACACCTTTTACAATTTTTGACACATATGGACGACTTGCTTGCGCTAAGGAAACATATGCATCACACCTTTTTGAGTACTCGTTGGTAAGACAAATTCTTAAGGGCATGCCTTGCAGATTTCTGGAGCGGATTTCTAAAACTGCGCTTGTTGCCGTGATAATATATAACCATGCCACAGGCCAACCTAATAAAGCCGGAAGAAATAGAAATTACAGCCCCCACAGCAGTCGTCCAACTTTCAGGCGAACAAGTAAACGCCGGTGGCGGATACTTTCACCCACAAAATCCGGAAAATCCCCTGCCCCAACACCACACCATCCAACTAACAAACCTGGACGAGTTATTTGCCGGAAAAGTCGTCCTCCAAACTATTGAAACCCCACTAGAACAAGCAAAACCACTTATAACAGCAAATCGCCAAGCAATCGGCCAGGCGCAACACCACCCCGAATGGCGTAAACCTTTTGTACAAGCCTTACTCGCCCACGAAGACGCTCACCGCACTCAAGAAATCCGATTCAAAGTAAGTCAACTCCAAGAATTACCCAGCCAAGCCTCTCAAAAACTGCGCGATTTAGATTTAGACCAGCAAGCCGAAAACGCCTATTTAGACAAACTGGTGGAACTGGACGCTTGTATCTTATATGCCGATGCGCTTGGTGAAGCCCAAGCTTATGCCCAAATGTTTAAAGTAGCCCAAACCAGCGCGCAAGAGAACCCGAAGTACGCCAAGTTTCTTGCATCGGCCTCCCTTAGTCCGGCTCTAAAATTGTTTGAACTTGCTAAACCCGCCCACTCGCGCGACACGGCCACAGAAACAAAGAAACAAACCTGGAGCGACTATACAACCTTGTCCGCCAAAACCTGCCAATAGATGACTTTGACATGCGCTTTGTAGCCAACCAATTGGGTTTGGTGGCGTTATTGACCCAAAATGCGCAAATTATCGGAGACATACAAGCAGGAAGTTTGACTTTGGAAACCTTGCAGGACGACCTGTTGGGCGCGCTGGCACAGTCTCTGGATCAACCCGCAGAATTTGTAACTTCTCGTAGCGCAGATGACCTAGCAGAAGCTATCGATTTACAATTGATGGATTATGTGGCAAAAGCAAAACAGATGGAGCTGGAGATTGGAAAATATAGCTAATTTCTTCGCTTTAGCAAGTAACAAGTCCATAAACCTAAAGCGATAAAACCGAGATATTCCAAAATCTGTGGCCAGAAAATAATGGTTATGTCGGTGTAATTGGCGGAAGGCTCGTTAAACACCCAACCGTTAGCCCAATTGTCAACTACCACATGCTCCGCCGGGCAAGGCAAAGGTCCACAAAAAGCCAGCCACCCGGGTTCGTAAGCCTGGTTGAGAGATAAAACTTGCCCTCTTCTCGCATCAGTAATATCAACTCTATAAATAAAACTTGATACTTTATTGTATGTAGGACTTACAATATTATTTGTTATGGCGGGGCTGGTTAGATCGCTGTCCGTAACTTTGATACTTCCCACAAAATCAAATGGAAATGGATATACACCAATATCATCGTATGAGTTAACAGATCTGTCGTTACCCATAGAAGTATTTTCTATAGTTAGCTTGTAACCCTGCCCCCCATCGGTGTAGCGGGGCACAAAAAATTGTCCTTCTCGATAAACACCCTTCTCCCCAGCTTCCAACTTGTAAATTAGGTCGCATCTTTCCGTATAGGAGTTTTGCAAACAGAATTTTTGAGCTTTGCCAGAAGTACGCATGAACGGAATCTGAACAAAATACCCGGTATTATGACTCAAATATGGATTTGCTAAAGTAAAACACGAGCTCTTGCCCTCTGTCGTCACCTCAAGCTCCTTTTTAACAAAATTAAGCGTCTTCTTAAAGTCGGTGTCGACCTTAACCTCACTGTTAAAATTACATTCGTGAGTTATCGATTTTAAATCCGGATTGTCGAAATCCTCAAAAATATAAGCTTTTTGGTAATTGACTGGTTTTGGAATCTCCACCGTTAAAGTTCCGGCATCGATATATATTTCTTGCCGTTGTGTCTCTTTGACCGGTAAAGGCTCCAAAACATAAGAAGCTACTAGCGGATATTTAACCAATTCGATGGATGTAAACTCGCTCACCGCGGGACTTTCATTATTGACTGGGGTGGAATAAAATTGAACAGTAAAAGGTAGGTCTATCTTATCCAAAAGCAAATATTCTCTATCGTACTTTTTATCGTTTAGGCAGTCGTCTTTGCCGTAGATACAATAGTCTATCTTGGCGTTATCAAAACCTCCTGCGTAATCGAGTTTAATCAAGCCTAAATCACTAACCAGCCCGTCTGTAGCTGCTATGCAAGCTGTGTTGTTCACGGAAGTCAGCCTTACAGATCCGTCTAGTCTCTCCAACTCGTACGAACCGGCGTCTTGATCTATACACGAATCCACCTCGGCATTCTGATAGAGTGGCATTAAATCTACTCCTTTTGCAGAGTCAACATCCCACACAGCTATATTGTGACTTTTTGCTGTATCCAAACCTAATGTCCCTAGATCTGCCCCGTGGGTGTTAATATCACTAAAAGGTCCGTAAACATCTCTGTCGATTGAAACCAAAAATACTTTAGGGGTTCTTGAGGGCAACTTTACTCTATACAAAGGCTCGGTGTTGTTAAACACCATCTCCTTGTTGTTTACAAGTATTTTTGGCAGTGTCGGCAAAATAATCAACTCGCCTTGGGCAATCCTAAGTTTTGCTTGAATAAACTGTTCCTTTGCAAAGTAGTTGGGGATTTGTAAAGTACCACCTTTTGACAGGTTATAGCAAACGCTGTAATGGTCGTTTGACGATGTAATGGTGTAATCTGACTTTGTCGACAAGTAGTTACCCAGCCCCCTGAACGGGTAAACCTCGCCTACCCCCAAGTCGCCGGTGTAGTACTTACCCCCATCCTGGTAAACAACATCCTTTGGAAGCCACGAGACTGCCGGAGAAATGTTTGGAAGACTGGACATCAGCTCAACACCCTCACCGCTATCTAATATTGTGTATATTTTAAGACTGCCAAAGCTCTGTACCTGCTTGTAATACCGACTGTCGGCAAGAAAAGCGGACAAAGCATCAAGCCCCATAAATCTTGAACTCTTTGATACCAGGGGCTCATACACAGAGTCGTCCAATAACATGTAGGAAATGCCGTATTTTTTTAGAATATCTTTAAACAATAAAGCGTCGTTTGAATATATCGCATAGGATATCTCCCGATACACAGACTCGTTGCTGGGGCTCCAAACATCAAAAGCCCGATCGACGGTAGGTTGCTTAATACCATACCAAGTAAATCCCGACCCCCTGTACCCCCAGTCGTTAAAACCCCACGACCAGTATGTTTGGATGGGTAACTTTAAAATGCGTCCCTGATCTTTTTGCTGGTTGAACCAGTCGAACATCAAAAAATAATCCTGTGGTATTTTGACCCGCATTCTTCTGTAAATAAGTTCGCCTTGGAACATTGGTAGTGTCCAAAAGACTAGAGCTAAAATAATAACAACAAGTATCAGGTTGCCAGCCAATGTTCCACCCAAAGGATTTTTTACAAGGCGTAAAACCGCTTGCCACAACCAGTTAAACCCCACACCAAACAACATCGCATAAGTAAAACCGGCCAGAATGGAATATTTTGTAAAAGGAAATCTTAATGCCTCGCCAAAAAATGGCATGTTGTCTTGTAGAAATCTAAAGACAAAACCCGTCGGCGGATTGTCCCCCACCATGAAAAATACAGCTACAAGAAAAAATAGAATCAATGCTAGATGGCTTACTTTGCTGGCTCTTCTCTTCAAGTCGACTAGACTTGCAACCAAACCAATAAGCACAAGGGCAAACAATGCATAACCAGTGAACATTACCGCCGTAGTAGATTGATAAATTTTCCACCTGTCTAATAACCACTCGTAAGAATTGGTCTCCTGGTTAAAGTCTGTTGTGGTAAACAAAAAACCCCGGAGGAGCGAGAGATCGCCAATAGTACCATGCTGTTTATTCATCAAAAAAGACTCTTCTGACGATAGAACATTGATGGTAGCGTCAGATATTTTGCCGGCGTTCCCGCTCATTACAAAGTAGCCAAACGGCATAAGCCAATAAAGGTTTGAGATAACAATGATTAACGAAACTAACCCAATGTTTCTGACCACCACTTTAGACCGCACAACGATTATATGACTTATAAAAACAAGCAAAACAAATGAGATGTAGGCAAAAAACAGAGTTGGCGTAAACGCTTGGGATGCAGATGCAATGTTCAGGAATGTAAAAACACAAAGATCTTTTTTATTTGGCCGGTCCAGTAGTTTAAAAACATAAAGAAACAGCCACGGCAAAAAGCCGTATTGGGTGGTAAAAGTCTCCAATGGCACATAAAAAGTCTGCAGTGTCACAAGATTTAAAAGGTAAAAGAGAGAGACTACAAAAGCGGTTCTTTCCTGCTTCTCGAGGTCGTAGTGTTTAAAAAATATGCTCTTAGAGCAGTAATAAACTCCCAGCGGACCGAGTAGCAACATTAAAAATTGCCAAAAATATCTTAAGAAACTCTCCGGAATTACTATGGAAGTCAGCCATAGGAACAAGTACCTAAAAATTTGGGCGGGATGTGCCAACCCGCTTACCAAACCCACTCCCCTGTGCTCACGCCATACCGCATTTAATGTCCGGGAAACATTTAAACCAAAGTTAAATTCCGGATGCGAGTCATCCCAACCTGTCAGCCAGGTACCGGGCGTGTAATTAACTACAGCAAGTATTAAAACAATAATAAAAAGCAGACTCTGATATTTGTATTTTATCAGCTTAGAAACCATAGACATGGGAGTTAGTTAGAAAATAGACAAAAAACAAGCTCTGCAAAAACAACCCGCTACCCAACATAAAGCCATATACATAGCGGTATTTAACCGGATCCAGCAGTGCCGGAATAATGGCAAACAAACTAACACACGCACCCATGTATCTAAACAAGCTAGTAATATTAGTTACACCGGAAACTAAAAGGAAAAACAGGATGGCATTTATAAGCAAGGCAAAAAATTGCTGTCTATTCTCAATCAGAACTACACTTTTATACTTGACCAAAGCCATAACCAACAAAGCAAAAACCCCACATAACATCAAAATACTAAGGATAAACTCGTATTTAAAAGAAAAGCCGTAAATGTTTACATATGTGATAAACACACCAAACAACATGTACGAGTTGTTCCAAGCGCTTTGGATCTTAATCGGTGCTAAAAAGTCCCCCGTCAAACTATGCATGTATAGTAAAAATGCTGACAACGGAAGGAAAACTAAAACCAAGGAAATAATAGCGTCAGACAACCTCATAAAATAGGTCCTGGACACCCAAAACCACATAAAAAACAGAGGTAGAAAAGTTAAACCGTTAGACCTGGAAACTAACAAAAGTCCTAAAACTAGGGCTGACAGTTTGACTTTGTTTCTAAATACCAAATACAAAAACAAACACGACAGCAGTAAAAACAGTGACTCGCCGTAAATTAGGCTAAAGAAATAACCTGCAGGAAAGGTTAAAAACAACAGTGTGGCTAAATTCTTCTGTAACCGAGTAAAGTTTAGCGTTTCTAACAACTCGTCAAAATAATACAGGGCAAGAATAAAACATACATTAGAAATTACCAGCCCAGCTAACAAATATTGGGAAACGCCGGCAACCCCACCATTAACAAGACCAAACACAAAGGCCAAACCCTTCATTAGCAAGGGGTATAGAGGGAAAAACGCCCAATTCCTATATTCAATAATAGTAAAAGGACCTGGGTCATAACCCTTCTCTGCAATGTTGACATATGAGGGCGTATCCCATCTGCCCAACAAGGACGCCAGATCGTAAGAAGGCAAAAAACCCCTTATACTCTTTGACTCCCTTAAAACAAAGCGCCCATCCACCCACTCACGGTAAGGTAAGGTGTAGTTTACTAAAACAGAAAAAGCATACCGACAAACAAAAATACCAAGCACCAACACTGAATACTTTAGTACTTTACGGTAGTTCATATGTCAATAATAGAATTAAACTAGCTTATTAACAAACTCGTGTTTAGCGTCCACAAATACATTGGCAATTTGTGTGATATATTCTTTTCTAATAAACTTGTCTTTCCCCGCCCTTATAAGCTTAAACAGAGCCCTGATGAGAAAATTTGGCAGAACATATACCATTACATCCTGCCCAAGCTCTATCAACCTGGATGTGGTGGAGGGTTTATAACCAAACTTGGTTTTGGCTTCCGCCCTGATTTTTTTGGTTATGCTGTATGTATCCTTAGGATTTTTCAGCGAGTTACTGTCGGCATAGAATCTGTAGTCTAAGACAAAGTCTGACAAATTGGTTAGCTTGCCGTATTTAACCAACTGAAAAAACAGGTACAGGTCTTGGGCTTTCTTCCAACCACCATACCAACCAAAGTCAGCCGGCAATTTTGTCCTATTAATCATTAAAGTGGGGTGCTGAATAGGAACACTTGTATACAACATGGTGTAAAGCGTAGCGCTATCTGTGGGGAACAGTTTTACCCCAATGTTTTTACCCTTATCGTCAATCAGGCGGACTTGTCCACCCAACGCGATAACCTCTGGATTATCTAGTAGGAATTTAACTTGTTTCTCAAACCTATCCGGATAGCTTAAGTCGTCCGCATCCATTCTGGCTATAAACTCCCCTCTTGCCATTTTCACCGCTTTGTCCAAAGTTTTCCCCACCCCCATGTTTACAATGTTTTTGCAAGCTTTTATCCGGGGGTCGATTTTTTCATATTGAGCTAAGGTCAAAAAAGAATCGTCTGTAGAACAATCGTCTATGGCAATTAGCTCCCAGTTTGTGTAAGTTTGGGCAAGTATAGAATCTAAAGCCCCTACGAGGTACTCGTGAGCATTGTAAACAGGCATCAAAATGCTGACTAAAGGCTTTGAGTTGGAAGAAATCATGGGTTTAGTGTACCACAAAGTCCCCCCATTCGTCAAATACTATAGGTTATATGCGGATACGACTCGTCCCCACTGAAAATGCTCGCCTGATATGGCAAACACCCAATGGGGACGGAATCTGACGGATCTTTCTACTTCACGATCAAGGGCAAGTTGGTACGGTACAGGTTCTTGTACGGATAGACCCTGCGTTGCGGGTTCTGTGCCCCATTCGGGTCGATCTTCTGCAATTCGTTCAGAGCCTCCTCGAAGGTTCGACCCCCACAGACATGCTGTGCCATGAAGCTCAGAGCGTAGAAGCCTCTGTCCGCACCCCAGATGGTCTCCCACGGGGCATCACAGTCGATCTCGTCTGCTCCGGCTTGGCAAGCAAATGCCGCCTCTTGGCCATTCGAAACCCAAACCCCCGCAATCACGGTCACTTGCGTGATCCATTTGTCGATCGCGGGGTTGTAATTGAGACACCCGGGGGTGTCGATGGTCGCACGCACGCCCTCGATGGTTTTCACCACTACAAGGGTGTGGGAGTAAGTCCCCGGGGTCGGGGTCATCGTCGGCGTGCTGGTTGCACCAGGCACGCTGGTAGCGGTTATGGTGGGGGTGCTGGTCGCCGTCCGTGTCGGTGTCGCGGAAATCGGATTCATCACGACCCGAGGGTTCGTTACCCCACCGGAATCGATTTTTCCGAGTTCGATCAATGCCTCTTCAGTGGTGCTACCACCACAGATGTGTAGTGCCCGCCATTCCGCCAACCGGTATAACCCCGAGCCGTTGCTGACATAGGTAATCCATCCCCCATGTACAGGGTCGAAACCGTTGCTCACCCAGGCGCCAGTGGTGACAGTGATGTCAAAAGTGCGGACACCTCCGTCGTAGTTCAGACACCCAGGTGTAGCGATAGTCACTGCGGTCCCGCCCGTGGTGACGACGATGTCGACACCCGACTCGGGCTCGGGAGCGGTTTGTGTAGCTGTTGCCGTAGGCACCGGCGTGCGGGTTTGGGTAGCAGTCGGTGTCGCGGAAATCGGATTCATCACGACCCGAGGGTTCGTTACCCCACCGGAATCGATTTTTCCGAGTTCGATCAAT
>FWPV01001651.1_pt1 | contig 60422 bp, 54 predicted proteins | sample 2228371 | NCBI WGS metagenome assembly FWPV01 (sample SAMEA103939776, study PRJEB20133) | metagenome
AACAGCACAGATTTTTCCGGGAGTTTGCCCGTCATAAAGGTATCGAAATCGTCCTCAAAAGAGGATGACAAGCCTGATTTCAGTGGTTTTTTCAACAGCCTGCTAAGGGAGTTGGGCTGCCTTCAGGATGAATCTTGCATGGTCGTCACGCTGTTTTGCCTGGCGCTGATTTTCCTGCCGTTCAACGATCTTCCCTGGCTGTCTGCGGTCTTTGGGGAGCTGGGCCAGGAAGGGGCCTTCCTGCCGCTGTGGTTGGCGACGCTGGCATTTCTGTTCCACCGTGATTTTTCCTTCGTGGTTCCCCGGCTGCCGAGTGCCACCTATCTTCTGCTTTTTGCTGCGGTCATTGTCCTCTCCGGGGTGGTGAACGGCTTCAGCATCCTGCAGGCCGAGTTCGCCGGCCGTTCGGGCCCCGCCAAATACTTCCTGCAACTGATGGTATTCCTGTTCGGGGTCAGCCTCGCCCTCTTGGTGTGTAACCTGCTTCATCTGGGGCTCATCAACCTTAGGCTGGTGCGCCGCTTCTTGACCATCAGCTTCCTGATTGCCGGCGGCTATAGTATCTTCGAGGTGCTCTTCCTACTGGGGGTGCCGTGGGCGGAAACCCTCCTCTCCACCATCAACCCGTTGTTTCATACCGAGGAGCAAGGCATCATCATTTATTCCCAGGTGCGCTCCGTGACGGGGGAACCTTCGTGGTTCGGCATGTACGCCGCCCTGCTGTTTCCCTGGCTGGTGAGCTATCTCTTTACTGAGGAGCGCCCCTGGCCCTATGCGGTGCTGACCCTCTATCTTATCTTTCTGGTTTTCCTCAGCTCCTCGCGGCTGGCCTATGGGCTTTTTTTTGTGGAGGCTCTTTTGCTCGTCGGCATCATGGTGCGGGCCAGGATTTTCAAGCCCGGCGCCACCATTTTGGGGCTGCTGTTCCTCTCCCTCACCGTCTTCATAAGCTACTCGCTCATCGATCTCGTCGCCGGAGCTGAAACCGCGCTCACCCGGCAAGGGTTGCTTGCCAGCCTGGCCAGCGAGGAAAACCTCTCCAATCTTTGCCGCTACGGCACCCAGGTGGCGGCCCTCAACATCGCCTGGGATCATCCGCTGTTGGGGACGGGCCTGGGGCAGTTTCCCTTTTATATGGAACACTATTTGCCTGCTTGGTCCATGGTCAGCCCGGAAATCCGGGCTTATCTGCGCGGCGAAGGGCTGCCCCGGGTGCACGGTCTGTACGCCCGCCTCCTGTCGGAAGTGGGGATGGTGGGTCTCGCTTTGTGGCTGGGGTTCTTGGCCGCATTGATGCGCCAAACCTGGAGGACCTTCAAGGCTTCCTTCCCCGGCACCGTGGACTGGCTGGGTCTCAGCATAGTCATCAACCTAGTGGCCATGGCGGCCTTTGGGCTGAGCACCGGGAGTTTCCGCTCCCCGGGAATGTGGATCACCATCGGCCTGGCCTGGGGCTATGGTCTGGGGGGCCTGCAAGTCACGGCCACCGGAGAGTCTCCCTGAACATGCCGAAGGCGTCGTCATCCTCCTCCCCTTCCGCCCCCCGGATATTGGTGGTCACCCATTCCTGCCCCTGGCCGCCGGTGAGCGGCGGCAAGATGGACATGTACGGCCGGCTGAAGGCCTTACGGGCTCTGGGGGTGCGGTTGGTGGTGGTCATGACCGTTAAGGAGGAGGCCGCGGAGCGGGCCCGCATCCTGAAGGAGCTTCTGGGTCTGGACGCCTGTTATGTGCTGCCGCGGTGTTCCACTCTGTTCCAGGCCCTGCACCCGGTCTGGCCCTTCCAGATCGCCTCCCGGCGGGGGAAGAGATGGGCTCAATTGGCCGCCGACCTGGCGGGCCAGTCTTTTGCCCTGGTCTTGGCGGAGGGCACCTATGTCCTGCCTATGAGCGCGGCGTTGGCCGAGGGCCTGGGAGCGCCCCTGTGGCACCGGCTGCACAACTTAGAGAGCCGTTACTTTCTCTCCCTGGCCACAAGTGAGGCCGCCCCCTGGAAAAAGGCCTTTTTTTTCCTGGAGGCCTTACGCTTCCGGCGCTTGGAGCCGCGCCTCCTGCAATTGGGCCGCAATTTGTGCATCTCCACCGAGGAGGTTCGGGAATTGGCGGCCCGCTTCCCGGGGAGCCGAACTTGTTGGCTGCCGCCGGCCCTGAGCCAGTTTCCCGCCGCCGGGGTGACCTACCGGCCGGGACCGGGGCGCCGCTTTCTGATCACCGGCTCCCTGGCTTTGGCGGACACCTGGGAGGGAGTGCGTTGGTTCACGGGGCAGATCTGGCCCCGCCTCCGACGGGACCTGCCCGACGCCGTCCTGGTCATTGCCGGCCGCCGCCCGCCACCGGCGGCCGCCGCCTGGCTGGCCCAAGTCCCCGGGGTGGAGACTCAATACGACGTCCCAGACATGGCCCCCCTTTTCCGGGCGGCGGACATCTATGTGAGCCCCGTGCGCCACGGGGCGGGGGTGAAAATGAAAACGGTGGAGGCCCTGTCGTATGGGCTGCCGGTGGTGGCCACCCCGGTGGCCGCCCAGGGCTGCGGCCTGGAGCACGGCCGGCACCTGCTCATTGCCGCGGGAGATGAGGAGTTCCGCCGGAAGTGTTTGTACCTGGCCGAAGACGCCGTCCGGCGGAAAACCCTGGGGACCCAGGGGAGAGCTTATGTCCAGGAGGCTTTCGACCAGGAGGCTCACCTGGAAGGCCTCCTTCATACCTGGAAGATTCTCAGTTAACTTGTTGACCAGGAAATGTTCCAAACTTATAATCCATGATTTAATATTTCTTAATAATTGCCCTATGACTTGCCGCCGGCAGGGATTCCGGGGGGACCTTCTCCACCTGCCCACCTCCAGGGGAGTGGGATTTCCATCTGTCAAGCCCCTGGAGAGCCGGGGCGATTACGCAATCCGTCCAGCTTATGGAACAAGGATGATGCAGTTTGTTCCGGTTTCTTAAAGATTGCTCCGGTCAAGAAGCTTAGCGAACCTTCGAAGGTTCCTGGAAACCACTGGAGTTATGGATAAACTCGGGAATCTTTTGCACTTTTCCCTTTGTCCTGGCGAGCTCCACCCGAGGGTCTCGACTTTCCCAACTCTTTCCTATCCCTGGAATGGTTCTTGCTCCCGGAACTCGCCGAGATTTTTGTCACCGACCGCCGCGCTCCCTGGGTTGCCATGGAAATCACCCAGGTAGGCAAATATTATCCCCCTTACCGCGGGGGCATGGAAAAGTTCCTGGCCAGCCTTTGCCAAGGGCTGGCCAGGCGGGGGGTGCACTGCGAGGTGATCGTCTCCCAGGCTGGCGGCCTCAGAGGGGTAAGCCAAGAGGCAGGAGTGACGGTGCGGCGGCTTCTCACCTTCGGAACGGTGAAATCCCTGCCCCTGAGTCCGGGATTGCTGGTGAGCCTGCGGGGACGGCGGACCGGCCTGCTGCACCTGCATCACCCCAACCCCCTGGCGGATCTGAGCTATTTGCTGGCCCGGCCTCAGATCCCCCTGGTGGTGACCTACCATGCCGATATCGTCCAGCAGGTGGTCTTGTCCAAGTTTCACCGCCCGCTGCTCCACTATGTCCTGCAGCGGGCCGCGGCCATTGTGGTCACTTCCCCCCAGTATGCGGACTCCAGCCCGGTGCTGTCCCCCTTCCGGAACAAGATCCACATCATTCCCTTGGGCATTGAGTCGCCGCCGCCGGCCTGGCTGGATCCTCCGGCCCCGCGGCCTGCTGGTGAGCCCCAGTTTCTGTTCGTGGGTCGGCTGGTGGCGTACAAGGGGGTGGAGGTGCTCCTCCAGGCCATGACCCAAGTCAAGGGTCGCCTGTGGGTGGCGGGGGCAGGCCCCCTGGAGGCCAGACTCCGCCGCCAGGCGTGCGCCGCCGGCCTTACCGGCCGAGTGGAGTTTCTCGGAGCCATCAGCGAAGAGGAGAAGTGGCGACACCTGGCAGCCTGCGACGCCTTGGTGCTCCCCAGCCTCACCCGGGCCGAGGCCTTCGGGTTGGTGCTTTTGGAGGCCATGGCGGCGGGCAAGCCGGTGGTGGCCAGCGACCTGCCCACCGGCATCAGGCTGTTGGTGCAGGAGGGCTGCAATGGCCTTTGCGTTCCACCGGGGGACGCCGACGCCTTGGCCGCAGCCTTGAACCGACTCAGCGCCGACCCGGCGGCGGCCCGCCGCATGGGGGAAGCAGGCCGGGCGATGAGGCAGCGCTACTATACCACCGACGGCATGGTTGATTCCTATCTCCGGCTCTACCGGGAGGTGGTGCGCCGGAATGGCCCCCAGGGCGGCGGACCACGCTCAGCACCACCGGTGGCGGATCAGCTTTGAGGATTTGTGAAGCGATGGCTGGACTCTTGCGCCTCTCCCTGCCCCGTTGGAAGTTGCTCCTTTTGGCCGAGGACGGGTTGTGCTTCATCCTTTCCTTGGGGATCAGCCTGTGGATGGAGGCCCGGCTTGCGGGCCGGGAGCCGGCCCTGCCGGCGCTGGGGGCGGGGCAATTGCTGTTCCTCGGCGCAGCCTATTTGGTGGCCTTGTATATTGCCGACGCGTATGATCACCAACAGGATTATCGCCGGGCATCTTCCCTGTTCACCATCGGGGTGGCCGGCCTGGCGGCCGCTCTGATGGTATCCGCCACCAGCCACCTCTTGACGAAACCCTTCCTCCCCCCCCGGCTCTTGCTTATACAAGCCGGCACCTTTGTGTTATTGGCGGGATTCTGGCGTTATCTTTTTTCCGCTTGGTTCTTTATCCCCCATCTTCTCCGACGCACCCTCATAGTGGGGGCCGGCGGCTCCGGCCGCCGCATCGTGGAAATCATCCGGGAATTTCCCCGCTGCGGCCTGCTGCCGGTGGGCTTTGTGGATGACGACCCTGCCAAAGTGGGTCAGCGGGTGCATGGCCTGCCGGTTTTGGGAACCTCCGCGGACCTGCCGGCGCTGATGGTCAAGCATCAGGCCTCTTTCGTGATTGTAGCCATCACGCACCGCAAAGAGCCACAGCTTATCAATCAGCTCATCAAGGCCTGTTGGCAGGGCTGCCGACTCGTTGACATGCCCAGCATTTACGAAACCATTACCGGCCGGGTCCCCACCTCTCATATCTCCGAAGAGTGGCTCTACCAATGGAACCTCAATTCGGTGCGCCTCTATTACCGCTATCTCAAGCGGCTTCTGGATCTGGTGATGGCCGCCCTCCTGCTTTTGGCCACCCTGCCCCTGTTTCTGCTCATCGCCTTGGCCATCAAGCTGGACAGCCCTGGACCGGTATTTTTCTACCAGGAGCGGCTGGGCCGGGACCGGCGGCCCTTTCATATCATTAAATTCCGCACTATGTTCCATAACAAGGGTGAGGTTGGGCCCATCTGGACCGACCCGAACGATGGCCGCCTCACCAGGGTGGGCCGCTTCATCCGGCGGGTGCGGCTGGACGAATTGCCCCAGGTGTTCAATATCTTCCGGGGCGAAATGAGTTTCATCGGCCCCCGGCCTCTGGTGCACTGCGACTACAAGGAGGGCATTCCCTTTTATAACTACCGCTTCCTGGTGCGGCCGGGCCTCACCGGCTGGGCTCAGGTGGCCTTTCCCCAGGGAGTGGCCGAGGAGGACACTCTGGAAAAGGTCAAATATGACATCTACTACATCAAGAACCTGAGCTTTCTCTTGGACGTGGCCATTCTTCTGAGGACCTTCAGGGTGGTTTTGTTCGGTCTGGGCCACTGAGAACAGAAGGTGGTTGGCCCCGGCGAGGGGGACGATCCACGCCGGCGGCTTGTCCCCGGCAAGGTGGGCAACAATGGCAGGTTGGCAACACCGGGAAATTTTCCATCAATACAGCCGGCTTTTTTACCGGCTGCATCAGATTCTGGACGGCCTGGCCATCCTGGCGCTGCTCTTCGCCCTGGGCCGGTGGTATGCCATTCCCTTCGATACCAATTATGCCGTTCTGGCCTTAGTGTCTTTTGTCCTGGTCATTTCGGTCTTTTCCCTCATGAACCTCTATCAGGTCTGGCCGGGCTCCCGCCTGAGCCGCCTGGCCCACCGGATTTTTCTCGCCTGGCTGGTGGTCTTTGCGGGGCTCACCATCCTTGGCTTTGTGACTAAACGCAGCGAGATTTATTCCCGCCGCTTGCTCCTCACCTGGTTTGCCCTGACGCCGGTCCTGCTGCTGGCCCTGCGCGGCTTGGTCTCCCGGATCACCGGCTGGATGCGGGCCCGAGGGCACAACTCCCGCACCCTGGTCATTGGAGGCGCCGGCAACCTGGGCCGTCTCCTGGCGGAAAATCTGCTCCTCATCCGGGCCGTCGGCATCACCCTGCTGGGCTTCTTCGATGATGCCCCCGATGCGCCCGAGGTGCAGGTGGGACCGCACAAGCTGGTCTTTCCGGTATTGGGGAACCTGGACGACATGGTCAGCTACGTGCGGGACAACCGGGTGGACATGGTCTATCTGGCCCTGCCCTTCCGGGCCGAACCGCGCCTGCGGGAGGTCATCGACGGCCTTTCCCACACCGCCGCCTCCGTCTATCTGGCGCCGGATGTCTTCGTCTTTTCCTTGCTGCAAGCCGGCATTACCGACCTGAACGGCATCCCCCTCATCTCATTGTGGGAGAGCCCTTTTTATGGCCTCAACGGCTGGTTGAAGCGAGCCGAGGATCTGATCCTGAGCCTCATTATCCTGCTGGCTGCGGCGCCTTTGATGGGACTCATCGCCCTGGCCATCAAGCTCACGTCCCCCGGTCCGGTGCTGTTCAAGCAGCGCCGCTACGGGTTAGGGGGGGAAGAAATCCTGGTCTACAAGTTCCGCACCATGACGGTGTGCGAAGACGGCCCGGAGGTGCGCCAGGCCAGCGCTGATGATCCCCGGGTCACGCCCCTGGGGCGCTTCCTGCGGCGCACCAGCTTGGATGAGCTGCCCCAATTCCTCAACGTCCTGGAGGGCACCATGTCCATTGTCGGCCCCCGACCCCACGCGGTGGCCCACAATGAATATTACCGCCGCCTCATCCCCGGCTACATGCTGCGCCACACCGTGCGGCCGGGGATCACCGGCTGGGCACAGGTCAACGGCTGGCGGGGGGAGACCCAGGCCCTGGAGCAGATGGAAAAGCGGCTGCAATGCGATCTGGATTACGTTAGGAATTGGTCTATCTGGTTTGACCTGAAAATTCTCTACCTCACCATCATCACTTGGTTCACCTGCAAGGAAGCCTATTAGCCCGGTTTCCCGCCTTGCGCCCTTCCGCCGGCCCGTGCTAAGATAGGGGAAATTGGAGAAGTACGGCGGTGAGCGGGGCCGGTTGGCTCCCATTTCCTCACCGCCGGTTGCCGGTCCTTATCCTTCCCGCCAGAAGCGCGCGTCCTCCGGGAAAAACGGGGAGGCGGCGTCGTTTTTCGGGAGGAAGGGGACATCCGGCAAAGTGGGGTTTCCTTGGCCCTCTCCGCACACCCTCTGGCAAGGTCCTCTCCATGATGCGCACCCTGCTCCTCAACCCCCCCTCCTTTCAGGACTTTGACGGGGGGGCCGGCTCCCGCTACCAGGCCACCCGGGAGGTGGTCTCGTTTTGGTATCCCACCTGGCTCTGCTATCCCGCCGGACTCATTCCCGAAAGCCGAGTGGTGGACGCGCCGCCGGCCAACCTGACGGTGGAGCAGGTGGCCGCCATGGCCCCGGACTTTGACTTGGCGGTGCTTTTCACCACCAGCCCCTCCTTCTCCTACGACTTGGAGACGGTGAGGCGGCTGAAGGAGTGCAACCCCCGGCTGCTGGTGGGTATGGTGGGGCCCCAGGTCACCATCCTGGCCCACGAATCCCTGATGGCCGGCCCTCAGTTGGACTTTGTGGCCCGCCGGGAATTCGACTATACCATCCTGGAGGTGGCCCAGGGACGGCCCTTGGCAGAGATCCCGGGGTTGAGTTACCGGGCCAACGGCGGGATTTTCCACAACCCGGACCGGCCCTTGGTGGAGGACCTGGACGCCCTGCCCTTTGTCACGGAGATCTATCATCGGGATCTGGATTACCGCCGCTACCATATCCCGTACCTTAAACACCCTTACCTCTCCATTTATACCGGCAGGGGCTGCCCTCACCACTGCGTCTATTGCCTCTGGCCCCAGACCTTCACCGGCCGCCGCTACCGGGTTCGCAGCGTGGGCAATGTGGTATCCGAAGTGCGACGGGCCCTGGAGCTCTTCCCCGAAGCAGCGGAGATTTTCTTCGACGACGACACCTTTACCGCGGACGGCCAGCGGGCCCAGGAACTGGGCCGGGCCTTTCAGCCGCTGCACTTCACTTGGTCCACCACCGGCCGGGTGAATACCAGTTACGAGACCTTGAAAGCTATGAAGGAGGGCGGCCTGCGCCTTTTGGTGGTGGGTTTCGAAACCGGCGACCCCCAAATCCTGAAGGCCATTAAAAAGGGAGCCACCCTGGAGTTGGGCCGGCGGCTCATGCGCTGGTGCCGGGAGCTCGGCATCCAGGTCCATGGCACCTTCATGGTGGGCCTCCCGGGAGAAACCAAAGAATCGCTGGAAGCCTCCATGCGCTTCGCCTGCGAACTGGATCCGGACACCATCCAGGTCTCCTTGGCCACCCCCTACCCCGGGACGGAATTTTATGACTGGTGCAAGGAGCGGGGCTATCTGAAGGAGGGGAGCCTGGTGGACGGCGGCACCGGCTATCAGCAGTGCACAGTGGACTACCCCGGCTTGGCGGCTGCGGAAATCTTCCGGGCGGTGACCACGTTTTACCGGCGTTTCTACTTCCGCCCCCGTTACATGGCCCGGGCCCTCAGTACCATGCTCAAAGATCCGGCGGAGCGTCGCCGTCTGCTCAAGGAGGGGCGAGAGTTCCTCTCCTTTTATTTCAAACGGCGCCAGGACCAAGCCGCCGGATCCGCCGGCTGCCGGAGATGAACTGCCGCGAGGCGCTCCAGCTCCTGCTGAATGGGGGCCCGGGCTTCTGCCAGCTCGCCCTCACCAACGTCTGCAATGCCCGCTGCCGCTTTTGCAGCTTCTCCCAGGTGCCCCCCGAGGACCGGGCCATGGCGGACCCGCAGCGCCTGCTGGCCGGCTTGACGCGGCTTCGGGAAGGGGGAGTGCGCTACCTTACCCTCACCGGCGGCGAACCTCTGCTGTATCCGGCCCTGCTGGAGACCTTGGCCGCGGCCCGGCGCTTGGGGTTGGTCACCATGCTGGTGACCAACGGCGCGCTCCTCTCCCCAGAGATGCTCAGGGAGCTTCGAGCAGCAGGGCTGAAACGGCTGTTTCTCTCCGTGGATGCCGCCGATCCCGAGGTGCACGACGGCCACCGCGGCCTGCCGGGCTTGGCCCGCCATCTCCGGGATCTTACGCCGGAGGCCGCCCGTCTGGGTCTGAACCCCACGGCCTCGGTGACCCTCAGCCGGCTGTTGAACGACTTAAGGCATCTGGCCGTCACGCTCCGGGAGCAGGGATTCGTGGCCCTCACCTTTTCCTATCCCCTCACCCGGCTGGCCTCTCCCTATCTGGCGTATGCCCGCCACCCGGTGGTGGAATTTTCCCCGGCGGAACTCAGGGGTTTGATCGACCGGGTTCTGGGCTTGCTTCGCGCCCCCCCGTTGCCGATCCTGAACACCCGCTGGGCGCTTCTGGATTGGCAGCGCCGCTTGCAGGGGCTTCCGGCCCGCCTTCCTTGCCTGGCGGGCTACAAATATTTTTTTCTGGATTGGGACCTGGACGTCTATCGCTGCCACGTCCTGAAAGATCGCCTGGGGCCGGTGGAGGATTTCCCCCGTTTTTCCCGGCGGCCCCAACCCTGCGCCGGCTGCGCCAGTGAATGCTACCTGGACGCCAGCGCCTACCAGTATTTCGCAGTGTCCCTGGCGGAAGCCCGGGCCGCCTGGCGGCGGGGCAAGCGGCTTGCCAGCCTGGGTCATCTGGTGGCCCCTGAAACGACCCGCTCTCTGGTCACCCTGTGGCAGGGCCGGAGCTGGCTGTGGCAGTGAGGGAGGGAAAGAGACGGGGAAAACCCGGCCGCCGGTCTCCGGTCGCACTTCCCGGCCGCGGCTTGAGAGCGGCACGAGCTCCTGGCTGGCGGAACAAAGGCGAGGGTTGCCGCCCCCTCGATCTCAATGGGTGGAGGAGCCGCCATGGCGACCCGGGTGCTCATTTTGACCGCCGACGACTTCGGCCTTTCGGAAGCACTGAATGGGGCCGTGCTTCTGGCCCACCGGCAGGGTCTCCTCACCTGCGCCAGCCTCATGGCCGGAGCCCCCGCCGCCGCCCAAGCTCTGGCGCAGGCCCGGGAGCTGCCCAGCCTCTGCCTGGGGGTCCACCTCACCTTGGTCCAGGGCCGGGCCGTGCTGCCGGCCACAAGCATCCCCGGCCTGGTGGATGCCGGGGGAAATTTTTCCCCTCACCCCGTGGCGGCGGGCTGGCGGTTTTTTTTTCAGCCTCAGCTTTTACCCCAGATCCGCGCCGAATGGGCCGCGCAGATTGAAGCCGCCTTGTCCTCCGGGGTGCGCCTGTGGTTCCTGAATGGCCACCTGAATCTCCACCTGCACCCCCGGTTGCTGCCGTTGGCCGTCGCCTTGGCTCAAGAATACCAGATTCCCTGCCTGCGCCTCTGCCGGGAGGACTGGCGCACCACCCTGGCCTGCGCCCCGGACCGGCCCTTCCCCAAGATCGCCCAGGGCCTGATCTTCCAGTGGCTCAGCCGCCGGGCCCGAAGACTTCTGGAGGCCGCCCGCCTGAAATACAACGACCATCTCTTCGGACTGACCAACGACGGCCGTATGACCACGGCCCATCTCCTGGCCCTGGTCCCCCGCCTCCAGCCCGGGGTCACCGAGATCTACAGCCACCCGGCTCTGTTTCCCGATCCGGAACTCGTGCGTTGGGGCTTCGCCTACCGGAGGCAGGAGGAATGGGCCGCTTTGCTGGACCCCGCCTTGCGGGCCGCCCTCAGGGCGCACCAGGTCGAGGTGAAGGACTTTCGCTGGCTGGCCCAAGCGGCTAAGAAAGGCCCAGGGGAAGACGGCAGGGGATTTCCGGATGCCTGAGGCTTCCTTGACAGGCCGCCTGTCGGTCTTATGTTCTAAAGAAAATCCTTGCCCAAGGAAGAGGAGAACCAGGCATGGCCAAGGAAGAAAAACCCGTCTGCCAGGTGGATCCGGTGTGCAACCTCGACCTGGAGGCCGGACACGGCAAGTTCACGTATGACTTCGAGGAACAGACTTATTATTTCTGTTCCGAGGCCTGCAAGGCGGAGTTTGCCGCTCAGCCCCACAAGTACGCGGAAAAGGCTAAGAAGTAGGTTCGGTTATCAATCTTTCGGGGTAAGGGCGGAACCGCCTTTACCCCACCTTTTCCCGCTAAACCCCGGTGGGAGGCCCGCTTCCTCGTCACCCCAGCGCCGCAATGGCCGCCCCTCTGAGCTTCGCCCGCATCGTCTGGCTTTCCTTCAGGGCCTTGTCCCGGTGGGTGCCGGTGCTCAGGTAGTAATTGAAGGTGACCCCCTGGAGGCCGGAGACGATAATCTCCAGAACCGCCTCGGGCAGGGCGATGATCTTGGAGTGGCCCGCCCGGCTCGATTCGGCCAACTCAATGAGACCTTCTTTGCCCCAGCGGCGGAAGATGGCGGTTAAAAGGGCGATGGGCCAGGCGCTGTCCGCCACCACCACAAACTCCGCCGCCTGCACCGCATGGCGGTTGCCATTGAAGGATATGCTTACCCCCTGCCCGGCCCGCACGGTTTTCAGGGCCTCCACGTCGGTAATGCAATCCCCCACATAGAGCACGTTGCTCAGCTTCAGTCCGGTCTCTGCGAGGGACTTTTGCAGCGCCTGCACCTTTTCCGCTGCGCCCATGGGGTTGACCTCCTGATAGAGGCGGCCGATTTCCAGAGACGGGATTTCTTGGCCGAAAATGGCTTCCAGTCGCTTGACCAGCCGCTGGCCGGCCGGTGGCAGATCTGCCAGGGAGGCGGCCTCCGGAGGAACTTCCAGATCCTCGGCCTGGATGATCTCCTCCTGAAGCTCCCGGAGGCGGGTTGCCTCGGCCGGCGACACGTGGTAGCGGTCCAGGTGCACCTCGGTGGCGAAGATGCGCTCCGGAGCAAAGCCCAACTCATGCCCCACCGCTTCGGCGAAGGGCCGGTAGCTGGTACTGATCTCGTAAAGGGGCAGCGCCAGGGAGTGGAGAAAGCGGTAACAGGACTGGGCGCCGGGCACCAAGGCCAGGTTTTGGCGGCAAAAATCCGTCAACGTATCCTGGGTGAGCCCCTTAGCCAACAGAAAGGGGAGGATCAGCTTCAGGGCCTCGCCGCTACGGTGCCCCGGCTGGTGCAGGATCCCGCCCAGCAGGTCGTCATAGCGGCTCACCTGGCGATAGAACCGGTCGCCGCCCGGTCCCAACACCCGGCAGCAGAGCTCAAAGGCATTGTCGTTGAGGGCCAACGGCCCTTCGCAGTCCGTCACCACTTGCACTGGCTGCATACTAGCTCCTCGGGTGGGCATCCTGGCTGAAAAACGCCGGGGGAGCGATGGCCTCCCTTGTGGCGCCGGCCCTCAAGCTATCAGGAATCGGCGGCAGGGTCAAGGCAGGGGCTGGCTTCCGTGCCGCCAAGACCTCCGAACCTTTCCGGGCCTCAAAGTGAAGTAAGGGAAATTGCGGGAGAAATTGCCGCGGCCCCTTGTTCTCGCTTTTGGCCGACTTAACTTAAACAATGATGTTGTTTTCCTTAATGAGGATCCCATGCATCGGTTCATCAAAATTCGCATTGTCAAGGACCTGGATAACCTGGAGGAGCGGGTGCGCACCCTCAGGCAGGCCTGGCTGGGGTGGCATGCCGCCCCTTCGTTCCGCCCCGCGGCCGACCTCTTTCAGACCGCCCACGGCTTGGTGCTGCGCCTGGAGGTGGCGGGCGTCCTCCCCGAGGAGATGAGTCTGGAGCTTAGGGGGCAGGAACTCCTGATCCAGGGCCGCCGCCGCCTGACGCCGCCGGACGGGGCCACCAAGGTGCTGCAGCACGAAATGGCCACCGGGGTCTTCGAGCGCCGCTTCCTGCTTCCGGTCCCAATTGATCACGAAGGCATTCAGGCCCGCTACCTCCATGGCATCCTGGAGGTCACCCTGCAATACTCCACCCCCCGACGCATCCCCGTCAAGTCGGCAGCCGCCGACCCGGGTTCTGATAACAGGTGAGAAAACGATGGCTTCCATGAGCAATAACGGCAACCACCAAGCGGCCGCCCCCGCTTCGGGCGTCCCTGACGAGAAACTGATTTTACCCATTTTACCCACCTCGGACCTGGTGCTCTTCCCGCGCATCATCATGCCCCTGGCGGTGTGGGAGGAATCGGCCCAGAAGCTGGTGGATGACGTGCTTATGCACGACAAAATCTTCGGAGTCTTGGCGTCCCGGGAAGAAGCGCCCACTGGGTTCGGGCCTGACAACCTGTTCCGCACCGGCACCGCCGCCGTCATCCTGAAAATGCGCAAGCCCGAAGACGGCTCCGTGCGCCTCCTCATCCAGGGATTATACCGCTTCCGATTGGAAAACTGGGTGGGCTATGAGCCCTATTACACCGCCCAGGTGCAGGGGTTGAGCGAAGACTTTGAACCTGACCTGGAAATCGAGGCCCTGGTCTCCAACCTCAAAGGGCTTTTTCTCAAGATGCTGGAGCTCTCCCCGCACCTGCCGTCGGAGCTGGGGACCCTGGTGCGGGAGATCAGCGACCCCCGGGTCCTGGCGGACATCACCGCCGGCAGCCTCAACATCAGCAAGGCGGACAAACAAGCGCTGCTGGAGACCCTGGACGTCAAGGCCCGCCTTCACAAGGTGCTGGCCCATGTGAACCGGGAGCTGGAAATCCTGGAGCTGGGAAAGAAGATCCAGGCCCAGGTGAAAAGCGAAATGGACAAGGCCCAGAGGGAGTATTTCCTCAGGGAGCAGATCAAGGTCCTGGAAAAGGAGTTGGGCGGGGCTGACGATCGCACCCGGGAGGTGGAGGAGCTCCAGTTCCGCCTGGAGGAGGCGGGTCTGCCGCCGCACGCCATGAAGGAGGCGGAGCGGGAGCTCAACCGGCTCAAGCGCACTCCCCCCACCTCCCCCGACCACCAGGTCATTCGCAACTACCTGGAGTGGATGATCGAACTGCCCTGGAGCGTGAGCACCGAGGACAACCTGGACCTGGCCCAAGCCCGGCAGATCCTGGACGAGGACCACTACAATCTGGAGAAGGTGAAAAAGCGGATCCTGGAATACCTTGCGGTGCGCAAGCTCAAACCGGACATGAAGGGCCCCATCCTTTGCTTTGTGGGGCCACCGGGCACCGGCAAGACCTCCCTGGGCCGCTCCATCGCCCGGGCTTTGGGCCGCAAGTTTGTGCGTCTCTCCTTGGGCGGGGTGCGGGACGAAGCGGAAATCCGGGGTCATCGCCGCACCTATGTGGGCGCCCTCCCGGGCCGCATCATTCAATCCATGCGCCGGGCCGGTTCCAACAACCCGGTGTTCATCCTGGATGAGGTGGACAAGATCGGGGCCGATTTTCGGGGCGACCCCGCCTCAGCCCTGCTGGAGGTCCTGGACCCCGAGCAGAATCACTCTTTCTCGGATCACTACCTGGATGTGGGGTTCGACCTCTCCAAGGTGATGTTCATCACCACCGCCAACCTTTTGGACCCCATCCCACCGCCTTTGCGGGACCGCATGGAGGTCCTGGAGCTGCCGGGTTACACCGAAGAGGAAAAGGTGGAGATCACCTATAAATACCTCATCCCCCGGCAATTGGAGGCCCACGGCCTGCAGCCGGAGCAGTTCAGCATCAGCCCCGAGGCGGTGCACCGCCTCATCGCCCACTATACCCGGGAGGCGGGCCTCCGGAACCTGGAGCGGGAGATCGCTTCGCTCTGCCGGGCGGCGGGCCGGGAGATCGTGGAAGGCACCAAGAAGCGGGTGGAAATCGGGGAAACCGATTTGGCCGCGTATCTCGGCCCCCCCAAGTTCTTCCGGGAAGCCGCCTTGGAGCGCCCCGAACCGGGGGTGGCCACCGGCCTGGCCTGGACCCCCACCGGCGGCGACATTCTCTTCATAGAGGTGCTGCGCATGCCCGGCAAGGGGGGACTCAAGCTCACCGGCCAATTAGGCGAGGTTATGAAGGAATCCGCCGAGGCCGCGTTGAGTTACGTCCGGGCCCGGGCCCCTTTCCTGGGGGTGGAAGAAGACTTCTTCGAGGGCTCCGACCTCCATATTCACGTGCCCGCCGGGGCCATTCCCAAGGACGGCCCCTCCGCCGGCTTGGCGCTGCTGGCTGCCCTGGTCTCCCGCTTGGCCAACCGGCCGGTGAAAAAGGGCTTGGCCATGACCGGTGAAATCACCCTGAGGGGGGACGTGCTCCCGGTGGGCGGCATCAAGAACAAGGTCCTGGCCGCGCATCGGGCAGGCATCCGGGAAATCATCCTGCCGGCCCAAAACACCGGGGATTTGGAGGAGATTCCGCCGGCAGTGCGCCGGGACCTCAAGTTCCATCCGGTGGAGCGCCTGGATCAGGCCCTGGCCTTGGCCTTCCCGCCCCCAAGGGAAGGATGACCTCTACAGCATCGTCCTGAAGATGGGCTCCCGGGGGGAAGGCCGCGCTTCCCGGGCTGCACCCGGGATTCATGCCGGACCGGGCCCCCCGGCCGGGAAAGGAGGCTTGGGCACCCGACTTTTCCTGGCCTCAGCTCCCGGCATATGCTAAAAAGGAGTTGGATTCCGGAGGAAGATATGGCTGTGTTCACGTGTGAAAAATGCGGCGCTCAGGTGGATACCCGTTGCAAACCCAGGAAGTGCCCCCAGTGCAGCGAAACCGGCACCATGTGCAAGGCCGATGCCCCGACCCCTAAGGGGAAAGGCAAGTAGTTTCCCCGCCGGGAGGCCGGGGTCCACTGCTCTTCCTCTTTTCCATTCCCTCCCAGCGCTTTTTTCTCGGGTAAGCGGGAGGGGAGGTTGAAAAGGGGGCGCTGGAGGCGCAACTGCTCCCCTGGTTCTCCCTTCGCCCACTTTTGGCTATGATTTTCGGTATCGGGGTGGACTTGGTGAACGTGGAGCGACTGGCCCGCGTGCTGGAGCGCTATGGCGAGCGTTTCCTGCAGCGGATCTTCACCGCCAGGGAAATCGCCTATTGTCAGGGACGCCGTCGCCAAGGGGTCTATCAGCTGGCCCAGCGCTTCGCGGCCAAGGAGGCCTTTTCCAAGGCCTTGGGGGTGGGACTCCGCCAAGGCGGCATCCGCTGGCGGGAGGTGGAGGTCCTGCCCGACTCCCGGGGCAAGCCGGAAATCACCGTGAGCGGGCGGGCCGCCCAACTCTGTCAGGCCCACGGCATCACGAAGATGCACGTAAGCCTCACGGACGAAGACCAGCAGGCGGTGGCGATGGTTGTGTTGGAGACCGACTCCTGACCCGGCTTGCCATACCGCCAACTCGACAACGAAGGTCGAACGGATGTGCTCCCGCTGCCTTAGCCATTCCGCGTTTCATTATTTGGCCCATCCTGAGGCGGTGTGCCTGGCGCCGCCGCCGGTCCAGCAGGGCTGGGCCTACCGGGAGCAGCGGCCCTTGATGCTCCATCTTACCGTCACCGGCCGCTGCTACGCCCGCTGTGTCGGCTGCGTCAATGCCGCGGTCACCCTGGGCACGGAGACGGACCGCAACGGACTGGTCACCGCCCCGGAGATGGATCCCCCGCGGGACGCCCAAGCGGTGCTCCATCTGGCGGCCCAGTTCCCGGAACAGGAGGTGGTGCTTTGCTTTTACGGGGGCGAGCCCTTGCTGGCGGCCCACCGCATCGTGCAGGTGATGGAACTCCTGCAGGCCACCTCCTTGCGGGAGCGCCTCAAATTCATGCTCATCACCAATGGCGAGTTGCTGGCCTCCGCCCTGGCGGCCCATCCCGAACTGGGTTCCCATCTGTGGCTCACCGCGGTCTCCATTGACGGCCGGGAAGCCCAACATGATCGTGTCCGGCGCGGCACTCACCTCAGGAACATTCATGCCAGTCTGGAAGCGTACCGGCAGCGGCGCCGCGGCCAGGTACTCATGTGGTCCACCCTGCGGGAAGGGCAATCGCTGTGGGACTGCTTCCTGGAGTTTCAGGAGATTCGCCACCAGGGCTGGGCGGAGCACCTCTTTTGGCATTGGGCCGAAAGCCCCCGCCCTTTCCACCACCTGCCCCGCTATTTGCAAGGATATGAACGGGATCTCAGGGCCATTCTGGAGGCCTATACAATAGGATTGGCCCACGGGGATCTCCTTTCGGTGGTGCATATCAACGAGCTGGTGCTCTATTTGCTCACCGGCAAGGTGCGGGGGTCTTCGGCGTGCGGGGTGGAGCTGGCCACCAACTATGACCTGGCCGGCGGCCGGGTGTATCCCTGCGCCGACCTGCCCCCGGAGTTGGCCATGGGGGATATCGCTCCGGACGGCACCCTGACCCTGGAAGAGCAGGACTTGGGCCATTTGGTGGCCTATAAAGATCCCCTGGGCTGCTACAAGTGCGGCGTCCACCCCTATTGCGGCGGCCGCTGCCCGGTGCAGGCCGCCACCGGAGCGTTCTCCCTGCTTAGCCAATACTGCGCCCTGATGCGCTTACACGTGGCCGTGGTGCAGGAATACCTGCCGGAGATCGCCCGGCTGCTGACGCAACAGCACATCTCGCTGCAAACCCTATACGACCGGTCGGCCTGCCTGGCTCAATTCACCGACGTAACCCCCTGAGGCGGGCCGGCAAAGGTTGAGGGGGACGGGGACCGGACCTGTTATCCGCTTCCTCCAACCTTCCCCCCAGACCCATAGATGGTTGGGTGGAGGTTAGGGGGAAAGGCGGAAAGCCGATGCCCCGGCCCTCACTCCCTTCCCCGAGGAGCGGCCATGCGGGTGTTTGTTACCGGAGCCACCGGCTTTGTCGGCAATGAAGTGGTGGGAGAGCTCCTGGTCCGGGGCCATGAGGTGCGGGCCCTGGTGCGCCCTGGCTCCGAAAAAAAGCTCCGGGAGCGAAACCGGGTGGAGGTGGTGGCGGGGGACTGTCTGCACCCCGAGGTCCTCAAGCCGGCGCTGGCCGACTGCGATGCGGCGGTGCATCTCATCGGCATCATCCGGGAATTTCCCGGCCGGGGGGTGACCTTTGAGCGGGTGCATGTCCAGGCCACCAGGAATCTGGTGGAGGCGGCCAAGGCTGCGGGAGTGCGACGGTTTCTGCACATGAGCGCTTTGGGGGCCCGGCCCCGGTTCGCCGATCCGTACCACCTCACCAACTGGGAGGCCGAAGAGCTGGTGAAGGCCTCAGGGCTCACATACACTATTTTTCGGCCTTCGGTGATCTACGGGCCGGGTGACCAGTCCATCAACCTGTTCGCCCGCCATATCCGCCGTCTGAGATTTTTCCCGGTGATCGGCGACGGGCTCTACCAGCTCCAGCCGGTGCCCGTGTGGCAGGTGGCGCAGGCCTTTGCCCTGGCCCTGGAGCTCCCCCAGACGGAAAACCGGGTCTATGAAGTGGGCGGCCCCGAACCCCTGACCTTCCATGAGGTCATCGACACCATCGCCCGGGTGGTGCACCGCCGGGTGGTGAAGCTGCGCCAGCCGGTATGGTGCATGCAGGCTGCGGCCCACGTGTGCGGCCGCTTTGCCTGGTTCCCTTTGACGCCCGGACAGTTGCGCATGCTGTTGGAGGGAAGCACCTGCGACCCCGGGGATTTTTATCGCGACTTCGGCCTGACGCCCATTTCCTTCGCCGAGGGCTTACGCCGCTATCTGGCCGGCTAAGGATTGGCATCCGGGGGCTTTGCACCGACGCCTCGCTCCTTATCAAGGGCTTGCCCTTCTCTGAGGCCCGGTCATGGCGGCGGGGCCGGCCTGGTCAGTTCGCGAGCCTTGCCAGCCTTCATGGATAGGCCAAGGGCTCGGGAGGCGAAAAATCTTGCGGGAAAAAAGTTGGCCCACCCGCCCCGCCCCAGGATTTGCCTGATATTGTGGATCGTCAGCCCTGAGCAAGATTCAGGCCCGACCCGATAGTCAGGAGCGATTTTTCTGTGGTAAAGGGATTGTGAAGGAGAGCACAAGTGACCCCTCCCACGTTGACCACCATGGCCCCGGATTTGTTGGAATTCCTTGGCGGCGACCCGGGGGAGCGCCTGGTTGTCTATGGCAGTCTCGCCCCTGGAGGCGTCAACAACTTCATCCTGGCCCGCTTGGGCGGCTCCTGGGTCCGCTGCACCATTCGGGGCCGGATCCGCATGTATCGAGGGTTTCGCGCCTTCAAGTTCGACCCGGCCGGACCGGAACATCCGGCCTGGTTGTTCACCTCACCGGCCCTGCGGGAAAAATTCCCGGACCTGGACGATTTTGAAGGCGATGACTACCGGCGGATCATCATCCCCGTCCAGGTGGGGGGCCAGGAAATCCTGGCCAACATATATGAAGGCAAACATGTTGACTGAGGATGCCCCCCCTTCTCCACGAGCGCCGCGGGGGTGCCGATTGCTTCCTTAGTCCAGGTGGTAGTGCTTCCGCACCGCCTTGGTGATCTTCCAGGTGCAGGACAAGCCGGCCGGAAAGGTGACCAGATCGCCTTCCCCCATCCGTACCGGCTCCCCGCCTGCCGGCGTCACCTCCACCTCTCCCGCCAAGAAGTAGCAGATCTCCTGGCTGTCATACGTCCATGGGAATTCGGAGACCTCTTTGGTCCAGATGGGCCAGTTCTTGACCCCCAAGGCCTGGAGGCGATCCTGCGTCGGCTGGCGCTCCACTTTGATGCTGCTCATGGCTTCCTCCTTGGCAGCAAAGGCTATCAAAGTTAATATAAAAGGCATGGAGCTGAAATGCCAGCCTCGGTTCCGGGACCTGTTTGAGTCCCCGCCCAGAGATTCCCGGCCGAGGGGAGTTTTGGGCCGGCGGGCGCTGGCCTTCCTGGCCGTCCTGCTGGGGTTTGGGGGACTAGCCGGCGGATCTTCAGGTGGACGGTCGGCGCCGGCAGATTTTCAACCCGCCCAGCCCGGTTATGTCTGGCAATTTCCCCGGGATCACGGGGCTCATGCGGACTTTCGCACCGAGTGGTGGTATTATTCCGGCCACCTGACCTCGCCCCGGCAGGAGCGCTTCGGTTATCAACTCACCTTTTTCCGGGTGGGGTTGTCCCGCTCCCGCCCCCCGGGGCGCTCAGCGTGGATCTCCGAGGCGGTGTATTTCGCCCATTTGGCCCTTACCGACGTCAACGGCCGCACGTTCACCTATCGGGAGAAAGCCCAGCGGGGGGCCTTGGGATTAGCCGGCGCGGAACCCGGCCGTCTCCACGTCTGGGTGGAGGACTGGCGGGCAGAAGCGTCGGGAGAACACCACCACCTGCGGGCCGCGGCGGACGGCTTGGCCGTGGACCTCAGGCTCACGCCGCAAAAGCCCCCCGTCTTTCATGGCGAAGGCGGTTTCAGCCGCAAGGCGGCGGGCTTTCCCCATGCCTCCCACTACTACTCCCTCACCCGGCTGGCCACGCAGGGCACCCTGACCATCTCCGGCCGGGAGATCCCGGTGCAAGGCCAAAGCTGGCTGGACCGGGAGTTCTCCAGCAGCCAATTGGCCCCCCATCAGGCGGGCTGGGACTGGTTCGCTTTGCAGCTCAGCGACGGCAGTGATCTGATGTTTTACCGGTTGCGCCTCCGGGAGGGTGGCCTGGACCCCGCCTCCGCCGGGACCTACATTGACCCTGAGGGTCGGACCCGGAATCTGGGCCTTGCCGATGTAACCCTTAAGATCAACGATTTTTGGCGGTCGCCGGCGACTCAGGCCCGCTACCCCGCAGCCTGGGAAATTGAGATCCCTTCCTTGGGCTATCGTCTCCACCTGCAGCCCACTCTGGCGGACCAGGAACTCGTCACCAAGGCCAGCACCCAGGTGATCTACTGGGAAGGCCAGGTGAAGGTGCAGGGCAACCGCAACGGCCTGTCGGTGCACGGCCTGGGCTATGTGGAGCTCACCGGCTATGCCGGACCGCTGGGCGGGAGATTTTAACCCTCCTCCAGGGCCCGCGGGACGGTCCCCCCCTGCCCCCTCTTCTGAGCTCTGGCCAGGAGCAGCCCCACAAGCGGAAAGCAACCATGGAAGGGGAGATCGTTTGGTCCGCCCTGCGGGGCGGAAGTCGGCAGGAATTGGCGGAGAGCCGGGAGCCAGAACCCGGCCCTCTGCCAACTGTGGATATGATAACGCTAGCGGGTGAGCCAGCGGTCGTTGCGCACGGTGAGGAAGGCGTACGGCTGGACCCAGTTCAGGGCGAAAAAGGCGAAGTAGGAGTAAATGATCCCGTAGATGAACTCCCAGTCCCGCTCCTGGGCGTAGTAGTAATACATGTAAACCAAGGTCATGACCCCCAGGCCGGCGAAGAATTTCACCATGACGATGGGGTAGAGGTAGAAGGACATGACCAGGAGGCCCAGGAACAGATAGGTAAGGGGAAATTCCAACTGGGTGACGAAGAAGTCAACGATGGGCCAGAAGCGGTCGCGCTCCCGGTATTTGCCGAACATGAAGGTAAGCTGCACCCAGGATTCCCGAAAGTTCGAGCGGTCCCATCTCAGGAACATTTTGCACAGACCCCGGTAGGTTTCGGGAACCACGGTGTGCACCAAGGCGGTGCGCTGATACACCGAGGTGAAGCCCTGGCGCAGGATAAAGTTGGTCAAGGCCCGGTCTTCCCCGATGGTGGCCGGCACCCCCAGGAAGGTCTGCCGCCGCCATGCGTCCAGAATGGGCAGCACTGCGCTCTTGCGATAGGCGGACAAGGCCCCCGGGGTACAGGTGACAAAGCCGTACATGGACTGGGAGGCGCGCAGAAAGTCGAAGGCGAGCACGAAGCGCACCGCCAGCATGCGGGCCAGGAAACTCCGGAACCGGTTGTAAACCTTGACATTGCCGGCCACGGCCCCCACCCGCGGGTCGTGCAACATGGGGGCGATCACCTGCTTGACGGTATCGGGGGAGATGACGCTGTCGGAATCGATGGTGACAAAAAATTCCCCCTTCCCCAGGGTGAAGCCGGCGGCCAGGCCTTCCTTCTTGCCCCGGTTTTTGGCGAAACGCACGGCCCGGATGAGGTCCGGGAAGCGCCGCTGGGCCCGGTCGATGTAAAACCAGGTGTCATCCCGGGAGCCGTCGTCCACTACGATGATTTCCAGCTTCCCGGCGGGATAGTCCGAGGCCGCCGCCGAGTAGATGGCCTTTTCCACCATGGCGCCTTCATTGTAGGCCGGGATGATGACGGTCACCGGGGGCAATTCCCCGGCCGGTAGGGGATACGGCCGGTAGCGCCACCAGAAATAGGTGCGCACCACTTGGAACCCCAGCACCAAAAAGGTAAACGCCGCCCCCACCCCCAGCAGCGGGGAGGCGTATGCCTGCCGGCTGAGGAGATTCAGATAGCCGTCAAAAGAACCGAATTGCAGCGCAACAATGAAACAGACAAACAACAGGGCGGGCACCAAAATCTTGAGAATCAGGTCCAGAGCCTGGAGCCGCTCTTCCTTGGTGCGCCATTTCCCCGGCACCCAGGCCAGGGTATTGCTTTGCAGTCGCATGGCGAAGGGATTCCTCTCGCGTGCTTAGACTGAATTCTTGTCAACCGCTTTTGAGTGATGCAAAGGGCTTGCCAAAAGCGGCCGAAAAACCAAGGGATATCTTATTGAAATTACATGGGATATTAATTTGCCCCCGGCTGCTTGGCCGGGCCCGGGGCATAAAATTCTCCCCTTGAGAGAGGGACCGGGATACCCGTAGAATTGTTCTCATTTTGAGAATTTTTCCCTATCTTGGCCAAATTCTTCAACAGACCCTCCGGGAACCCCGCCTTGGCGGGGGAAAAACCAGGCAGCTCCGAGGCGGGCCCGAACCCCAAGGTTCACTTCTGCGGGCAAGTGTGATAGAAATTGGACGGTAGGCAAGAACCTGAATCCGCCGCCGGGGAGAAGAAATTCTTTTTAACCAGGAACCCACCCGGGGCCTGAAGTGATGACGGGCAGCGCCGAGGCGCCATGACTGAGACGATGGACTCCCGGCCCCTGACGTGGGCCGACGGACTGAAGCTGGAGAATGTCGGCCGGGAAATTCACGTCACGGCCGGGGAGCTGGTGGTGAAACAGGGCGACCCGCCGGATTTTTTTTATGTCATCCGCAGCGGTCGGGTCCGGGTGTTCCGGCAAACAGCCGAAGGCATCCGCACGCACCTGACGGAATTGCAAGGCGGTGATTACTTCGGCGAGGTGGCCTTGGTCACCGGCCAACGGCGCACCGCCTCGGTGGAAGCCCTGGAAGACTCGGTGCTCCTGGAGATCAGCAAAGAAGAATTCGACCGCGTCCTGGACCACAATCCCCGGCTGGCCCGGCATATCATCCAACAGCTTTCCCATTGGCTGGTCAGCGGCGACCGCCGGCTGGAGCAGGAGGTGGTGCATCAGGTCAAACTTCGGCAGATTTCCTGGTTCGATTATCTCCTGATGCTGGGGCTGAGCCTGGTATTGGCTTTGGTGTTCAATCTCTACAATGATAATCAGATCCCCCTGCTGCACGGCTGGGGTGAGCATGCCGAGATCGTCGAAATTTCCCTGACCAAGGCCTTGGATCTCTACCGCAAGCACGAAGCCGTATTTGTGGACGCCCGCAAGGCCAACTTTTACGACCAGCGGCATATCAAGGGGGCCATGAATCTGCCGGTCCTCTTCTTTGACCTGCAGTATCCCATGTTTCAATTCATACTGGAACAAATGGGGGTGCCCCGGGACCGGCCCCTCATCGTCTATGGCGGCAGCTTCAGCCGGCGGTTCGACCGAGAGTTGGCGCAACTGCTGAAAGAAAAAGACCATGCTCAGGTCATGGTGCTGGCCGGCCATTACGGGGCCTGGGAAAAGGTCTTCCCGGTGGAGGAGAAACCGGGCAAGACTCCGGCCGCCATGCCCCTGGGACTGGCCGGGCTTTTGGAATGGCTGCCGGTGGGGCTTATGGGGCTCATGCTTATCCCGCCCCTCCGCAAGAGCCCGCAATTGTCGGTGGTGTGCCGGTTAGTTCTGGGGACCATCTTCATCCAATTCGCCCTGAGCAAAATTATGCGGCCGGCGGTCTTTGCCCTGAATGTGGTGGAATACGGCCTGATGCCCCCTTGGGGGGTAAACCTCTGGGCCCTGGTGCTGCCCTGGGGAGAGCTGGTTTGCGGCCTGTTTTTGATCCTGGGGATTCGCACCCGGGCCGCGGCCACCTTGATCGGGGGCATGAACGTGCTGTTTATCGTGGGCCTGGTGCACGCCATCCTGGCCGGGCTGCCCATCAACTGCGGCTGCGTGGGGGAAGCCGGGGAGCCGGTGAATTGGTGGAAGGTTTTGAAAAATGTGGGTATGCTGCTCATGGCTGCCCAAATCTTTTTTTATGACCGCTTTTTTGTGCTGGACCGGGGCGGCTTCGTCTGGCGGGAAAGGGAAATATGAAGGGTTATGGGCAGAAATGGGCCGCACTGCTGGTTATGGCCGGGGTGTGTCTGGCGCTTGGGGGCTGCGGCGAACCCCGGGCCCGTTACGCCGGAACCTATCGCTCAGAGCAGCCATATGCCGGCAAGGGCCACATTGAGTTGGTCCTGAAGGAAAACGGGGAGTGCACCTGGACCTTTGATCAAAGCTCCCACAAACTCAAATGGCGGGTGCAGGAAGGCCGACTTTGGATCTATACCCGGGAAGGGGCCATCATGATCGCCACGCCCAGCGAAGGGGGCAGGAAACTGAGTGTGGATCTGAGCGGCGAGTGGAATCCCAGTTGCCCGGTGGAGCGCTGCCTCACCTTCGACCGGGTCTCCGGAGGGGGCTGATGAACACTTTCAGGTCCTGGTTTCTCTCTGGGTGTAGGGGAAGTTTGGTCTTGATATTGCTGGTTGCGTTCTGCTCCGCGGCCCACGGAGCCCCGGCGGCGGGCCGGGAGCCCCCGGAGTTGCGCCGGGTGGGACTGAGTCGGGTGGGCGACCAAACCCTGGTCACGGTGATTTTGAGCCGGCCGGCAGCCGTGCGCATCACCCCCTCCGCGGCCGGGGGCAAGTCCCAATTGGTGCTGGAATTCCCTCAGGTGAAGGCTGGCCGTCTCCCTGCGGTGGTGGCCGGGGACGACCAGCTGGTGTCCCGGGCCCGCACCGAAGTTGACCCACGCGGCTTGGGCGTGAAAATCGTCCTGGACCTTTTTGCCAACCGCCCCTATACCTGGTGGCGGCAAAACCGCCCTGCCAGCGGCAATCAGACCTTGCTGGTGGTGGGATTGCGGGGGGCAGGGAAGACCGCCGCCGCTCCGGCGCCTCCTCCTACTCCCAGCCGGGCTCAGCTGGTCCCCCTGCCTCCTCTCCCCGAGGAGCCCGATGCGAATTCCCCAGGCGAATCCCCCAGCCTAAGCCCCGCCCCCAATCTGCCCCCTTCGTACCCGGAACCGCCTCGGCCGGCCCCCACCGGCACCTTTGCCGAAATCCGTCAGCTCATGCCCCAGGCCCAGGGGATGGTGCAATATCTGGAGGGAAGCGGCTGGACCGTCGCCTCCGCCAAGGATTATGATCGTCCCGGGGTGCGCTACAGTCGGGCTTTTGTCCTGAGCCACCGGTCTTATCCGGAGGTGGTGATCAACATCGTTCATTTGCCGGCCACTTCCGTGGGCACCCCCACCATCAATATAATGGAACTCTCTTTCAGCCAGCTCAAAGGCGCCTCGGCGGAAAAATACCGGCAGATGCGCACCTGGAGCTTCGCCAAGATCAAACAGAATTTTGAGGACATCGGCGACTTTTTCGACGATGCTTTGAAACCCCTCCGGGTGGAACTGAGGAAGGAGAGCCAAACCCTGGCCCTCCGGTATGCCCCGCTGATCCAGGGTTTTGTGCAGCGCCTCCTGCCCGCCTCCCCCCAGGCGGCGGAACAGGTCATGGGCCACATCAAGGCCAAGGTCAGCCCCCGCTTCGAAGGGGTGCAGTACACCATCAGTGAAAACCCGCTCCTCATCTTGAACCTGGTGGACTTTCTTTACTTACGGGCTTACTTTATCGGGAGCTCTTAAGGGGGTCTCATGGCGCGAACCATCATCATCTACGGTAAACCCACCTGACCTTACACCAATCGGGCCCGGGAGGCCAAAGCACGGGAAGGGTGGAGCGTGGTTTTCCACGACGTCAAAGCCGATCCGGACGCCTTGGAGGAAATGCTGCGCCTGAGTAAAGGGGTGCGCAAGGTGCCGGTGCTGGTGGAAGGCGACCAAGTCACCATCGGTTTCGGAGGCACGTGAGGGATCTAGCGGGCCAACGGTAGTTGGCCGGAGATCGTCCGGGGCCACGACAGGGGGAAGGCGGAGGGGACCTGCCCACGGAATTGTCCCCCTGATCCCCGGGGCCACGCCGCACCTTTCAGGGTGAGTCAGGAACTGGGGCAGGGGCGCAGGGCCTCCCGGCGCCAGCGGCCTGACTCGTCAGGATCACCGCGAGGAATCAGGGGTCCGGGAAGGCGCTTGTTCATACCCTCGGGGGACAAAGGGGGGCGCGTCCGCCCAAAAGGACGCCCCACCCGGAGCCCCGGGCCTTGCAGCAAGGGGGAACGGCCCGCCCCTGCTCGGGAAAAAATCTCCCACTTTTGCTTTTCCGCTTGGGTTTCGGCCTGGCAGGTCCTCCCCGCCTCCACGAGGCAAACAACTATCAGATTGATTTTTCTAATTAATCTCCTCGCCCCGGGGAAACCTCCTGCCACCCGGCTCTGCCAGCGGCCCTCCCACCGGGCCTCCCACCTTTTCTCCCTCTTGGCGGATTGATTTACCACTTGCTCCCCTATAAGCGACTATTTATGGCATTAATTAGGTCAATCTACCCCACTTTCTCCATAAAAAAGTGACATTTAATAAAAAACCTGCTTATTACCTACTGTTTTCATTAATATTTCAGATCTTATCAAAGAGACCTCTCTTAAAGCTCTTCTTTGCCATTTTTCTGTCCCACTTAATTTAAAAAATTAGAATATTTATGGCCTTTTACCCCCCACTTTTTGTCTTTTTTTTCTGAATTTTTTTCTCAGTCTGCCTTTGTAAAATTTTGAACAAGAAATTTAAAAGAAAAAAATCATAAATTTCAATGGAATAATCATTTTTTTGCAAAATTTTCTTGACAAGCCCTGAGCTCTTGGGGTATGAAGGAGAGCATCAAACATCCACCAAACATTTCCTAGCGTTCTATCCCCAAGGGATGGTGGTGACAGCCGGTTGAGACCGGGCCCCCTCCCCTCCTTTCACTCCTGAACAACCCAGCATCACCGGGAGGGGCCCAGGCTGCAACCAAGGGGTGCTACTACTACCGGTAAGATATCCGGGCCCTTTGGCCCGAGCCCCCTTGCCAGTCCCACTCCGCCGCTTCCCCCATCCCCTCAAGGCCAATCACCGGAATCGATGCGAGGGAACCATGAAAAAACTGGCGATGCTTTGCCTCATTATGGCGGCGGTGGTGCTGAGCGTGCCCAAGCCCACCCTGAGTGTCACCATGTCCATTGTTACGGTCACGGCATACTCCTACAATGGCGGGCAGGGTCGCCATGGCCTCACGGCTTCAGGGGTCAAGGTCAGGGAAGGAATGGTGGCGGTGAGCCGGGACGTGGAAAAACTGCTCAACCTGGGCTTCGGCGACCGGGTCCTGCTGCATGGCTTGGGAGTGTATGAATTTCAGGACCGGATGGCCGGGCGCATGAGCAAAAAAGTGGATGTCTTTATGAACTCCGATCGCAAGGCCAAGCGCTTCGGCGTCAAGCGGCACATCGTCTTGGTCAAGCTGGCCTGACGCCGTCCCTTACTTGGCCCGTTCCAGGTAGGTGCCGGTGCGGGTGTCCACCCGGACCCGGTCACCGGCATTGATAAACAGCGGCACCTGGATGACGGCGCCGGTCTCCAAAGTGGCGGGTTTGCTGCCGCCGCTGGCGGTGTCGCCCTTCACTCCGGGTTCCGTCTCAATTACCGTCAATTCCACCGAGGCAGGCAGCTCCACCGCCACCGGCTGCTTGTTAAAGAAAAGCACTTTCACCGTCAGGTTTTCCGCCAGAAACAGCGCCGCCTCCCCCATTTGGTCGGCAGTGATGGGCATTTGCTCGTAGGTTTCGGTGTCCATCATCATGAAGTCATCGCCGTCCCGATACAGGTACTGCATCTCCCGCTCGGCCAAGTCCGGCTTCTTCACCTTCTCTCCGGAGCGGAAGGTCTGGTCCAGCACCCTTCCGGTCACCAGATTTTTCAGCTTGGTGCGCACAAAGGCCCCGCCCTTGCCCGGTTTGACATGCTGAAACTCGATGATCACATAAGGCGCGCCATCCAGCTCCACTTTCAGGCCTTTGCGAAATTCCGCCGTCGAGTACATCGCTTTGTTTCACCTCCTGTAATGTATCAATCTGCCTGTTCTTCGCCAGGCGGCGCACTCCCTCCCCCAGAGGGGGACCGCCGCCCCCCCCCGGGCCAAATCAGGGGCCACAGGGCCAGGAACGGGGGAAATGCGCCCCACAGCGGCAAGGGGCTCTTAGGGGGGAAACGCCGGAGCCCGCCTCACGGCGGGGTGGAGCCGGCTTTGGCCCTGACCTTGGGCCGGGACTGGGGCTGGCCTTTCCGCTCCGACTCCCGCGAGGGTGGTTCCTTGGCCGGCGGCAGGGCTACCGGTTGCGTGCTGTCCGGAAACTGAATGATAATTTCGTTTTTGCGGACGAAATTCAATTCCCTGCGGATGAGGTCCTGAATCATAGCCGGATCATGGTAGAGCCGGTCGATGGTGCGGGCCAGACGCTCGTTTTCCTGGGCCAGCCGGGCATTCTCCAGTTCCAGGCGTTGGCGCTCCTGCCGCAGTTGGTAAATCTGGAAGATTCCCTGCCGACTGAAAAAGACAAAGAAAACCGCCACTACTCCACAGAGCACTGTCAGGGCCACCAAGGCTTTGTGGATCCCTTTCAGTCGTGTGACGCCCGTGGGCAGGCTTTCCTGCGCCATCGCACGCTCCCCCTTGTGCTGGGGGAATTTTGCCTGAGAATCCGGCCCCAAGCAACAAAATTTTTTCTCCAAGCCGCATCAGAGAAAGGGCCCGCCAGGGGGTTCGCACCTCAGGTGCCTGCTGCTTTGGGCTTTTCGGGCCTCCGGTGATATATTATAATGCCGGGAATACTCGCGACATTTGGCAGCCTGCAAGCGGATCTGCCTGGCGGAGAGCTGGAAAACGGCGGTTGGCCTTCACCGGTTGCCGTCCTATTGGTGGATCGGGGGAAACCCGGGTGCGGATGCATCTCCCCGAAGGTGCAGGCTTTGAGGAGACCGGTATGCCTATCGCCCCACTGGCCGCCACCGGCATCGGTTCAATGCCGTTTACCGACCCCGAGGCCGCTGTGGCCTCCATATTGGACTACCTGCCGGAAGTGCCGTTTTGGCCCCAGCTCGTCCGCCGCGGCTACAGCGAGGACATGGTTCCCCAAGGAGCCCGGGGCCTGCCCGGCTTGATAGCCGACCCCGAGGCCCGGACGGTGCGCCTCAGTCCTGAGGTATCCCGGGAAATCGCCCTGGCCGAATTTTACGAGGTCCTGTGGCAGGATAATTTGGCGCCCTTTGCCCTGGCGCCGGAAGAGGCCGCCGGGTTTTATGCCCTGTGCCAAGCGGTGACGGGAAAAATCCCGGCGCCTTCCGGTCTCAAAGGCCAGGTGGTGGGCCCGGTAACCTTCGCCGGCATGGTCAAGGATGCCCAGGAAAAGCCCATCCTCTACGACCAGGAGCTCACCCAGGCGGTTTCTTTGGGGCTGGCCAAGAAGGCCGCCTGGCAGGCGAACCAGTTTCGCAGTCTGGGAGCCGAGGCGGTCATTTTTTTTGACGAACCTATCCTCACCGGCTTTGGGTCGGCCTTTTTCCCCATCTCTCGGGAAGAGGTCAACCGCATCCTGGTGGAGACCCTGGAAGCCGCCCGCCAGGCGGGCCCGTTGCTCCTGGGCGTGCACTGCTGCGGCAACACCGACTGGTCTTTGGTCTTCTCCCTGCCTTTGGACATTTTGAGCTTTGATTCTTACGGCTATTTTTCCAGCCTGTCACTGTATGGGGAACCTTTGCGGGCCTTCCTGGCCCGGGGCGGCTGGCTGGCGTGGGGTCTGGTGCCCACCGGGGAAGAATTGGCCCGGGAATCGGTGGACAGTCTTTGGTTGCGCTTCACCGCTCAGGTCGAACAACTGGCCTCCATGGGTCTGTCCCCCGTCCAGGTGCTTTCCCAAGCCCTGCTCACGCCCTCCTGCGGACTGGGCTACCTCAGCCCCGAGGATGCGCATACCGCTCTGGCTTGGCTGGGCGAGCTCAGCACCCGCGCCCGGTCCTGGCTAGCCTCGCTTTAGCCCTCATCAACTAGGAGCCTTCTATGAAAGTGCGGGACATCATGGTCAAAGAGGTAGCCACCCTGGATGTGAACGACGAACTGAGCCTGGCCAATGATATCATGCGACTGGGGCGCATTCGACACCTGCCGGTGGTGGACGGCACCCGGTTGGTGGGTATCATTTCCGAGCGGGATCTATTCCGCTCCTCCCTGGCCCAAGCCTTGGGGTACGAGACCAAAGCCACCCGGGACCTGATGAAGACCCTGCGCATCAAGGACATCATGGTCACTCAGGTGGTGACGGTAACCCCGGACACCGATCTGAAGGTGGCGGTGCGGATGATGGTGGACCGCAAAATCGGCTGCCTGCCGGTGGTGGAAGGAGACCGGTTGGCGGGTCTGGTCACGGAAACCGATATCCTCATGCAGTATTGCAAAGAACTGGGGGGCTGTTAGGCAAGAAAGGAATCCCCCCGGAGCAGGTTGTTACGGCCTTCTGGTGGAGATGGAAGAATGGCTCCTCAGCCGAGAGCCAGAAATTCAATGAATTTCTTCAAGATCCTGGGTTCAAAGGCCGGCCCCCGTTCGCCTTGTTCTGCCTGGAGGGTTTTGAGAGCCGCAAAGGGCGACTGCCGCGGGCGGTAGGGTCGGTAAATGGTCAGCCCGTCATAGACCTCCAAAAGACTGAGCAGGCGACTCAAGGGGTGCTGGCGTTTCAGGGGGAGCCGCTGGGGATATCCCGAACCGTCCGCCAGCTCATGATGCTCCAGCACCAGCCGCACCGTCGCCAAGGGAAGCTCGGAATTTCCCTTCAGCAGCCTATACCCCAGGCAAGGATGCTTTCTTAACAGGTCCCGTTCCTCGGGGGTGAGGGGATCCCGTTTTTGCACGATCTCATCGCTGATTTGCGTCAAGCCCACGTCATGGAAAAGGCCCGCCAAGCCCAAGGTCAAACAGTCCTTGGGGGCATGCTGCAGGAAGGCCGCGAAGGCCAGCCCCAGCACCGCCACGTTCACGGAGTGATGATAAAGCGTATAATCCTGGTAGAGCAGATCCCGCATCACTTTCCAGGGGATGGCCTCCGTTTTCAATAGGGCCAAGAGGCGGTCCAGGGACGCTTTGGCCGCTCCCACCGCCTTGGCCAGCTGGGGGGACTGGAAGGCCATCTGGAGGGAAAGGTTCAGATGCTCCCGGAGCACCAGGAGTTCCCGGGTCTTCAACTCCCCTTGCCGATCCAGCAACAGCAGGTGGTTGTTCAAGTACGCGATGGCCTTCTGCAGATCCCGTTCGTGGACATACACCTGGTCCAGACCCCAGCCCTGCAACTTATCCAGCCAGACGCGTTGCACTTCCTCCCCTTCCGCCAGACAGGAAAAATAGTCGGGGGTCCGGTCCGGAAAACGCGTCGCCTTGAGGAACAGGGGAAAGGTGAGCCGCTCCCCCGACATTAGGACCGCAAGGGGAATGGGCAGGAAAGCGCGCTTATGGGGCTCCGCCGGGAGCCGTAAAATCTTCGGGTCTTGTGCGAGGATCTGATTAGCCAGCCCCACCTTGTGCAAACCTCTTCTTCCCTCAGTCACCGCCTTGTTCTTCCTTATCGGACGTTCAGTGCTATTCCTTGAGCGGCGCAGGAAAAAAGAAGGGGCCCTCCCGCCCGGACCTGCACAAGGGAGCGGAGCTTTCCCCGGCTGGCGGCATACCGGCGCGGCCGCGGGTCTGAAAAAGACTTGGAGAGGTGAAAGTTCGGTTCTGGAGGGAGCAGGCGCCGGGGGGCGTTCTCTTGCCAGCCGCGCTGCCTCAAAAAGGCCCGGGCACGATACGGCGGCGGGCATGGCCGCTGCCCCCTGGCCCGCCCTTCTTCGTGAGGCAACTTCCCGCGGTTGGCGGGGTGTTCCGACTCGCAGGGGGGATGAGGCCGCAACCATAGGGCCGCGGGGGTACCGCCAATGGGTGGCCCGCCGCAGCCCTTGGCCACCGCCTCAGATATAATCCAGCCACTGATGGTAGCGGGCATCCGTGCCCTTCACCACCGCGAAGAAGGCCTCCTGAAGCTTCCGGGTGACCGGTCCGGGCCGGCCCTCCCCGATGGTGCGGCCGTCCGCCTCCCTCACCGGCGTCACCTCCGCGGCGGTGCCGGTGAGAAAGGCTTCATCGGCCAGATAAAACTCATCCCGGGTAAAACGCTCCTCCTTCACCGGGAGACCCAGGTCGCCGGCCAGGGTGAGGACCGAGGCCCGGGTAATGCCGGGGAGAATAGCCGTCAAGGGCGGGGTTTTGAGCACCCCGTCCTTCACCATGAAGATGTTTTCCCCGGTGCCCTCGGCCAGATAGCCTTCGGTATCCAGCATCAGGGCCTCGTCATAGCCCGATTGAATGGCTTCCTGCTTGGCCAGGATGGAATTGACGTAGTTGCCCACCACCTTGGCCTTGGTCATCATGACGTTGACGTGGTGGCGGTTGAAGGAGGCGGTCTTTACCCGGATGCCTTTTTTGAGGCCCTCCTCGCCCAGGTAGGCCCCCCAGACCCAACTGACGACAGCCACCTGCACCGGGCTCCCTTTCGGGTTGAGGCCCATGACCCCTTCCCCCAGGAACACCAGGGGTCGGAGGTAGGCCTCCTTTTGGTCGTTGCGCCGCAAAATTTCCCGGCACACCTCGCTGATTTCCTCGCGGTCGTAGGGGATGGCGATTTGCAGGATGTGGGCCGAGTCGAAGAGACGTTGGACGTGTTCTTTCAGGCGGAAGATGGCGGTTCGGCCGTCGGCGCAATGATAGGCCCGAATGCCTTCAAAGACCCCCAACCCATAGTGCAGGGTGTGGGTCAGGATGTGCACCTGAGCCTGATCCCAGGGGATGAATTTGCCGTCCAGCCAGATGACGCTCGCCTTCTCCACCATCGCCTTCCCCTCCAACGTGAAATTGTGGCGCAGATTTTTGGGCAGGAACCAGAGGCCGCCAGGCCCCTCCGACCCCAACCCGAGGTCAGGGTCGGAGCCAAAGGTTTCGCAACACCCTCTAAAGATGAGATTTTGTAACGCAGATGCCGCCGCTTGTCAAATCCCTTCCCCGGTTTCCGTTGCCAGGGCGGTTTTTTTTCCGGTATGATGAACTACTTTTCTCCATGACCGAAAGCGAAGGGCTATGACGACCAAACTCAAAGCGGGGGTGGTGGGAGTGGGCTATCTGGGCCGCTTCCACGCCGAAAAATTCGCCGCTCTGCCGGACGTGGAGTTGGTGGGGGTGGCGGACGTGGCTCCGGAGCGCAGCCGGCGAGTGGCAAACAGCCTCCAATGCCGAGCGTTCGATGACTATCGGGAGCTCCTGGGCCGGGTGCAGGCGGTGAGTGTGGCGGCCACTACCAGCGAGCATTACCGCATCGTCAAGGACTGCCTGGCGGCCGGCCTCCACGTCCTGGTGGAGAAGCCCATCTGTTCCGAGGCCTCCCAAGCGGATGAGTTGGTGGCCCTGGCTCGCAGTCAGGGTCGCATCCTCATGGTGGGGCACCTGGAGCGCTTTCATTCCGCCATGCAGGAGCTCAAAAGCCGGGCCACGGCGCCAAAGTTCATCGAAAGCCACCGTCTGGCCTTTTTCAAGGAGCGGGGCACCGATGTGGACGTGGTCCTGGATTTGATGATCCACGACCTGGACCACGTCCTCAGCCTGGTGCAGGCTCCGGTGACGGAGATCCGGGCCGCCGGCATCGCGGTGCTCACCGACAGTGTGGATCTGGCCAACGCCCGGCTGGAGTTCGCCGACGGCGCCATCGCCAACTTCACCGCCTCCCGCATGTCTTTGAAAAGCATGCGCCGTTTCCGCCTCTTTCAACCCAATGCCTATTTGGCGGTGGACTTCGAGGCCGGCGAACTCACCATTGCCGAGCGCCAACCCGGCGCTGCCGGCCTCATCCCCGGCGTGTCCTTGGATATCCGCCGCTTCGAGAAGGAGGACGTGCTGTTCAAAGAAATCGTCGCCTTCGTCCAGGCCGTCCGCCATGGCAGCCAACCCCCCTGCACCGGCGAAGAAGGCGCCGCCGCCTTGAAACTCGCCCTGGAAATTACCCACACCATGCGGAAAGCCAAGGTATGAGAGAGGTCAAGAAGAAGGATGGGAGGGAGGGCGGCCAGGGGACGCAGACTGCTGCCCCCCTCCCTCTCCCTCCCTCCCCCCCATTCCATAGGCGGGGTTGGAAGGGGAGTTTTAAGGGAGGGCGGGAGGTTTGCAATCCCCCGGCCCTCCCCTCTCATCCAACCGCTACCGTCCTCATTGTGGCCGGAGAGGCGTCGGGGGATGAACATGCGGCCCGGCTGGTGGCGGCCCTGAAGGAGCGCCTGCCCGGCGCCCGGTTTTTGGGGATCGGCGGGGCGGCCCTGGCGGCCCAGGGGGTGGAAATTCTGGTTCCGGCCCAGGAGCTGGCGGTGGTGGGCCTGGTGGAGGTGGCCAGGCATCTGCCTCAAGTCTGGAAAGCCCTGCGCCTGCTCCACCGGGTCCTTAAGGCCGAGCGGCCGGCCCTTTGCATTCTGGTGGATTTCCCCGACTTCAACTTTTTGGTCATGCGCCTGGCCAAGCGGCGGGGCGTGCCGGTGATGTACTATATCAGCCCCCAGGTCTGGGCCTGGCGGCGCTACCGGGTACGCACCATCGCCCGGCATGTGGACCGCCTGGCGGTCATTTTTCCCTTTGAAGTCGAATTTTACCGGCAATACGGGGTGTCGGCGACCTTTGTCGGCCATCCCTTCCGGGAAACCCTGCCGGACCTGCCTGGCCGGGAGGACCTGCTCCGGTCCTGGGGCCTGGATCCCCGGGCCTTCACCGTGGCCTTGGTGCCCGGCTCCCGGGAGGGGGAAATCAGGCGGCACCTGCCCACCCTTCTGGAAACCGCGGTCCGGCTCCGGCACCTCATCCCCGAGACCCAGTTCCTCCTCCCCCTGGCCTCCACCGCCCCCCGGGAGGTGGTGGCGAGGCTGGTGGCAGGATTTTCGGGGGGAGGGCAAGGAAGCGCAGCTCCTTCGGTCCCTGGCCCCCTCCCCCAGCCTGGTCTTCCCCTCAAAATCACCACCGGCGGCGCCTATCCGGCCCTGGCCGCCGCGCATCTGGCCATTGCCGCTTCGGGCACGGCGACGGTGGAAGCGGCCTTGGCCGGAACGCCCACCATCATTGTCTACCGCTTGTCCAGGCTCACTTTTGCTTTGGGCAAGCGGTTGATTAAGGTAAAATTTATTGGCATGGCCAACCTCTTGGCAGGGGAAAGGCTCTACCCGGAGCTGGTTCAGGATGATTTCCAGCCATCTCGGATTCTGGCGGAGGCGGTGGCGTGGCTCCGGGAGCCCGCCCGCTTGGAGGTTCTGCGTCGGGGCTTGGCCCGGTTGGTGACGGCTTTGGGAGGCCCGGGAGCTTCGGCCAGGGCGGCCGATATCGCATTGGACCTGCTTACCCGGAAAGGCCCGAGAGCAACTCCGGAGGTTTTGCAGCACCCCTAAGCCGCGAGCGGCCCCCTCCGGCCCCCGGCCGGGAGGGAATCCCGCCGGCAACCCCTTGCGAATCCTTTTTGGAGGTCCATCCAGATGATCAAAAAGATTCAGAGTCTACTCGGTCCGGAGGCGGATGATCTGCTCAGCTACAAATGCACCGGCATCCCCAAGGAAAGCCTCCACCTGCCGGGGCCGGATTTCATCGATCGGGTCTGGGCGGTGAGCGACCGGCCCATCCCGGTGTTGCGCGCCCTGGCGGCGCTGTTCAATCACGGCCGCCTGGCGGGCACGGGCTACCTCTCCATCTTGCCGGTGGACCAAGGGATCGAGCACTCGGCCGCCGCCTCCTTTGCCCCCAATCCGGCCTTTTTTGACCCGGAGACCATCGTCCGCCTGGCCATTGAAGGCGGTTGCAACGCGGTGGCCTCCACCCTGGGGGTGCTGGGTGCGGTGGGGCGCAAATACGCCCACAAGATTCCCTTCATTGTGAAAATCAATCACAACGAGCTTCTGACCTATCCCAACATCCATGATCAGACCCTGTTCGCCAGCGTGGAGCAGGCCTACAACCTGGGCGCGGTGGCCATCGGCGCCACCATTTATTTCGGCTCTCCGGAGTGCCGCCGGCAGATCATGGAGATCAGCGAGGCCTTTCAGCAGGCCCATGAACTGGGAATGGCCACCATCCTCTGGTGCTACCTCAGGAACCCGGCCTTCAAGACCGCGTCCAAAGATTTCCACAACGCCGCGGACCTCACCGGGCAAGCCAACCACCTGGGAGTGACCATCCAGGCGGACATCGTCAAGCAAAAGCAACCCACTTTGAACGGCGGCTACCAGGTGCTGAACTTCGGCAAGACCCACGCCCGGGTCTATTCGGACTTAGCGGGCACCCACCCCATTGACATGACCCGCTACCAGGTGGCCAACTGCTATATGGGCCGGGTGGGGCTCATCAATTCCGGCGGCGCCGCAGGCGGGGCCAGCGACCTGGCGGAGGCGGTGCGCACCGCGGTGATCAACAAGCGGGCCGGCGGCATGGGCCTCATCTCCGGCCGCAAGGCCTTCCAGCGGCCCCTCAACGAGGGGGTGGAGCTCTTAAACGCCATCCAGGATGTGTATCTGACGCCGGAGGTGACGGTGGCGTAACTTGCGCGCGGTGGGCAGGAAGCGGTCCAAAGCAAGCCAGCGGCGCCTTGCAGGCTGACCCCTGACGCCTGCCCACTGCCCGGAGGACCAATGTTTACCGGCTTGGTGGAAGGGATCGGCACCATCACCGCGGTTACGGCCATGGCCGAGGGGGTGCGCCTCACCATCGCGCCCCCCTTCCCGGCCGTGGAGCTGGTCCTGGGAGAATCGGTGGCCGTGGCCGGCGCCTGCCTCACGGTGGTGGCGGTGACGGGCGGCGCCTTCCAGGCCGAGGTGTCGCCGGAGACCCTGAGGCGCACGACTTTGGGGTTGAAAAAGGTGGGTGACCGGGTAAACTTAGAACGTGCCTTGAGAATCGGCGACCGCTTGGGCGGCCACTTGGTCACCGGCCATGTGGACGGGGTGGGAACTGCCCGGGAGCGCCGGGAGGGACCGGAACACCTGCTCCTGAGTTTCCAGGTGCCGCCGCCCATAAGCCCCTTCATCATCGAGAAGGGCTCCATCGCGGTGGACGGGGTGAGTCTCACCGTCAACGCGGTGCAGGACCACACCTTTGCCGTGAACATCATCCCCTTCACCGCGGCCAAGACCACGCTCCCGGCCCTCAAGGTGGGGGATCGGGTCAATCTGGAGACCGACATCATCGGCAAGTATGTGGCCCGCCTCCTTAAGGCCCATATCCCGGAGAAAGCCGGCCTCAGCCGGGAACTTCTGGCCGAACATGGCTTCCTTTAAGCGGCACCTTCCCGCTTCCCGGTTTCCGCAGGCCGTGTTTCTCCCGCGCGAAAGAAACGGCGGGCCCCCGGCCAGCCCGCCTGCACGGTAAGGATTTTGTTTGCAGATAAAGAACTACGCAAGGACGTCAGCACATGCCCATATCACCCATTGAAGAGGTCATCAAGGACATCCGCCAGGGGAAGATGATTATCCTGGTGGATGACGCCGACCGGGAAAACGAAGGCGACCTCACCATGGCTGCGGAACTGGTGAGCCCCGAGGCCATCAATTTCATGGCCCGCTACGGCCGGGGTCTCATCTGCCTGGCCTTGGCGCCGGAGATTGTGGAGCGCCTGAAGCTTCCCCTCATGGTGCGGGACAACCAGTCAGCCTTTCACACCAACTTCTGCGTCTCCATCGAAGCCCGCAAAGGGGTCACCACCGGCATTTCCGCCGCCGACCGGGCCACCACCATCCTCACCGCGGTGGCCGACAACGCCCGGCCTGAAGATTTGGTGAGCCCCGGTCACGTGTTTCCCCTGCGGGCCCGGAAAGGCGGGGTCCTGGTGCGCACCGGCCAGACGGAGGGGGCGGTGGACCTGGCGCGGCTGGCGGGGATGAAGCCCGCCGGGGTGATCTGTGAGATCATGAACGACGATGGCACCATGGCCCGGATGCCGGACCTGGAGGTCTTTGCCGAGACCCACGGTCTGAAGATCGCCACCGTGGCCGATTTGGTGGAATACCGCCTCCGGAACGAATCCTTCGTGCACCGCCGGGCCACCGCCAAAATGCCCACCTACTTCGGCGAGTTCACCGTGCACGCCTACGACAACGATGTGGACGACAACCAGCATCTGGCCCTGGTCATGGGGGAGATCAACCCCGAAGAGCCCATCCTGGTCCGGGTGCACTCCGAGTGCGTCACCGGCGATGTGTTCCACTCCCTGCGCTGCGATTGCGGCGACCAACTGGAAGCGGCCATGGCTCAGGTGGAGCAGGAAGGCAGGGGCGTCATCCTCTACATGCACCAGGAAGGACGGGGCATCGGCCTGGTAAATAAGATCCGGGCCTATGAACTGCAGGACCAAGGGGCCGATACCGTGGAAGCCAACGAAATGCTGGGCTTCAAGGCGGACCTCCGGGACTATGGCTTGGGCGCCCAGATTCTGCGGGATCTGGGAGTCAGGCGCATGCGCCTCATGACCAACAACCCCAAAAAGATCATCGGGTTGGAGGGCTACGGCCTCAAGGTGGTGGAGCGGGTGCCTCTGGAGATCCCCCCCAACCGGGTGAACCGCAATTATCTCAAAACCAAGTGTCTGAAGATGGGGCACATGCTCAAATTTGTCTGAGGGGCAGCTCATGCGGATGGTGGAAGGCAAACTCGACGGGGCGGGGCTGAAAATGGCCCTCATTGTCAGCCGCTTCAACTCTTTCATTACCGAGCGTCTGCTGGAGGGCGCCCTGGACTGCCTGCGGCGCCACGGGGTACATGAGCCGGACCTCACCGTGGTCCGGGTGCCGGGGGCCTGGGAAATCCCGCTCACCGCCAAACGCTTGGCCCATGCCGGGGCCTATGATGCGGTCATCTGCCTGGGGGCCGTAATCCGCGGTTCCACGCCGCATTTTGACTATGTGGCCGCCGAGGTCAGCAAAGGCGTGGCCCAGGTGGCCCTGGAGAGCGGCGTGCCGGTGCTCTTCGGGGTCCTCACCACCGACACCCTGGAACAGGCGGTGGAGCGGGCCGGGAGCAAGGCCGGCAACAAGGGCTACGCGGCCGCTGAAGCCGCCCTCGAGATGGTTAACCTCTTGCGCCAGATGGAAGTCTAACCGAGTGGGAGAGGTTTCCCGCAGCCGCTGCCGGGAGCTTGCCCTCCAGCTTCTGTATCAGGCTGATTGCGTGGGACACCGGGAGGGCGAGGCGGTCCGGTTCTGGCGCCATTTCCAGGAGAAGGCCACCCAGGCGCCGTCCTACCTGGAGGAGCTGGCCGGCGGCGTGCAGGCCCGCCAAGAGGAACTGGACGCCCTGATTCGGGAGTACTCCCAGCACTGGCGCCTGGAGCGCATGGCCTTGGTGGACAAAAATCTACTCAGGCTTGCCATCTATGAGATGAAATACCACCCCGAGGTCCCCGTTAAGGTGGTGATCAACGAAGCGGTGGAGTTGGCCAAACGGTACGGCAGCGAGGACTCCGGGGCGTTTATCAACGGCATCCTGGACCGAATCCGCCAGGTTTTGGGCCGGGAGGTTTGATTTGCCCCGGAGGGTGATTATGTTGAGGGATATCATGGGCGGGGCACCGGCAGACGGGGCGAGCGCCGCAACAAAGGCGGCCTCCCGCTCCCATTGCACCCGCCGAGCAAGGAGGCAAGGCATGAACCTGCGCAAGGCACTTGCAATCTTGATGGTGGTGGTTTTTGGCTTCACCCTGTTCGGCTGTGCCACCGAGGGCGGGTACTATGACACCGGCAGGTCGGCGGGGGTGGGAGCTTTGGGCGGCGCGGCCACCGGCGCGGCCTTAGGCTCCATCATCGGCGCGGCCACCGGTTCGCCCGCCACCGGCGCCTGGGTGGGCGCGGCCACCGGCGCCATTGTGGGGGGCTTGGGCGGCTACCTCTATGCCGAGCATCGGAACAGCTTGGTGCGTTCCCGCCAGGCGGCGGCGCAGACCTACAATTATTCCCCCACCCAGGGGAACCTGGTCCAGATTGACCAAGCCTTCGCTTCCCCCGCCAGCGCCCGGCCGGGTCAGCAGATCACCCTCACCATGGGCTATACCGTGCTGACCCCCAACGACGTCCCCACGCAGGTGACCATCTCCCGGGAGGTCCGCAAGGACGGCCAAATGGTGGGGCAGCCCTACTCCACCCAGGTGAGCAATACCAATGGCTCTTTCACCGACACCGTGAACTACGTCATTCCGCAGAATGCCCCCCGAGGCACCTATGCGGTGACCAACCGCATCACCAGCAGCGCCGGCACCGCGGAGCGGGTGTCGTATTTCACCGTGATTTAACCCCAAGCCACCCTGGAGGCGGCGGGTGACCCCGCCCGCCGCCACATCGTCTCCTGCCGCTGGGGCATTGAACTTCCCCTGGCGGCCCGGCCCGTGCGTCATCCTTTGGGACATGCTTTCCTGGCCCGGTCCCCCGTGAGGGACAATTCAGGCCCCCCAGACAGGCCGTGGATTCCCAGCTGGGGACCGCTGCCGAGTCCGCCCAAGGGCATATTTGGCCGCCGGGAGAAATCCCTTTGACAGCGGAGGCGGTTTTTTATATATAAATTGTTTGTCGCTCCTTGCTCTGGGCCACAAGTGCCCATGGGCTTATTATCCAAAAGGAGGCAGAATGCGACGCTACGAGTCCGTCATGGTGGTGCACGGCGACCTCTCCGACGAGGAAGTCAAGGCTGCCATTGACAAGTTCACCAAGATCATCGCAGCACAGGGAGGGGTGCTGGCGGCGGTGGAAGAATGGGGCCGCCGCAAGTTGGCGTATAAAATCGGCAACACGCTGCGGGGCTATTACGTGGTGACCGATTTCGCCGGCACCCCCGACACCGTCAAGGAGTTGGAGCGGAACTACCGCATTGACGACCGGGTGATCCGCTACCTCACCGTGAAGAAGGCTGACAAGGTGGATCTTGCGGCCCTCCAGGCCGAAAAGGCCGCCCGGGAGCAACCCCAGCCGGCCGCGCCCACGGAACCTGCCGCCGAGGCCGAGGCTTTGGCCGGTTCCGCCGCTGCCGAACCGGAAACGGCCGCCGAAGAGAGGGAGGGATAACGCATGCCTGCCGTGCCGCGCCGCAAGCGCAAACAGTTTTTTGTGCGCCGCAAGGTCTGCCGCTTCTGTGTTGATGCCAAGCTGCTCATTGACTACAAGGATGTCACCACCTTGCGGCAGTTCATCACCGAGCGGGGCAAGATCATCCCGCGGCGCATCTCGGGGAATTGCGCTCGGCATCAGCGCTCCTTGACCCGGGCCATCAAGCAGGCCCGGCTGCTGGCGCTGATGCCCTATGTGCCGTCCCCGCCGCCCGCCTGACCGAGGCCCAAGGGACTGCTGTGGCTGGACGCGGGCTCGCTGTCTGGCTCCTTGGCCTCTTCGCCCTCGCCGCCCTCTATTTTGCGGGGCATCTCCACCCCTTGGCCTTTCTGTTCATGGGGGTGTGGCTGCCTCTGCCCATCCTCTTGGTGGGCTGGCGCTTGGGCGACTTGGCGGCCTTCTTGTTGTTCGCCGTCGCCGTCGCGGCTGTCTTTGTCAGCCGTCCTACCCAGGCGGGGGTCCTGGAGCATTTGAATGTCGCCGAGTTGCTGCTTTTGGGCCTTTTCCTCAGCATCTGGCGCAACCGGAGCTATCCGGCCCCCCAGGTGATCGCTTTTACAGTGGCCGGCATCCTGGTGGCCAATGTCCTGTTTCTGGCCCTGCAAGGAGCCTTGACCGGCTTGGGGGCCCAGGGGATCATTGACCAGAAGGCCCGGGAAGTGGCGGCGCTGCTGAACCAGGTGATGGCCGAAGCCGATCTGGGCTCCCAAGGCGGCCTCTTGGGTTTGCCGCAGCCTGACTGGTCCGCCCTGGTCAAACAGATACTGCCGGCTCTTCTGGTGATCAACACCACTCTGGTGGCCTGGCTCAATGTGGTGACGGTCCGCCAACTGGCCTTGGCGGCGGGCGAGGAGGAGCTGGAACTGCCGCTCACGCAATGGTTTACCCCGGAATGGCTGATCTTTGTGTTCCTGGGGGCCGGCTTTCTCCTCCTGGTGCCGGTCGCCGTGGTGCGCCTGACCGGACTGAATTTGGTCCTGATCCTGGGGTTCCTGTATTTCTTCCAGGGGCTGGCGGTGATCGCCTCGCTGTTTGAGCGCTTCCACCTGCCTTGGTTCCTCCGTCTGATGGGCTACTTGCTGGCGTTCATGAACCCCCTCTGTTTATTGGTGGTCATCGTGGGGTTGTTGGACCTGTGGCTGGATTTCCGGCGGTTGCAACGCCCCCGGGAATTGTAAGGAGAAGATTCGTGAAAGTGATTTTAAAGGAAACCATCCCATCTTTGGGTGAAATGGGCAAGGTGGTGGAGGTGGCCCGGGGCTATGCCCGCAACTACCTGATTCCCAAGGGCAAAGCCCTGGAGGCCACGCCTGGCAACCTGGCCCAGTTTGAGCAACAGCGGGCCCGCTTGCTGCGTCAGATGGAAAAGGAACAACGGGATGCCCTCGCCCAGGCCGAACGCCTCAAGGGCACGGTGGTCACCATCGCCCAGCGCGTCGGCGAGCAGGAGCGCCTCTATGGTTCGGTGACCGCCGCCATGGTGGCCGAGGCCCTGGAGGCCAAAGGGTTTGCGGTGGACAAAAAACAGGTGGAACTTCTGGAGCCCATCAAGCAATTGGGCACCTATGAAATCATGGTCCGCCTGGGTCCGGAGGTGAAGGCTCCCATCCAGGTGGAGGTAGTACCCGAGAGCTGACGCCGTCACCGGGTTGTTTTGCGCAGTGGGGGAAGGGCGCAGGGGCCTCTGCCTTTGCCCCGCCCCCCAAGGCAGTCGCCTGCCGGAGGAGCCATGGCCCGCAGCCGGAGAGCCTCAGTCCCCGCCGCCCCTCAGGCTCCGTCCCTGCCCCTGGGGCAGACCCCGCCCGCCAATCTGGAAGCGGAGCAGTCCATTCTGGGCGCGGTGCTGCTCCGGCCCCAGGTCCTGGACCAGGTCTCCGATCTTCTCCGCCCCGAGGATTTCTACCGCCCGGTCCACGGCCTGATTTTTCAGGCCATGTTGGATTTGTATTACCGGAACGAGCCAGTGGACCTGGTGACGGTCACCGCCCTCCTCAAAGAGCGGTCGCAGTTGGAGGAAGCGGGGGGCCCGGTCTTTTTAGCCACCCTGAGCGAGCAGGTGGGCACCGCAGCCAACGCCCTGTATTACGCCCGGCTCGTGCACGAGAAAGCCGTGCTCAGGCGCTTGTTGGCCCAGGCGCAGGAAATCGCCCAAGCCTGTCTGGGGCCGGTGGAAAACCTGGACGAATTCCTGGACCAGGTGGAGAAGCAGGTCTTTGAGGTGGCTCAAACCAAGGTCCGCCCGGGTTTTCAGCCGCTGGAAAGGCTGGTGGTTCAGGAAATCGGCAACCTGGAGGACATCTGGCACAAGGACAGGGGCCGCATCACCGGGGTGCCCAGCGGCTTTAAGGAGATGGACGCCCTCACGGCCGGTTTCCAACCCGGCGACCTCATCATCATCGCCGCCCGCCCCAGCATGGGCAAAACTGCCCTGGCCCTGAACATTGCCTTTAACGCCGCCTATCGGCACCAGTTCCCGGTGGCCTTTTTCTCCCTGGAGATGTCCAAGGAACAACTGGTGCGTCGCTTGCTGAGCGCGGTAGGCCGCATTGACGCCTCCCACCTGCGCCGGGCTTTTCTCACCAGCGAGGAGTGGCAGCGCCTGCAGGAGGCCGCCGGCGTTCTCCTGGAGACGCCGATATTCATTGACGATACCCCGGCTGCCGCCATCTTGGAAGTCCGCGCCAAGGCGCGGCGTCTGAAGGCGGAACAAAAACTGGAGCTGGTCATCGTGGACTATCTGCAACTCATGCGGGGGCGGCCGGACGCTCCCAGCCGGGAACAGGAGGTTTCGGAGATCTCCCGGTCGCTGAAGGCCCTGGCCAAGGAACTCCAGGTGCCGGTGATCGCCTTATCGCAGCTCAGCCGCAAGGTGGAGGATCGGCCCAAGAAGGAGCCCCAGTTAGCGGACCTGCGGGAATCCGGGGCCATCGAACAGGACGCTGACGTCATCTTTTTCATCTACCGGGACGAAGTCTATCACGAGGCCTCACCGGAGGCGGGCACCGCCCGCATCTACCTGAAAAAGCAGCGGAACGGTCCCACCGGCGATTTCAAGCTTTATTTTGACAGCAAATACACCCTGTTTGCTGACCTGGCCGAAGAAGAGCCCCCCATCTATTAGGCGTAGGCGAAGGCGAGGGATACGGGCCGGCGGGCCCCACCCTCAGGCCGCACCGCTTCCGTCGTTCCGGCGTCATTTCTCCCCGCGTTTCCATGCCCTCAAAAAATACGGGGAACCCGTCGGTTCCCCGCCTCTTTTCCGCACGGATGAAAATGGGTGATCAGGCCACCTTGACCTCGATCTTCCGTGGTTTGGCCCGCTCCGCCTTGGGGAGCACCAGGGTCAAGACTCCGTCTTTCATGGTGGCCTCGATTTTTGCCTTGTCAATGAGTTCACCCAGCTGGAATTCCCGGTAATAGTCTCCGGTATGGTATTCCCGGCTCACCATGGTTTCCCCCGGCCCTAAGGGGGGCGAGATCTCGCCCTGGATGATGAGCAGACTGTCCTTCAGGTCCAGGGTAACGCCGTCGCCGGGCACTCCCGGGAGATCGGCCACCAGCACCAGGGCCTCCGGGGTCTCATAGATATCCACCGCCGGGAGAAAGACCCGGCCGGGACGCACCCGCTCGCCCTTGGTGGGGGCTTCTTCCTTGACTTTGGGGGTCAGTTCCTTTTCCGCCATACGCAAAGGCTCCTTTAGGCGCTTTTCACGGTGATTTTACGGGGTTTGACGGCTTCTGGCTTGGCCAGGGTGATGGTCAGGATGCCGTCCCGGAAGGTGGCCTCCACCTGGTCCGGGTTCACCGGCCGGGGCAGACTCACCACCCGGCGGAAAAAGCCGGCCTCCCGCTCCCGACGGTGGTAGTTCACCCCTTTTTCCGCCGCCGGGATGCGTTTTTCCCCCCGGATCACCAGGTTCTGGTCCTGGAGCTGGATTTCCAGATCCTCCGGCGTAACCCCAGGCAGTTCGGCCCGGACATACACATGATCATGATCCTCAGAGATATTCACCGGGGGGTACACGCCGGCCCAGCCCGGCCAGCGGCCTTCCAAACCCTCCTGGAAAAGCCGCTCCATGCGGCGTCTCAGTTGCTCGATTTCCCGGAAGGGGTCCCAATCGGGGTCTGGGAAAAATCGCGCCATCACAGATATCCTCCCATATATCAACAGGTTATCTTGACATCGTCGTCTCCCCAAAAATAACCACCTGGGGAAGGGTGGTCAAGCCGTACCCTTGAAAAAGAGGGAATTTTTTATACAGTATGGGGGACCTGGAGAAACCCTTTGGAGGGCGGCGCCGGGAACCTTGCGGCCCCCGGCCAATATTTCCACGAGGAGCGGTGGATGAACTTCCCCTGGCATGAGGTGAACTGGGTGCTGCTAGATATGGATGGCACCCTATTGGATAAGCACTACGATGACTATTTTTGGGAAATCTTGGTGCCGCAGGAATACGCCCGGCGCCAGGGTTTGACCCTGGACCAGGCCCGCACCGAGGTCTTCGCCCGCTATCAGCGGGAGGAAGGGACGTTGAATTGGACCGACATTGACTTCTGGTCCCGGGAGCTCGACCTGGACATCCCGGCCATGAAGGAGGGCATCCGCCATTTAATCGAAGTGCACCCCGATGCCGAAGATTTCCTCCGGTTCCTTCGGGCCCGGAACAAGCACGTAGCTCTGGTTACCAACGCCCACTGGAAAACCCTGAACCTGAAAATGAATCACACCGGATTGTTGGGCTATTTCGACACCGTGGTTTCCTCCTTCGACCTGGGCTACCCCAAAGAAGACCGCCGCTTCTGGGAGGTGCTCCAAGAAAAGCTTCCCTTTGCACCGGAGCACACCATGCTGGTGGACGACAACGCCGACGTCCTGGCCACCGCCCAGGCATTCGGCCTCCGCTTCCTTTTCTTCAAAGCCAAGTCCAGCTCCCAGCAGCCGGCGCACCACCACGCTCATTTTCCCTCCATTGCGAGTTTCCGGGAATTGATGGAATGAAAGCAGCGGGGGGATGAAAGGGCCGGAAGCCCGGCTCCTGGCCCAGGCAACTCCTCCTTTTGCTTTTCAGTCCGGAAGGCAGGCCGATGCCAAAGCCTGCGTGAGAGAAGGAGGGGGCTCTGCGGTTTGTGGCCCTCTCCTCTGCTCAGGCCGGCAGGCGGCGGATTTTGGCGCCCAGGGCGGTGAGCTTCTCGGTGAGGCGGGCGTAGCCCCGGTCCAGGTGATAGACCCGATGCACTTCGGTGGTGCCCTGGGCGGCCAAGCCGGCCACCACCAGGGAGGCTGAGGCACGCAAATCCGTGGCCATCACCGGCGCGCCCCACAGCTGTTTTTTGCCCCGGACCATGGCCTGGTTGCCGGAGATGGTGATATCGGCGCCCAGGCGCTTGAGCTCGCTGACGTGCATAAAGCGGTTTTCAAAGATGGTCTCGGTGATGAGGCTGGCGCCTTTGGCCAAGGTCATCAGGGCCATGAATTGCGCCTGCATGTCGGTGGGGAACCCAGGGTAAGGACGGGTGGTGACGTCCACCCCGATGAGGGTCCCGCCGGGCTCCACGCTGATGCGGTCGTCCGCGGTTTTGAGGCGCACGCCGGCCTGCTGGAATTTTTTCAGCACCGCGCTCATGGCCGCCACCGGGGCCTTCTTGATGGTCACCGCCCCTCGGGTGATGGCTGCCGCGGCCAGATAGGTGCCGGCCTCGATGCGGTCTGGCATGATGGTGTAGGGCACGGGCTTGAGGGCCTTTCCCCCGGTGATGGTGAGGACGTCGGTGCCGATGCCGTCGATCCTGGCCCCCATGGCACGAAGAAAGCGGGCCAAATCCGCCACCTCGGGCTCCTGGGCCGCATTGTTCAGGCGGGTGGTCCCTTGGGCTAATACCGCCGCCATCATCAGGTTTTCGGTACCGGTGACCGTGGGGGTGTCGAAGGTGATCTCCGCTCCTCTGAGGCGCTTGACCTTGGCCTCCACATAACCCTGGTTCAGGGTGATCTTAACGCCCATGGCCATCAGGCCCTTCAGGTGCAGGTCAATGGGGCGGGCGCCAATGGCGCACCCCCCCGGCAGGGAGACGCTGGCTTGCCGGGCCCGGGCCACCAAAGGGCCCAATACCAGCACGGCAGCCCTCATGGTCTTCACCACTTCATAGGGAGCCATCCAGCCGGTAAGGCGGGAGGTATCCACCACCAAAGGATCGCCGTCCTCAAACTGGACCCCCATAAGACCCAACACCCTCCGGAAGGTGCGGATGTCGGCCAAGGGCGGCACATTGCTCAAGTAATGCACCCCGGGGGCCAGAAGGGTAGCCGCGAGAATGGGCAAGGCCGCATTTTTCGCTCCGCTGATTTCCACTTCACCGTGAAGCGGCACCCCGCCTTCGATGACGATCTTGTCCATGACTTTTCACCACCTTGGGGTTGTTCCCATCAGGTACGTAATACTCTGCCGGCTCATGGGGTGCAAACGCTTTTCAACCCTCTGGGCGGCCCCACAGCGGCCAGCAACGGCCCTTTTGGGCGCCCCGGGCCCCACGGAAGAGCACCCGGGGAGTTGGATTTTCTCAGAAAGGTACGTAGGAGAATGCCAGGGTTAAGGGGAAGGAGGAGCCGCGTGGGGGGGACTTTCCCCGCATACCCCGCAGCGCCGGCACACTTCGGGCATACAGGGGGCGGTCTCCTGCTCCGCCAGGGCCTTCTGATATTCTTCCCACAGATAGTCTTTCTTAAGCCCGTGATCAATGAAATCCCAAGGAAAGAGCTCCTCCCGCCCGCGCTCCCGGTACACGAAAAAGTCCGGATTCATCGGGCTTTCGGCCAAGGCCCGGGGCCATCCCTTCTGGTGGGCGGCCCACAGCATTTCCCCCACCCGCCGGTCCCCCCGGGCCAGGAGGGCCTGCGTGTAGGCCCACTTGGGGAGGTCGGTGTGCACCCGCACTTCCTTCACGCCGGCCAGCTCCTGGCGCACCAGCTTCAGGCGCTGCTTGAGCTGGTGAACCGCCATGAAGGGCACCCACTGAAAAGGCGTCCAAGGCTTGGGGACAAAGGACGAGAGGCTCAAGGTGATCTGGCCGAACCCCTGCCGGCCCCGATGAGCCTGCCGCACCCGATGCCGGAGATACTTTACCAGCCGGGGGATCTCCCGCACATCCTCGATGGTTTCGGTGGGCAAGCCCACCATGAAATAGAGGCGCAGGTTGGCGATCCCCGCCAAACTGGCCGCCACCGCAGCCTGGGCCAACATTTCGTTGCTCAGCTGCTTGTTCAAGACCCGCCGCAATCGTTCACTGCCGGCCTCCGGCGCCAGGGTAATGGTCCTGACCCCGCCCTGGGCCAGCAGGGTGAAGAGCTCCGGGTCGGCGCGGTCCGCCCGCAGCGAGCTGATGCTGAGCTCCCCGCCCACCTCCAGGACCTGGCGGCATAATTCCTTGACCGCGGGGTGATCGGAGGCCGCTGCGGCCAGCAAACCGACTTTGCGGCGCTGGGCCGCGCCTTGCTCCACCAAGGGCAACAGATCCTCCTCCCGCCTGGTCCGGGGGGGCCGGTAGACAAAGCCCGCCGCGCAGAAACGGCAGCCCCGGGAGCACCCGCGCCCCAGTTCCACCAGGAACATATCCCCCCATTCGCTTTCCGGAGTCAAGATCTCGCTGTGGGTCACGTGACAGGTCAAGTCGGGGAGATGGCGGGCGGTGACCCGGTCCGGCAAGCCGGGGGCGGCTTCAAACCCCGAGAGGGTGCCGTTGGCGGCATAATGAGGCGTGTAGCCGGCCGGTACGTAGGCTCCGGCCACTTCCCGGCCCAAGCCCATAAGCAGGCCCAGGCGGTCTGAGGTGGGAGAGTGAGCGGCCAGGAAGCGGAAAACGTCCACCCCCCCGGCTTCACCCTCCCCCAGGAAGAAGGCGTCCACGAAGGGGGCCAGCGGCTCCGGATTCAGAAACGCCGCCACCCCGCCGGCCACCACCAAGGGGTCTCCCGCCTGCCGGGAGGCCGCCAGAAGAGGGATCTGGGCCGCCTCCAGAATTTTCAGGACATTGGCATAGTCGCCCTCAAAGGAGAGGGAAAAGGCCACCACCGCAAAATCGGTCAACGGCCGCTGGGACTCCAGACTGAGGAGCGGCGTCCGGGTGCGCCGATGTTCGGCTTCTTCCTCTGGCAGCGGCAAAAAGGCCCGCTCGCAATGGAGATCCGGTGTCTCATTTAAAAGGCGGTACATAACCTGGAAACCCAGATTGCCCATGGCCACCGGGTAGATCTGGGGAAAGACGAGGGCAATGGGGAAGCGGGCTCCCCACTCCCGCACCACCGCGCCCTGCTCCTTGTTGAGGAGCTTTTGCAATGCGGCCTTGAGTTTCACCGCCATGGCCGGCTTCTCCCTTCCCCGTCGCCGCGTGGGGTTTGCCAAAACCTTATTGATTCATCATACCAGCTTTCCGGACAAAAGGCAGGATGGTCCGGGACAAGGCAGTGCAGCCGAAAACCCTGCCGCCGGGCTGGAACACGCCCCGGCCCCGGCCGGACCTGCCGGAAGAGAGGCTACTTGCTTCCTTTTTGCCCTGGAATTGTGATAAGAACGAGGAAGCTGGCCCGCTTCCGCCAGCCCCGATTTTCTTCCCGATGCGGCTAAGGTGACCCGGGATCTGCTGCGACGTCTGCTGCCCTATGGCAAGCTGCCTCAAACCCTGCTCATCGGCGGGTTTGGGGTCGTTATTCTGGGGGGCACGCTCCTGCTTCTGTTGCCCTGGTCGCAGACCAAAGGTGAGGTGGGCTTGGTGGATGCCCTGTTCACCGCCACTTCGGCAGTGTGCGTCACCGGCCTCATCGTGGTGGACACCGCCACCGCCTTCACCCCCTTCGGTCAGCTGGTGATCCTCCTCCTCATCCAGTTGGGCGGGCTGGGGATCATGACCTTTGCGGCCCTGGGATTCCTGCTGTTGGGGCGGCGGTTGTCCCTGGCTTCCCAGGCGGCCCTGCAAGACACCTTTTTCCAGCGGGACGTGGGCATTGAATTTCGCAAGACCTTCCGCCAGATCCTGGCGCTCACCGCGGGTCTGGAACTGGCGGGCATGCTCCTGTTGTTCCTGGCCCTGGTGGGGCGTCGGGTTCCACCGCCGGAGGCCCTGTATTCCGCCTTCTTCCACTCCATTTCCGCCTTTTGCAACGCCGGCTTTTCCATTTACACCGATAATCTGGTGGGCCTGCGGGACAGCCCGGTGGCCATGGGCACCATCATGTCCCTCATCGTCCTGGGCGGCCTGGGGCATTTGGTGCTGGTGGAGATCTGGAGACAAGGGAAAAACTGCCTCCACCGGACCAGCTCTGCCGGCCCCCACCCCTTTTCCCTGCATTCCCGGGTGGTGTTGCGCACCACCCTGGCCTTGATCCTGGGCGGCTGGCTGGGGTTGCTCGTTTTGGGTCTGACCCCGGCGGAAAGCACCTGGGGGAGGAGGCTAGCCGCCGCCCTGTTTCAGTCGGTCACCGCCCGGACCGCGGGGTTCAACACCGTGGACGTCGGCCTCTTGCCCCTGGCTTCTCTCCTTCTCCTCACGCTGCTCATGTTCATCGGCGGCTCTCCCGGCTCTTGCGCCGGCGGCGTCAAAACCACCGCCTTGGCCATCTCCTTGGCGGAGCTGAAAGCCAAGATGAAGGGCATGGAACAGGTGGTCATGTTGGAGCGCCGGGTGCCGCAGACCATCCTGGACCGCACCATGGTCCTTATCCGGCTGGCCATCCTTTGGAACCTGGCGGGCGTGCTGTTGTTGCTGCTCACCGAAACCCCCCAACCCGGGGTGGGTCTGCACGATGTCCTCTTTGAGCAGATTTCCGCTTTCGGCACCGTGGGGCTGTCCACCGGCCTGACGGGCAAGCTCAGCGTGATGGGGCGCCTATGGATTACGGCCACCATGTTTGTGGGCCGCCTGGGGCCTTTGACCATCGCCATGGGAGTGCTCCCCGGCAAGCCGATGCATGTAAAATACCCGGAAAGCAGGATCATGATCGGATGAAAGCCAAAAAACACATCGTGATCATCGGTCTGGGGGAGTTCGGCCGGGAGTTGGCCCAGCAGTTGGCCAAAGACTGCGAGGTCCTGGCCCTGGACCGCCAGGAGGCCATGGTGGAGGCCATCCTGGACAAGGTGCAGCGGGCTCTGATTGTGGACGTGCGGGACTTTCACGCCTTGAGCGCCGTGGTCACCCCCGATTTCGACGAAGCGGTGGTCAGCATGGGAGAATCGCTGGAATCCAGCATCATGGCCACCTTACACCTGAAGAAAATCGGGGTGAAACGCATCTGGGCCAAGGCCACCACCGAGGACCACGCCGCCATCCTTAGGGCCATCGGGGCCGATGAAATCATCTTCCCTGAACGGGAAACGGCCCGCCGCCTGGCCGCCCAGCTCGTCAACCCCAACCTCCTGGATTTCATTCCCCTGGAGGAGGACTACCGGGTCATGGATGTGGCGCCGCCGGACAGCTTTTATGGTCACACTCTGATGGAGCTGAACCTGCGCAAACGCTTCGGGGTCTTTGTCCTGGCCATCAAAGAGCTGGTGCCCATGCGCTTTGTGTTTCTGCCGGACCCGGAATTTGTCATCAAGCCCAGCGACATTCTGGTGATGATCGGCAAGGAGCAGGACCTGATGCGTCTGAGGGAAAAGGCCGAAGGTAAGACCTGACCCGCAGCGGCGGTGTCTGGAGGGAATGATGAGGTCGGGAGCGGCGGACTCCCGGCCTTTTTTCTTTTTTTTCCGCTTCCTGAGCGGCAAAATGAGTGTTTTTACCTATTTCCATACCAAAATGATAGCTATAAAATTTTTTCCTAAAACACACAGTTGCCCTTCATAGGAACGAGCACCCTTTTTCTGTCTTGGACAGCGCCAACCCTTCGGAGTTGACCCCTTTACCCAGGTAGAGCCGAAGCTGGGCGGAAAAGTCCCGTATCTCCCGGCAGGCTCCTGGTCTCCCGCCTCGGACCATGGCGAGGCGACTTGCCTCGCACTTTGGAAAGACCATCTAAAGGAGAACAATTATGCTGCTGACTTCCCTTCAACGTTGGCAGGGCACCCCCCTGCTCCTGGTGCCGATGATCGTCGGGTTGCTGGGGCTTGGCTTCCCGGCCGCGGCCCCGGCTCAGGTGGCCCCGCCGCCCTTGTCCCTGAAGGATGTGCCGGCTCCGGAACCCACCAACCTCTATGCCTTTCTGAAAGGCAATCCCAACGGCACCCCTGCTGAACGCACCGAGGCGGCCGCTGCCAAACGGGCGGCCATCGTTTTGGGCAAGGCCTTGTTTTGGGATATGCAGGTGGGGAGTGACAATGTCCAGGCTTGCGCCACCTGCCATTTCAACGCCGGCGCCGACATCCGGAGAAAAAACCAAATCACCCCGGGACCGGATAACATCTTCGGGTCTTCCGGGATCGCCGGCATCCCCGGGCATCCCAACTTTGCCCCCAATGTGACCCTGGCGGCCACGGATTTTCCCCTGCACACCCGCACCGATCCCACCGCGCCGGTGGAGGGCCTGGCCAGCGAGTTCGCCAACGTCACCCGGGACACCAACGACGTCATTTCCTCCCAAGGGGTGCGGATGGGGGACGATCCCCTGTTTCAAGATCCTATTTTCAATTGGAAAAACAATGACCAGCGGCGGGTGGAGCCCAGAAACGCGCCCACCATGATCAACGCGGTTTTCCTGTTGGATATGTTCTGGGACGGGCGGGCCAGTTTTATCTTCAACGGCGTCAACCCCTTCGGGTTCCGGGACCGGGACGCCAAAGTCCTCCGCAACCTGGGAACCGCAACGGCCCCCAATGTGCAGCCGGTACCGGTGCGCATCCCCTTCGGGGCTCATGCCTCCCAGGCCGTGGGGCCGCCCTTGAGCAGCTTCGAGATGTCCGGCATTATCCGGAGTTTCCCTGAACTCGGGCAAAAACTGCTGAATCCCAACCTGGTGCCGTTGGCGGGACCGGTGAAGGGGCAGGTGGTGCATCCCCGGGACAGCGTTCTGGGTCCGTATGCCAACGCCACCTTTGTTCTGAACGCCCAGGGCAAGCCCACCGCCAAAATCAATCCCATCCCGGGGCTTTCCAAAATCGCCGCCCCCTTTGTTGACACCAATGGCAACGGCAAGCTGGATTATGCCGACATGATCCGGAGGGCCTTCAGGGACGTTTGGTGGAACGGCGACCCCGACCATATGGCGAACAACTTCACCCTGTTTTTCGGCCTCGCGGTGCAGCTCTATCAGGCCACCCTGATTTCCGACGATACCCCCTTTGACCGCTTCATGGGGGCCAACGCCAATGTGCGGGGCAACGGCCTGCCCATCGCTCCTGACCCCACCGCCCTGACGCCGAAGGAGCAATTGGGCCTGCAGGTGTTCCAGCAGGTGGGCTGCATCAACTGCCATGTGCTGCCGGAGACCACCAACCATGTCATCCGTCTCCTGGGCGTGGTGGCCCCGAATGGGGTGGGGAACAATCCCCTTGACCCGGTGAATATCTTGGTGCCCCAGGCCCTCCTGGAATTGATGCCCATGGGAGACGGCAATCTGGGGGTCTATGACACCGGCTTTTACAACATCGGGGTCAGACCCACGGAGGAGGACATCGGCCGGGCCGGCAAGGCTCCTCCCACCACCGGCTTTGCCCAGGGGCTGCCGCTTTCCTACGTGGAGCTGGCCCTCATGAAGCTGAACGGCCAGCTTCCTGCCGATGTGGCCCAGTTTGTGCCGGATCAAGGCGTGGTGGAGGTGGTCCAGCCCGATGGCACGGTGGTGATACAGCCCCTGCCGTTGGACCAGCTTTTTGGCCAAGCCAATAACCGCTTTGTCACCCGGGGCTCCTTCAAGGTGCCCAACCTGCGCAACCAGGAATTTCAGGGGCCCTACTTCCACAACGGCGACAGCGCCACGTTGCGCCACGTGCTGGAGTTCTACACCCGGGGCGGCAACTTTCCCATCACCAACTTCGCCCATTTGGACGCGGACATGGCCCCTATTCCGGACCTGCGCACTCTGGCGCCCGGTGATGCAGGGGACGTGAACCTGCAAGCCCTGGTGGCCTTCTTAAGCCGCGGCCTCACCGACCTCCGGGTGGCCACCGAGCGGGCTCCCTTCGATCACCCGCAGCTTTTCATCCCTGAGGGAGCCACCGGCAATAACCCGGGAGGGGACAAGTTTATTGAACTGAAAGCCACCGGCGCGACCGGTGGTGCCGCCATCCCCCGGTTTTTGGGGTTGAACCCGCAATATCCCGCCGCCATCCTGCCGTAGGGAGGGCCCGCATTGACAAGGGCTGGGAGGGAAGCCAGGGGACGTAAGACCCTGCCCCTCCCAACCCTCACCCACTGCCGGCCTGCTCCAGGATGTCCCTGAACAAAACAAGCCCGGCCGATGTTCGGCTGGGCTTGTCTCTTTTCTCCGGTTGCCGCGCCCCAGGTTTTGGTGAGGGCCTCCTCAGGCTAAGCGGTATTTGTCGGAGAACAGGAGGTATTCCCGTTCACCGCTGCGGATCACCTCCAAGGTTTTGACGCCTTTCTGGCCGTCTTTGGTGGTGAACTCGATGACAAACTCCAGGCTCACCGTGGTGCCGGTCAGCACCGGCCGCACCTGGGTGGAGTCAATATGGTAGGCCTTGTCTTGAAACAACCCCTCAAAGCCCGAGAGGTTGTACAGGAGTTCCCCATAGATGTAATCCAGGTTGCCGACGTCCCGGTGGGTGTAATTCCGGCGCGGGGCCGGCACTTCGCTGATGGGCAGCTCCGCCAGGTAATTTTTGATATATTCGCAGTCCATAAAACTGTGGCCCGACCAGATCTGGCCCACGTGTCTATACTTGTCGGCAAACGCCGCCTTGCGGGCTTCGTCCATGTCTTATCCCTCGGTGCTGGATTTTTCCCTATCCCCGGTGGGGGTCCCGTAGGCTCACCATATCCAAAAAGTTTGCGGCCTGTCAATCCTATTCGTGAAATTTCTCGCAAGGGCTGGGGAAATACACCCGCCCTTTCGGGGCAAAGGCGGAGCTGGGAGGAAAGACACTTGCGGCGGGCCCTTATGTTTTTCCCGCAGGAAGGGCGCCAGACACATATGCGTGGGCGGGCAAAACTTCCGAGTTCACCGATGGGAGCGGGGTCAGAGATCCTCAGGCTTGAGGCCGGTCACCTTGGCAATGCGAGCCAGCATTTTTGGACCAATTTCCTCATCATCATGGAAAGCGAACACCACATCGGGCCAGCCAGAACGCGACAGGGTGCGGGGCGAGCCCGATGCTCTCTTGATCGTCCAACCGATTCTCCCCAAAGCAGCCAATACGCGCCTGGCTTTGGCGGAGGCCCAACTGCTCATGCCGCGGCAAACAGGATATTCAGCGGTTCGGCCAGCATCTCGCCGTGTTCCAGGCGTTCTGCCACCACCCGCAAAGCCAAAGCCTGGGCCTTAGCCAGGGCCTCCTCCCGGGTGGCGCCATAGACCATGACGCCGGGGAGCTCCAGCACCTCGGCTATCCAGCGGCCGTCTTCTTCCTGTTCATATTCGACGGTGAACGTCATGACCCCAACTCCTTCCTGTCACTATAACAAATCTTAAGACGTCACCGAAAAAGAAAAAGCCCAGGCTGGTCAAGCCCGGGCTTCGGGGAAAGATAATTCCGGCGGCGTCCTACTTTCCCACGCAGGAAGTGCGCAGTATCATCGGCGTTGCCGGGCTTAACTTCCGAGTTCGGGATGGGATCGGGTGTGGCCCCGGCGCTATGGCCACCGGAAACTTTTTGTCAGGTTTCAGGTCAGGTTGTGCTGACAAGCGAATCAGAGAGAAGTCTTAAGAATTTCCGAAGGCAAGGGAAGTGGTCAAGCCGCCCGGCCGATTAGTACCAGTCGGCTGAACACATTGCTGTGCTTACACCTCTGGCCTATCAACCTCGTCGTCTACGAGGGGCCTTTGGGGACTTACGTCCGGGAGAGCTCTTCTTGAGGTCGGCTTCCCGCTTAGATGCTTTCAGCGGTTATCCGGTCCGAACATAGCTACCCGGCGCTGCGCCTGGCGGCACAACCGGAACACTAGAGGTTCGTCCATCCCGGTCCTCTCGTACTAGGGACAGCTCCTCTCAACTCTCCTACGCCCGCAACAGATAGGGACCAAACTGTCTCACGACGTTTTAAACCCAGCTCACGTACCGCTTTAATTGGCGAACAGCCAAACCCTTGGGACCTTCTTCAGCCCCAGGATGCGATGAGCCGACATCGAGGTGCCAAACCTTCCCGTCGATGTGAACTCTTGGGGAAGATCAGCCTGTTATCCCCGGCGTACCTTTTATCCGATGAGCGACGGCCCTTCCATACGGGACCGCCGGATCACTAAGGCCTGCTTTCGCACCTGCTCGACTTGTAGGTCTCGCAGTCAAGCTCCCTTATGCCTTTACACTCGACGGCTGGTTTCCAATCAGCCTGAGGGAACCTTCGCGCGCCTCCGTTACTCTTTGGGAGGCGACCGCCCCAGTCAAACTACCCGCCAGGCAATGTCCCCGACCCGGATCACGGGTCTGGGTTAGAACTCTAGAATAACCAGGGTGGTATTTCAAGGTTGGCTCCACCCGAACTGGCGTCCGGGTTTCGTCGCCTCCCACCTATCCTACACAAGTTATCCCAAAATTCAATGCCAAGCTGTAGTAAAGGTGCACGGGGTCTTTCCGTCTAGTTGCGGGTACACGGCATCTTCACCGTGGCTACAATTTCACCGAGTCCCTGGTCGAGACAGCGGGCCAGTCGTTACGCCATTCGTGCAGGTCGGAACTTACCCGACAAGGAATTTCGCTACCTTAGGACCGTTATAGTTACGGCCGCCGTTTACCGGCGCTTCGGTTCAGAGCTTCTCCGGGCGAACCCAGATGACTCCTCCCCTTAACGTTCCGGCACCGGGCAGGCGTCAGACCCTATACTTCGCCTTGCGGCTTGGCAGAGCCCTGTGTTTTTAGTAAACAGTCGCCAGCCCCATTTCTCTGCAACCCCCAGGCGCTCCGGGTGCGAATCCCTTCACCCCCAGGGGCCCACCTTCTCCCGAAGTTACGGTGGTATTTTGCCGAGTTCCTTAACCAGGGTTCTCTCGCGCGCCTTAGGATTCTCTCCCCGCCTACCTGTGTCGGTTTGCAGTACGATCACCTGATGAACTACCTAGAGGCTTTTCTTGGCAGCGTGGGGTCAGCCAGTTTGTGGGGCCAAGCCCCTCCTCATCGCTTCTCGGGGTTGAGGAGCACCGGATTTGCCTAGCGCTCCCCCCTACCGGCTTGAACCGGGACAACCATCACCCGGATGGCCTACCCTCCTGCGTCCCCCCATCGGTCACTGCGCATCAGGTGGTGCAGGAATGTCAACCTGCTTTCCATCACCTACGCCTTTCGGCCTCGGCTTAGGGATCGACTAACCCTGGGAAGACGAACTTTACCCAGGAAACCTTAGGCTTTCGGCGAAGGGGATTCTCACCCCTTTTATCGCTACTCATGTCAGCATAAGCACTTGTCGGTCCTCCAGCGCTCCTCGCGGTACGCCTTCACCGGTTACGACAACGCTCCCCTACCGCTCGAAGGCTTGACCTTCGAACCCGCAGCTTCGGTACCAGGCTTGAGCCCCGTTGAATTTTCGGCGCAGACCCACTCGACCAGTAAGCTATTACGCACTTTTTAAAGGGTGGCTGCTTCTAAGCCAACCTCCTGGCTGTCTGGGCGGATCCACATCCTTCTCCACTTAGCCTGAATTTAGGGACCTTAGCTGGCGGTCTGGGTTGTTTCCCTCTCGACCACGGATCTTATCACCCGTAGACTGACTCCCGTGTTAAAGACCTCGGCATTCGGAGTTTGGTTGGGTTTGGTAATCCTGTGGGACCCCTAGTCCATTCAGTGCTCTACCTCCGAGGCTCATCACACGAGGCTATACCTCAATATATTTCGGGGAGAACCAGCTATCACCGAGTTTGATTAGCCTTTCACTCCTATCCACAGCTCATCCGATAACTTTTCAACGTTAACCGGTTCGGGCCTCCATTGGGTGTTAACCCAACTTCACCCTGGCCATGGATAGATCACCCGGCTTCGGGTCTACTCCTGGCGACTACTACGCCCTGTTCAGACTCGCTTTCGCTCCGGCTCCGCCTTCCGGCTTAACCTCGCCACCAAGAGTAAGTCGCTGACTCATTATGCAAAAGGCACGCAGTCAGACGGTGAGCCCGAAGACTCACATCGTCCTTCCACCGCTTGTAGGCAGTCGGTTTCAGGTTCTATTTCACTCCGCTCCCGCGGTTCTTTTCACCTTTCCCTCACGGTACTCGTTCGCTATCGGTCGTTGAGGAGTGTTTAGCCTTGGATGATGGTCCACCCGGCTTCCCACGGGGTTCCACGTGCCCCGTGGTACTCGGGAACCGGTCCCAGAAAGCCATCCGCCTTTCGCCTACAGGACTGTCACCTTCTACGGCGGGCCTTTCCAGACCCTTCGACTAGACAGATGGTTGGTAACTTTCCGAGGGAGCGGCAACCCCCTCCAGACCGGCCCCACAACCCCGCCGTCGCAACGCTTGCCGGCTTACACGACCACGGTTTGGGCTCTTCCCCGTTCGCTCGCCGCTACTGAGGGAATCTCGTTTGATTTCTCTTCCTGGGGGTACTGAGATGTTTCACTTCCCCCCGTTCGCCTCGCATACCTATGGATTCAGTATGCGATGACCCGGCATTACCCGGGCCGGGTTGCCCCATTCGGAGATCTCCGGATCACAGCCTGTTTAGCGGCTCCCCGAAGCTTATCGCAGCTAGCCACGTCCTTCTTCGCCTCTCAACGCCTAGGCATCCACCGACCGCCCTTAGTAGCTTGACCTACAGCCCTTGCCTTGGGAAACTCCTAAGGACTTCTCTCTTCTGATTCACTTGTCAAAGAGCACCGGAAACCGCCGGTCTCCGGAATTCATGCAGGAACCTGGTGGAGGTGAGCGGATTCGAACCGCTGACCCCCTGCTTGCAAAGCAGGCGCTCTTCCGGCTGAGCTACACCCCCGTCTGAGGTTGTATGGTGGGCCTAGTTGGAATCGAACCAACGACCTCACGCTTATCAGGCGTGCGCTCTGACCGGAACTGAGCTATAGGCCCTCCTGAGAGACAGAAAATCAGTCTGAGGTTCCGAATAGGGCCCTGAGACTGATAGCAATAGATCTCGCTGGCCTGCTTTAAGCCTTGCTCCCTCAAAACTAAATAGCGAGTGCCCGAGTGCGTTCGATGATGTGAGATGTGTCAGATGACACCTTAGAAAGGAGGTGATCCAGCCGCAGGTTCCCCTACGGCTACCTTGTTACGACTTCACCCCAATCACCGACCATACCTTAGGCGCCTCCCTCCCCGAAGGGTTAGGCCAGCGACTTCTGGTATCGTCAGCTTTCGTGGTGTGACGGGCGGTGTGTACAAGGCCCGGGAACGTATTCACCGCGGCATGCTGATCCGCGATTACTAGCGATTCCACCTTCATGGAGTCGAGTTGCAGACTCCAATCCGAACTGAGGACGGCTTTTTGGGATTGGCTCCCCCTCGCGGGTTTGCGACCCTTTGTACCGCCCATTGTAGCACGTGTGTAGCCCTGGGCATAAAGGCCATGAGGACTTGACGTCGTCCCCACCTTCCTCCGGTTTATCACCGGCAGTCTCTCTAGAGTGCCCAACTGAATGGTGGCAACTAGAGACAAGGGTTGCGCTCGTTGCGGGACTTAACCCAACATCTCACGACACGAGCTGACGACAGCCATGCAGCACCTGTCTTGGGGCTCGTATTGCTACGCACCCCCCTGTTTCCAGGGGGTTCCCCAGATGTCAAGCCCAGGTAAGGTTCTTCGCGTTGCGTCGAATTAAACCACATGCTCCACCGCTTGTGCGGGCCCCCGTCAATTCCTTTGAGTT
>FWPV01000424.1_pt1 | contig 60393 bp, 60 predicted proteins | sample 2228371 | NCBI WGS metagenome assembly FWPV01 (sample SAMEA103939776, study PRJEB20133) | metagenome
TCTGTCAGTGGATCATACTCATCCCCAAAAGAGCCGTCTGTTCTTCCCCTTGAGGAAAACTCTCGCAAGCCAGATCAAAACATCCAAGGGGCTCTCAAGCCTTTCAGCCCTGAAGTCGGCCTTTGGGGGCTGGGCTTTGCCCTGTAAGGCAACAGGGTAAGGGGCAGTCAAAACATGGCCCTCACCCAACAAAGTCACCCACCCGATCTGCTACCCACTTGGCAATGGGTTTGGCCTTGTCATGCTGCCAATAAGGTTTGGAGGACATGGCAGTGGCTTCATCCTTTCCTACCCAGAGCAAATATTTTTTCCCTTCGGCATTGTTCAACTGGATCAAGGCCACTCCCCCTCCAAAGGTGTTGGGGATGGAAAACTTTAGGCTCTCTCCCTTGGCCAGCCTCTCCATCTTCTGGATTATCTCCTCTCTGCTCAGCACCATGCTCCACCTCCCAATGGATCCAACTAGATTGACTATGCTCCAGATCTCCCACATCCTGGGAGCCAGAAAGTATAATTTTATCCTTCTCTGTTTGGGAATCCTAGGGTGTCTTTGGGAGCCCCCAAACCATCTTGGATTGCAAGATGAACTCAGGCCCATGGGCGGACTTAATTTAATGAGAATTTGTAACCAGTAAGTGGCTTGACACCATGTGCCCGGCCTCTCTAGACTGCCTGTGTCTGTTTTATGAAACAGTCAGACACCGAGAGGTTCACAATGCCCCATCTCAGCCACCTGGATGACAAGGGTCGCCCACGCATGGTGGATGTGGGGGCCAAAGAGCCCACCCATAGGGAGGCCTTGGCTTTTGGATGTGTGCGCATGCATCCCCAGACCCTCCAGGCCATACTGGGAGGCCAAGTCCCCAAGGGCAATGTCATGGTAGTGGCTCAGCTGGCAGGCATCCAGGCGGCCAAGAAGACCTGGGAGCTGATCCCCCTTTGTCATCCCCTGTCCTTGACCTCCATAGAGGTTAATTTGGAGCCGGATCACTCTCTTCCCGGCATAATAATAAGGGCCAGGATCCAGGCTGTGGACAGAACAGGGGTGGAGATGGAAGCCCTTATGGCCGTAAGTGCCGCTGCCTTGACCATATATGACATGTGCAAGGCTTTGGACAAGGACATGGTCTTGTCTGAAATCAGGCTGGAGTTCAAATCAGGTGGGAAAAGCGGTACATACAGCAGAAAAAAGCCTTAACTCCTCTGATTTACCCAAGCAGGCTGTTTCTGCAGCTGGCCCTCTCAGGAGCCCCAGGCATGAGAGATCCATTTGATCCCCACTGGACTCTTGTGGATGTACACGCACATTTGTACGGAGAAGCCTTTGCCAGGGATTTGGAGGAGGTGCTTGAAAGGGCTCGCAGGGCAGGTATCCAGTGCATCTTGGCTGTAAGCGAGACCCTGGAAGATGCCGAGGAAATCCTGGAGCTCTCTCAAAGAGAGCCCATGGTAAGGCCTTGTGCAGGACTTCATCCAGAGTCTGCAAGTGAGCAAGATCTCTCAGCAATGCTTTCTTTCATAAGGGTGCACTCCACAGAACTGGCTGCCATTGGAGAGGTGGGGCTGGACTACTGGGTGGCCAAGGATCAGAGGGCAAGGGAAATCCAGAGAGAGGTGCTTGCATCTCAGGTGGCACTGGCTCTGGAGCTGGATCTTCCCTTAAACGTGCACTCTCGCTCTGCCGGCAGGCACACCATAGAGGCCTTGAAGGAGTTGGGAGCCCAAAAGGTCTTATTGCACGCCTTTGACGGAAGAGCATCTTCAGCGGCCATCGGGCTTGAGGCAGGCTATTACTTTTCCGTGCCTCCCTCTTTGGTGAGATCCCCTCAGAAACAAAAGCTGGTCAGAAGCCTTCCCCTGGAAAGACTTCTCCTGGAATCGGATTGCCCTGTTCTGGGCCCCACGGTTCAGGAAAGAAACGAGCCAGCAAATCTCAGGATCACATGTGCAGAAATAGCCAGGATAAAAGGTGTCAGCGAAGAGCAAGTGGCTCGCATCACCACACAAAACGCCCTGAAACTTTTCCCCAAGGCCTTTTCCCATTGATATGAAGGAAAAAATGAGAGGGGGAGCCGAACCGCTCCCCCCCGGGAAAGTCATTTTTGGAGCTCAGGAAGGATGCTCTCAAAGTAATCTAGCACCTCGGGGTTGGCTAGGGCATCCCTGTTGGTCACCGGTCTTCCATGGATGATGTTGGTGACCGCGCTTTCCACCTTCTTCATGTTGAGTGTATAAGGAGCCCCGGGCATCTCCATTATGATGGCAGGCACATGCCTGGGAGAGGCCTTTTCCCTCAAAGTCTTCTTTATCTTGTCTTTCAGCTCCTGGGTGAGGTTGTAGCCTTCGTTTAGTTTCACGAAGAGTATGATTCTTTGATCACCCTGCCAATTCTGCCCTATGGCTAGGCTGTCTGCTATTTCGGGAAGCCTCTCCACCTGGTTGTAGATCTCGGCGGTCCCTATGCGAACCCCCGAGGGTTTCAAAACAGCGTCTGAGCGGCCGTAAAAGGTGATCCCCCTGGTGTCGCTATGCATCACGATGTAATCTCCGTGACGCCACACTCCTGGGTAAACCTCGAAGTAGGCTGCCCTGTACTTGGAGCCATCAGGATCATTCCAGAAATGGATAGGCATGGAGGGGGCTGGGGCCTCGCACACCAGCTCAGCCTGCTGATCCCAGACATGGTTTCCCTTCTCGTCGTAAGCCTTCACCTTCATGCCCAGGGCAGGGCTTTGGAGTTCCCCTGCGTAAACGGGCAGAATGGGGCTTCCTATGGCAAAGCAGCCGTTTATGTCCGTACCTCCTGAGATGGAATTGAAGTGCAGGTCCTTCTTTATCTCCCTGTAAACGTACTCAAACCCCTCGGCAGAAAGGGGAGATCCTGTTTGGGATATCTGCTGGAGAGAAGAAAGGTCATACTGCTTACCAGGACTGACTCCTTGAGCCCTCAACACATTGACATAGCTTGCGCTTAGCCCGAACACCGTTATCTTGAGATCCTGGGCCAGTTTCCACATGGCCCCTGCATCTGGGTGCATGGGATTGCCATCGTAGAGTACCACCGTGGCCCCGGCTCCCAGGGAGCTCAGAAGCCAGTTCCACATCATCCAGCTGCATGTGGTGATGTAGAAGATGGTGTCTTGCCTCTTGAGATCCGTGTGGATGATTAGTTCCTTTAGATGGTTGATGAGAATGCCCCCGGCTGATTGCACCATGCACTTGGGCTTTCCAGTGGTGCCAGAGGAAAACATTATGTAAACAGGATGCTCAAAAGGAAGCTGTTCAAAGGGGATCTCCATGCCTTTGGTACCAGAGAGAAACTCCTCATAAGCCACCGCATTGGGCAGGGCCTTGAGATCAGCCTTGCCACCCGCATAATTCACCACAACCACCTTCTGGAGGGAGGGGATGTTTCTGGCCACCTCAACGGCATTCCCAAAGGAGTCAAACACCTTTCCCTTGTAAAAATAACCATCCACCGTGAACATGACCCTGGGTTCCACCTGACCCAAACGGTCCAAGGCGGCCTGGGCCCCTATGTCTGTGGCGCAGGAAGACCAGACCGCCCCTATGCTTGTGGCAGCCAGCATGGCAATGGCAGTCTCCATGAGATTGGGCATGTAACCAACCACCCTGTCCCCCGGCTTTATCCCAAGCTTTTTGAGGGAGTTAGCCAAACGGGCCACTGTGTCGTAAAGCTCCGCGTAAGTCATCTGGGCCCTCTTTTGGGTCTCCCCAACAAACTTGAAGGCCACCTGATCGTCCCTGTAGCGCAGCAGGTTCTGGGCAAAATTCAATCTGGCCCCAGGAAACCACTTGGTTCCAGGAAACCTCTTTAGATCCTCCACACCTCGCTCGTAGGGTGCCGAGGATTGAATCTGCACAAATTCCCACACAGCAGCCCAAAAATCCGGAATCTCCGCAACTGACCAGTCGTAGAGTTCCCAGTAATCCTTGAAGGACTTTCCGTATTTTCGATTCACCTGATCTATGAAGCGGGTGATATTGGCCTTGGCCTTTCGTTGCTCTGAAGGCTCCCAAAGAGGAGTTTTCTTGGTCATGGTCCTTGCCTCCAAAGAATGGAAATCTCGAGCCTTTTTCACTCGTAGCGTTCCGGGTGCAAACGCAGCTCCTTCAGGAAATCCTCCACTATGCTTTCCTGATCATACTGAGGCTGCCAGCCCCATTCCTTCCTCGCCAGACTGTCATCCAAAGGTAGAATGAGCCTGTCTATTATCTTCTGTTTTTCCTCGTCCACCTGGAATTGAATCCTGGCATTGGGAAGCTTAGCCTTTACCATTTCCACCAGCTCCTGCGCGCTGGCCGCCGGGCTAGGACCTGCCACCACGTAGTTCACCATCTGAATGTTCTCCCTGGGCGCATCCCCCAGCATCACAATGGCTCTGGCAGCGTCTTTGAAATACATCACTGGACAGCGCGTATCCGGCCTCACGTACATCACGTAGGGCCTGCCTTTGGCGCACTCCTCTATGACCCACGCATTGTATTGCACGATACCAGGTGTCTTGACCCCTGGCCCCACTATGGAAGGATAACGTACTCCTCTGAAATCAAGACCGTACTTGCGTCTGTAAAAAAGCCCCATTAGCTCCGAAAAGACCTTAGTACAGCCATAGAAGAGCTGGGGCCTCTGTAGGGTGTAATCGTCTATCTTTCCCTCCCGGATGTCCAGCCCATAGGTGGCTATGGTGCTTGAGAACAGGACCTTCTCCACATCGAAGAGCCTGGCCGCCTCCAAAACATGGAATGTGCCCATGGCATTAGCGCGGAATGAGGCCTGCGGATCTGCGTCTGATGGTACCGACAACATGCCCCCCAGGTGATATATGGCCGTGGGATTGCATTGCTTGACCACGCTTAGGACATGGCTGAAATTCCCAAGGTCCCCCTTGACCACCCGCACCTTTTCCACAACATCCTGAAGCAGTTTCGTTGAGGGATTGATGTCAAAGGCTGTGACTTGCTCCCCTCTGGCCAAAAGTAGACGAACCACTTCGGCTCCTATGAACCCGGTTCCTCCAGTTACCAAGACTGCCATGTCCCGCCTCCCTGTCAATCCTTCCAGTAGAGTTGCTTGAGTCTCCTCAAAAACTCCTTGTCCCTCCTTCGGATGGCCTCATCCAGCTCTGCCTTGGAAAAATCCACAGCATAGTCATAAAAACCTTTGCCTGACTTGATGCCGAAATGCCCCTGGGAAATGAGTTCCCTAACCACATTGGGAACCTCTGTGGAACTGCAGAGCTCAGGTACAAGGTTATCGTAGACCCTCACCCAGAGATCCAAGCCCCCCAGGTCTGCCGTGAGAAGAGGACCTATGCTGGCCAGCCTGAACCCAATACTGCCCTTGACAGCCTTGTCTATGTCTTCTGCACTGGCAATACCCCTGGCGTAAAGATCCCATACTTCCCTGATAAGGGCGGTTTGAATTCTGTTGACTATGAAGCCGGGGAGCTCCTTTTGGATCCTCACAGGCATCTTACGGATCCTCTGTAAGAGTCCCACTGCCACCTCCATGGTTTCCTCAGTGGTCTCAGGCCCCCGCACCACCTCCACAGTAGGCACTATGTGAGGAGGATTGAACCAGTGAGTCACAACCAGCCTTCCTTTGTCTTTGACCTTCTGGCCTATGGCCGAGAGGGTGAGAGAAGAAGTGTTGGTGGCTATTATGGCCTGGGGAGGGCAAAGACTCTCCACCTGGGCGAAGAGCTCCTGCTTCAGGCCCAGATCCTCTGGAGCCGCCTCCACGATGAAGTCTGCCCCCTCAACTGCCCGAGCCAGTTGGGTGGTGGTAAGAAGTCTCTCCATGGCCGGCTCCACGGCCCCTGACTCAAGGAGTCCCTCCTGGGCGAACATCTGCATGTTCTCTTTGATGTGAGAACGGGCCGTCTCCAACACGGCCTCACTTATGTCATAAAGGCCAACGGGGTATCCTCCCATGAGAAAGGCCTGGGCAATGCCATGGCCCATGATCCCGGCACCCAGCACAGATACCCTCTTCACATCTTCCAGCTTCATGGCGCGACTCCTCCTCGTCCGAGCCTTGGGGATTGAGAAAGCCCAACCTCGCCACCCACCCTAGTAGTTCACCTTGTCCAACCCCTTGAGTCCCAGGATCTGTCTGGCTTCATCGGGTGTGGCAGGCTCAATGCCCAGCTCACGGGCGATTCTGACGATCTTTTCCACCTGCTCGGCATTGCTCTTGGCCATGCGGCCCTTTTCCACGTAGAGGCTGTCTTCGAGCCCCACTCTGGCATTTCCGCCCATTACCAAGGCAGTGGTACACATGGGCATCTGATTACGGCCTGCCGCACAAACTGACCATTGAAAATCCCCTATTAGGTTCTTGGCCGTCTGATAAAGGAACACCAGGTTCTCCACTGTGGCCGGAATCCCGCCCAAGATCCCCATGACAAATTGCAGGTAAACGGGCTTTTGAATATGGCCAGCCTGGATCATGAAGGCCAGGTTGTTTATCATTCCCACGTCGTAGATCTCTATTTCAGGCTTGGTCTGAGATTCCTTGAAAAATCCGCAGAACTCCCTCATGGTCTTGAAGGTGTTGGGAAAGATCAGATCTTCGGTCATTGCCAGATACTGGGGCTCCCAGGGGTGCTTCCACTCTTTGATCTTCTGAAGTATTGGGAAAAGGGCAAAATTCAGAGATCCGAAATTGAAAGACGCAAGCTCTGGCCTGAATCTCCTTACCACCCCAACCCTCTGCTCGGCAGTCATTCCTAGGCCTCCGCCGGTGGTGGTGCAAAGGATAATGTTGCAGCGGGATTTCACCTCAGTCAGCACCTCACCAAAAAGCTCCAGAGAGGGCGAGGGAGCCCCGGTTTCAGGATCCCTGACATGGATGTGGGCCACCGCTGCCCCAGCCTCCCATGCCCTTACCGCTTCATCGGCTATCTGCTTGGGGGTTATGGGCAGATAAGGGGTCATGCTGGGGGTATGGATGCTACCTGTGATGGCTGCTGTTATGATGGCCTTGGACATTGAAACACCTCCTTTTGCCCAAATTCCATTCTGTCTACTTGGCCCCTTCCAAAGCCTTGGGGAGCCAGACACAAAGCTCAGGAAACGCTATGCAAAGCGCGGTCACTATTACCTGTATGCATACAAAGGGCACTATGCCTCTATATATGGCTGGAAGGGGGATCTCTGGGGCTATGCCTTTGAGATAGAAGATGGAGTAAGCGAAGGGAGGCGTTAGAAAAGATATCTGGAGGCTCACACACACCACCAGCCCCACCCACAATGGGTCGAAACCCAGCTTCATCAGGATGGGGGAGAAAATAGGTACTGTGATGAGCAGAATCCCAATCCAGTCTATGAAACAGCCTAGAATAAGGATGATCACCAGGATGGTGATGAATACCCCCCAAGAGCCGAATCCCAAGGAAAGCAGAAAATCCGTTATTACCTGACCGCAGCCTGCGCTCAAGAAAGCCCCGGTATAGAGATTGGAGGCTATGGCAATGAAGATTATCATGGAGGTTATTCTCAAGGTGAGGTAGCAGTTCTCCCTAAATGCCTTCCATGTCAAGGTCCTGTTTATCATGGCCAAGCCCACTGCCCCCACAGATCCTACGGCTCCAGCCTCCGTGGGGGAAGCCACCCCGAAAAATATGGAGCCTAGCACCAAAAAGACCAAAGACACAGGCGGAATCAAATACTTGAAGCCCGTCACAAGGGATTCCCTAGAAAAAAAGGGAATCCTTTCCTCTGGGGCCAAAGGAGGGCCCATTTGGGGGTTCAAGGCCGTACGGATCAGGACATAGAGCATGTAACCCACACCCAGAAGGATTCCCGGAATAAGAGCTCCTGCATACATCTGAGTCACAGAAACCCCGGCCATAGGTGCATACAGAATCAACATGACACTTGGGGGAATAAGGATTCCCAGTGTGCCTCCAGCGCACACCACTCCACTTGCCAATCCCTTGTCGTACTTGGCCTTGAGCATGGAGGGCACTGCCAATAGCCCTATGGCAGTCTCGGAAGCCCCCACGACCCCTGTACAGGCTGCAAAGATTATGGCCAGTGCCACGGTTGCCACGGCCAATCCACCCTTCAGGCCTGCCATCCACCTCCTCAGGATCGTAAAAGCCTTCTCGGCCACTCCTGAGGTTTGCATCATGGCTCCCATGAAGATAAAAAGCGGCACTGCTGCCAGAATATATTCCGAGAGGGTCCCGTTTATTATTCTTTGGGGCATCATGTAGAGGTAGGCCTTTCCCGTGGTCAGGTATCCGAACAGAAGCCCCATGGTACCTATCCCGAAGGCCAGGGGAAATCCCGCCAAGAGCACGAAGAGGCTAAGAAGCATGAGGATGGTCACAAGCTCGGGGCTCACCTGGCACCTCCCTTAATCAGCTTCTCTAAGGTTCTCAAGAAGTCCACTAGGCCTTGGAAGAGGAAGAGAAGGAACCCAAAGGTGATGGCCAGTTTGAAGGGCCAAAGGTGAGGCCGCCATACGCTCACCGAAGAACGCTCCCCTGAGCTCAAGGTCCAAAGCCCATGTTCCCCGCATTTGTAGGTCAATACCAAAAGCAGGGGGAAAAAAAGCAAAACATAACAAATTGCCTCAACCACAGCCTGCATCCTGGGAGACAGCCTTGCATAGAGCAGATCCATCCTGACATGAGTCTTGAGGGCCTGACAGTATGCCACACCCAACACCGAGTAAGCCCCATAGGTCATATAAGTGACCTCGAAGGCCCAGTGGGTAGGCTTGTTGAATACATATCTCATCACTATGTCGTAGCATATGGCAATGACCAGTGCAGGCATAAGATAACTGGAAAACTTTCCCGTCCATTCGCTGGCCCTATCCACTGCTCGAAAAACCTTCTCCAACGATCACCTCCCTAAACTTCAAGGGAGGGGCTCCCCTGTTCGGGGAAGCCCACTCCCGGAAGTATTCTTAGATTTCTGCTGCCTTCTAGCCTCTCAAGGCCCCTTTTTTGGCAAACAGGGCAGAGTGACTCCGAGGCTTCAATGGGGCAGGGAAAACATCTTGGAATATGGATACCACTTCTTGCCAAAGGCCTTCTGGGACTCCCACACCTTCTTGAAGAACTCGTCCTTGGCCGACATCTCGTCCAGATAGTTTTCAGCCCACTTGATGAAGGTCTTTATGGTCTCAGGATCCACTTCCACTATTTCTATGCCCTTCTCCTTGAAGAAGTCCATGGCCTTGATGTTTTCAGATTCCATCCAGAGCCAGTTCAAAAGCCTCATCTTGCCTATGGCGGCCTCCACCTGGACCTTGAGATCCGCAGGCAACGCCTCCCAGGCTTTCTTGTTGACCACTATCTCCAGCTGGGAGGCGGGCTGGTGGACACCCGGCAGGTGCAGGTACTTGCACACCTCCCAAATGCCCAGGGTCTTGTCAAAGGCGGGAATGCTGTACTCCGCCGCATCTATCACACCTCTTTGAAGGTTGGGCATGATCTCCCCTGCAGGCATGAATACCACAGAAAGGCCGTGCTTGGTCAGCACATCTCCCATGACCGGCATCATCCTGAACTTGACACCCTTCCAGTCTTCCAGCTTCTTCAAAGGCTTCTTGGCCCACATGAAGATCTCCATGGCTATGGGGGCATCATGGAAGACCTTAACCTTGTAACCGTACTTGTCGTACATCTCCTGATGAAGCTCCTTACCTCCTCCATGCTCTAGCCACATCTGCATGTCCAGGGCATTGAGACCTCCAGGGGCTGCCGTAAAAAGCGGAGACACGGGAATCTTTCCAACCCACTGCCCGGTGTAACCGAAGTTGGCTTCATAGACCCCATCGCTTACGGCCTTGAGCCCCTCGAAGGGAGGCACCAGAGCCCCGGCAGGGAAACATTCCCAAACAAGGCGGCCATTGGTTACCTTCTTTACCTCTTCTGCGGTCCTAAGCATGGTCTCGTGAAAAAGCATGCCTGCTGGCACAAAACCCTGGACCTTCCACTTGATGACCTTTTCCTGAGCCATTGCTGGCATGACCAAACAAATGGCCAAGGCCACCACCGCCAAAACCAATCCCATCTTCCTCATGGCTCACACCTCCCCGAAAATGATTCCCCCTCTCGGGGGGATTCTACCCTCCAACATTCCAAACTATTTTCTTTTGTAGCCGGTCTGCAATGGTCAGCACGGCCCACCATAAGGCCAAAAGCGCTCCCTTTCATATCGCGAGTGGGCCTCTGTGTCAAGCTAAAACTGTTTTTTGACCCATGGGAAACCCAAACCAGGCCAAGAGCACGATTCAGGGAAGCACTCTTATGCCGGCCAGTCCCACTTCTTTTACTAGGCCTCATCTTGAATAGGCCTTTGCATGAGATCTTTGCCTCGAGCCATGGGAGCCTCTGCGGAAAGCTATTGTGTACAAAACTCTATCCTTGGCGTAGCTCACTGAAGCCCCTCGGCTCAATGTGCAAAGTGGTTTTGACATCCTGTCCCGAATAGGCTAAACACTCGGGCAAGGGAGGCACAGGCCAGCATGAACTGGATCCATCGAATAAATCAGCTTCCATCTCAGGAAAAAGAGGGGCTGTACAGGATTTTGATTCCCCCTTCCCTCTATAAAAGGTTCCAGATTCATCCTCTTAGGCTCACCTCCCCAGCGGGTCATAGGGCTGTACGCATCTGGGGCCCCCCTGGTGACAGGACAGCCCTGGTGGAGATCAAGCTTGAGCAAATGGAGGAGCCTCTTTATTCCATCCAAGTATCAGACACACAGGATTTCACACAACTGGATTGGGACTTTTTGATTGTGAACGATCCTCAAGGTCCCAGGTTCTTGACCCAGGTGGACTCTCATGGGAGGGACACCCTCTTTGGTTGGGCTTTCAGAAATTTAGAGGAAGAAATAAGGGCCATGGAGGCAGGGCTCTGTCCAGGCCAAAGCAGGAAGGGTCTGAGGCTAACCGGGGAAGCCATTGAGTGCTTGGAGTTCTTTTGCCGCATCCTGGACATCCGCATCATACGTCTGGAAGCCCTTTTTTATCATAATGCCATCACCTACGAGCGACACGGCTTCTCCTATTTCAGCGGGTATCCCCTGATGAGGAGCATCCACCAGGAGTTTCAGCCTGGTGGAAAGCTTCATGTGCTGATGGATGGAAGCACCCCTTTTAGACGCCCCGAGATGGCCCAGACGGTTCGAGGTAGAAGCTGGGCCATTCACGATGGGATCCTCCTGGAGGTGGAGGATGATCTGCTCAGCCAGGGCTGGATCTCCCCGGTCATGTACCGCATGGTGGGAAAACCCAGGCCCATGACCACCTTTCCTGACCCCATGTATTGAAAAAAGAACGCTTTTTGCTACAAGGATCTCCAGAGGATTGACTGCCGCTGCTTTACAGCACTGTAAGGCTGTGCTCTAATGGCTGAGGTCGCCTCCTGATAAAAAGTACAGTCACATGTGGAACATACGAGATCTGAGCATAAGGACCAAGCTTGTGAGTCTCACTTTGCTTTTGGTCTTGGTCCCGCTTTTGGCAGTCTCCTTCCTTTCTCTGAACAGATTTGACAGTGCCCTCAGAACAGCAGCCGAGCAGGACCTGGAGCATCTTGTACAGAATATCTACTCCATGTGCAGCCTCCAGGAGGAGATGGTACAGAGGGAACTGGACAGAAAAATGGCACTGGCCAGGATGCTGCTTCTGGGAGACGCCCGGCGGGTTCAGGCTGACTCAAGCAGGCCCATCAGGTTTGTCTTGAGAGATCCTGAGGCTCAAGAGCTCATGAGCATTGAGATTCCATCCTGGAAGCTGGACGGAGCATGGGTAAACCTGGATCCGGATTTCATCGACAGGGTGGGGGAACTCATAGGGGGCATCTGTACCATTTTCCATGTCTCGGAGACCGGGGAGCTCCTGCGCATTGCAACCAACTTAAAAGACAAACATGGCAGCCGCGCCATCGGCACCTTTCTGCCCAGTGAAAGCGCAGTTTCCATGATGCTGGTGCAGGGACAGCCCTTCAAAGGTAGAAGCCTTGTCTTGGAGGAATGGTACATAACCGTGTACGAACCAGTGCTGGATCAAGACCAAAGGGTCCTGGGTGCCCTGAGCGTGGGAGTCAGGGAGCCGGCGCTTTCCCTCAAGACCCAGGTCAAGGACATAAGGGTAGGATACACTGGCTACGCTTACATAATGGACAGCCAAGGGGTCCTGAAGGTGCACCCTGTCAAAGAGGGCGAGAACATAATAGATTCTCAGGATTCTGAGGGCTTCCACTATATAAGGGCAATGGTGGAGGTTGCCAAGAAAATGCCTGAGGGTCATGTGGAGACCATCCGCTACCCCTGGATGAACCCTGAGCTGGGGGAGAGAGCCCCACGTCAAAAGATCACCAAATATACTTACTTTCGGCCCTGGGACTGGATAATCGCCGCTGGCACATACGAGGAAGAGATCTACCAGGCCCTGCACGAGACCCAGCGGTTCATAGTGGCAGTGGTGATGGTTAGCCTGCCTCTGGTTTTTATTTTCACGGTGGGCCTCTCCAAGATCCTTACTCGCAGGATTGGGGAGCTGACCCAGGCTACCGCCCGCATGCTGGACGGAGATCTTTCCCAGCGGGTGGAGGTGCATGGAAGGGACGAGGTGGGAATCCTGGGACTGTCCTTCAACAGGATGGCAAGTCAGATCCAGCAGTACACCACCAGTCTCCAGAACATGGTCAACGAAAGAACCAGGGAATTGGCCGCTTCCAGGGAACGGTACAGGGAACTCTCAACTTTTCTCAACAGCATACTGGAAAGCGCCACCCAGTATGCCATCATGGCCTTGGATTTCAAAGGCCAGATAATGGAATTTAACAAGGGTGCAGAAAGGCTCTTTGGCTGGAGCAAGCAGCAGGTCGTGGGCAAAGAGAACATAGCAATAACCATCCCGCCAGAGCAAATAGAAAGAGGCATTCAAAAGAAAATAGCGGCCCGAACTCGCACCGAGGGGCTGTGCGAGATAGAGATGGAAAGAGTCCGAAAGGACGGAAGCAGATTCCCGGCCCATTCTGTGGTGACCGCCATGATGGATCCAGAGGGCAGGATCTCTGGTTTTGTGGAGATTGTTGGAGACCTTACACGCAGGAGGCTGTTGGAAAAAGAACTAAGGGAAACCAAGGAGTTCCTGGAAAACGTGATGGCCAGCTCTGTGGACGGTATAGTCACCACGGACCTCAAGGGGCACATCACCTTCCTAAACCGTGGGATGGAAGAGATGCTGGGTTTTAGTAAGGCGGAGCTTCTTGGAACCCATATCTCAAGACTTTATGTCAAGGGTATCCAGGAGGCCAGACAAATAATGGAGATCCTCAGATCCCAACAAAGGGTAGAGAACTACGAGATGCAGATCCTGCGCAAGGACCAAGAGGTGCTTTCCATCATCAACTCAGCTTCTCTCCTCAGAGATGGCGAGGGCAATGTGATAGGCACGGTGGGGGTTTTCAAGGACTTGACCCAGCAGAAGAAATTAGAGGCCAAGCTCAAGGAGACCCAGGCCCATCTGGTGGAGGCTTCCAAATTGAGGGCCTTGGGAGAGCTGGTGGCAGGAGTGGCCCACGAGCTCAACAATCCTCTGATGGCTTCCCAGACCATTCTCCACGTCATGGAGACGGAACTTCACCAGGATTGCCCCAACAAAAACAGACTGGAGGTCATCAGGCGCTGCAATGACAGGATAGCCAGGATAGTGGACCACCTGCGGGAATTCTCAAGGCAGGCCAGACCAGAGCTGAGGCCGACAGACATAAATCTTCCCATTGAAAACGCCCTACTCATAACAGGCCAGCAGCTCTTGGATCATCAGATTCACCTGGAAAGAAGGCTGGCCCAAGGACTTCCCCCTGTGATGGCTGATCCCAATCAGATGGAGCAGGTGCTCTTGAATCTGATCTCCAATGCCAGAGATGCACTGGACGAGAAGCACGGTCTCAAGGAGCTATTGATCGAGACAGGCCTGGAAAAACGTGGCGATAGCTCCTGGGTGGCGGTGACGGTCAAAGACACAGGGCCAGGGATCCCTCCAGAACTCCTGGAAAAGGTCATGGAGCCCTTCTTCACAACCAAACCTGTGGGAAGGGGCACAGGGCTGGGGCTTTCTCTCTGCTTCAAGATTGTGGAGGATCATGGTGGAATGTTGGAAATCAAAAGCCAGGTGGGAATGGGTACCGAGGTCAAGGTTCTCCTGCCGGCTCTGGGTGATGCTCCTTAGCCCACGCTTTTGACGGGCAATGATATCTGGGGGCCATCCGAGAAAATGGCTGGCCCAATTGCTTTGTGCTCAATGAAGCCTGGGTTTTCCAGGGCACTTCCCCGATGTGGGGATGAAAATGGATGATTGTTGTGGAATGATTCAGGCTTGGGAGGAGCCCTCATGAGCAAGAAAATACTCATTGTGGATGACGACGAGCTGATCTTGATAGCCTTAAGTGAGCTCCTTCGTCCCCAAGGCTATGAGGTCCACACCATTGGAAAACCCCTGGAGGCCTTGGAAAGGTTGGAGAAGGAAAGTTTCGACCTGTTGTTGCTGGATGTTATCATGCCTCAGATGGACGGGTTCGAGCTTTGCCGCAGGATAAGAGAGAAAGAGATTCAGAAAGACACACCCATAATTTTCCTGACGGCCAAAAGCAGAGATGAAGACAGGGAAAAGGCTCTGGAGGTGGGAGCGAATCTCTTCTTGTCCAAGCCCATATCCCCGGACCGGCTTCTGGCCCTCATATCCCAGGCTTTGGGCTGAGTTGTCCTGCTTGGCCGCCGGCCAGCCCCAAGGAACTCCAGAGCTCCTCCAGCCGCCCACCTGCAGCAAGCCACCTGCCCATTCTCTCTGCCCTGGCTTCACTTTGAGCAGAGAGCCTGGGCGCGGCCCCCTCCAGCTTCTCCAGTGTGGCAAAGGTGTCCTGGAAGCACAGAACCAGGGGAAGATCCATCCTCTGTGCTGCCTCAAGCACAACAGAGGGAGGCCTTCGGCCAGCAGTAAGAATTATTCCCACAGGCCGGGCAGTCCCTTCTATGTGGGGATCCTGTGGCCCCAACAGCAGGATTCGATTGTAAAACCGTTTGAATATGGCCATTTCCCCGCTCAGTAGATGGCCCGCTCCCATGCTCCAGCCTGCCACCAATTCCCCTGCCTTGTGCTGGCCCAGGAGCATTTCACCTCCGGTGGCCTTAACCACCTCGGCCAGGGTCCTGGCCGAGATCAAAGGATCATCCGGCACAAAAAAAAGTATCGGCATCTCCCGGCCTGAAAGCCTGGCCCGAATGCCTTGGGAGACCTCCTGCATCTGTTGCGAGGGTATGCGGTTGACCACCACGGCTTTGATCCTTGAACCCAAAAGCGAAAGCACAGAAAGCAGGCTGTACACAGTGCGCGGTAAATCCAAGAACCGGGTTACTAGAACGAACTCGGCCTTGAGCGCCTGCACCAATGATAGATCTGATATGGGTGAGGCTGGATCATCCAGAAAGATCTCCCTGCTGCCCAGTATCAGCATGAGGTCTGTCTGCCAAGAGCTGCTCTCCATTATATGAGCAAGCCTGCGGGCAACCTCTTCTGTACGGAGTCTTCCTGAGCCGTCTTTTCCTTGAAAAACAGGACATGTGCTCTCCGGGGGTTCTTTACAGCACAGGATTTCACGAAAAAGCTCGCAGTCCTCATCCTGATGTTTTTGCTGCTCCGAATCCGGCCTGGGGAAAAGAGGTTTCAAGAAGCCCAGCCTCAAGCCCCTTTGTAACAAGGCCCTGGCAAAGGCCCAAGCCACAAGGCTTCGACCTGCATGGTCCCCTGTGGAGCCCATGAACAGAAGCCTCATCTTTCCCCCTTCCAAGGATGATCTTCCAGGTCGGTGGCCATTATAAGTCAACCCATGGGAAGATCCAAACAAACGACATGGTTGCCCTCTTTCTGGGACTTGTTTCAGGAAAAAATCTTAGCAGAGGCCCTCCAGGACTTGACAGCATGTAAAGAAAACTGGCACCAGCCTTGCTTTTGGTGCAGGAAAAAGGAGGCTTGTTCTTTGTTCCATTGTTGAAAATGCTTTCTTGGGGCCTCAAGGGATTCACTGGTGGCTCATGGCAAGATGATTGCAAGGGAATCCAGAAGCTGGATGCTCTTTGGCCATGTTCTTCCCAACCCTTCCCATGGGATCACACTCCATTTAGCCCCAATTGGCAGATGACGGCATTCGAGAGTAACCCCTTAGGTGGCCACAGAGCATCCTTTTCACCTTCTGCACGCTGGCCCCTGGCTATTTCCATTGGCCTGTGATAACAATGCAAGGAATTGGAAGCTTCTCTCCTCAGTGGAAGCCCAGAAGGGAGTCTAGAGCAACTGATTCATCTGAGCACAGGAGGTAAGGCCCATGGCAGAGGAGACCAGGTCTGCCGTTGAATCACTGTACTTGGAGCAAAGGGTGTTCCCTCCCCCCTCTGAGTTTGCCAGTAAGGCCAGAGTAAAGAGCCTGGAAGAATATCGATCCATGTACAAAAGATCCATGGAAGATCCTGAAGGGTTCTGGGCTCAGATGGCCCAAGAACACCTGGAGTGGTTGTGCAAGTGGGATCGAGTTGAGCAATACAGTTTCAAGGATCAGGTATTTGTGAACTATTTCCAGGGTGGCAGGCTCAATGCGTCATTCAACTGCTTGGACCGTCATCTTAGAACCTGGCGTAAGAACAAAGCAGCCATAATCTGGCAGGGAGAGCCTTTGGAGGAGTCCAGGACCCTAACCTACCAACAACTGCACCACCAGGTGTGCCGCTTTGCCAATGCGCTAAAAAAACTGGGAGTCAAAAAAGGCGACAGGGTTTCCATCTATCTGCCCATGATTCCCGAGCTTCCCATTGCCATGTTGGCCTGTGCCCGCATAGGAGCCGTCCACAGCGTTGTGTTCGGAGGTTTCAGCGCTGAATCCCTGAGGGACAGAATCCTGGATGCAGGTGCCCAGACCCTGATCACCAGCAATTACGGCTTCAGGGCAGGCCGGCTTTTGGAGAGCAAGCGCATAGCAGATCAGGCCCTGGAGCAGTGCCCTGGAATCAAACATTGCGTGGTTGTGCGCAGGGCGGATAGGCAGACCCCCATGAAGGAAGGAAGGGATTTCTGGTGGGATGAGCTGTGTTGTCACAGCTCCGAGTTGGCTCAGCCTGAGCCCATGGAGGCCGAGGACCCCCTCTTCATCCTCTATACTAGCGGCAGCACTGGCAAGCCCAAAGGTGTGCTGCACACCACAGCAGGATATCTTCTCTATGCGGCTCTTACTTTTCAGTACGTCTTCGATTACAGGGATGAGGATCTTTTTTGGTGTACCGCAGACATAGGTTGGATCACCGGGCACAGCTATATCGTGTATGGGCCCCTGGCCTGCGGGGCCACCAGCCTCATGTTTGAGGGTGTGCCCAACTACCCCGAGCCAGATCGCTTTTGGGAGATAGTGGAAAAATATAAAGTGAACATCCTTTACACCGCCCCTACTGCCATTAGGGCCATGATGAGAGACGGGGAAAAATGGCCTGAGCGCAGGGATCTTAGTTCTTTGAGGCTCCTGGGGACCGTGGGAGAACCCATAAACCCCGAGGCATGGCTTTGGTATTACAAGGTAATAGGCAAAGAGCGCTGTCCCATAGTGGACACCTGGTGGCAAACAGAGACCGGAGGAATTCTCATAACGCCCCTTCCCGGGGCTGTGCCCCAGAAACCAGGTTCTGCCACCCTTCCCTTCTTTGGGGTAGACCCGGTGGTCATAAGGCAGGACGGAAGCGAGGCGCAAGCAAATGAGGGCGGATACCTCATGATAAGAAGGCCCTGGCCCGGAATCATGAGGGGAGTTTTTGGAGATCCAGATCGCTTCCGCCAGACCTATTTTGTGCAGTATCCTGGCATGTATTTTACTGGGGATGGGGCCAGGCGGGATGAAGATGGGTATTTTTGGCTCATGGGACGGGTGGACGATGTTCTGAATGTATCGGGGCACAGGCTGGGCACCGCTGAAATAGAAAGCGCCCTTGTGGCCCACCCCTTGGTGGCAGAAGCCGCAGTGGTAGGTTTCCCCCACGACATCAAGGGCCAAGGCATTTATGCTTTTGTCACCTTGAAACATGGAGTGGAGCCCACCGAGGAGCTCAAAAAGGAATTGGTTCAACATGTCAGAAAGGAGATCGGACCTATCGCTACCCCGGACAAGCTCCATTTTGCCGAAGCTCTTCCCAAGACAAGGAGCGGGAAAATAATGCGCAGGATTCTGAGGAAGATAGCCGAGGGGGCCATCACGGAGTTGGGAGACACAAGCACCCTGGCAGACCCAACAGTGGTGGAAACACTGGTTAAGGGGAGGCTGTGAGCTTGACAGGAGGCGGGGTTGAGCTCTTGTTCTGGGCGCCATTGTCGGGGGGGCAATGTATAACAGTTTTCCTCTGAATGGTTTTTTGGGGGGGTCGAGGGCCATGCAACAGGGGTTTGAGAATGGAGGTGAGCCTGGCGCGAATCACCATGATCCAGGCCATGGGCAACACTTGGAGCCTTGGCATCAGAGAGCATTTGCAGAGCCTTCGGCCAGCATATGGGAGTTGCTTTGCGTTGGGGAGCTTCTTTCAGCTTGACATACCTGAGAATTTCTTTATAGTTAAATCTTTAGCGTTTTGCAAACATAGGGGTCTGCCTCTGGCGCAAGTCAAAAAATGGAAAGCTTGGTATTTTCGGTCAAGCAAATCAAGGCCGAGGGCATTTCTGGACACAGGTCCTTGGCGCCCTCTTGGTTTTCACTTCCTCCTGGAGCCGACGACCCGGTGAGACCCATCACATTGGAGAAACCAGTGGAGGTGGATTTTGCTGTTGTTCCCTTTGGAAGGGATCTCAGGGTGGATTTGAGCGTCAACACAGTGGCCTTGCTCAGTTGTTCACGTTGCTTGAGATCATTCCCCTTTCGGGTTGCTGTTGAGGGCAGGTTTACCCTGTGTAGGCTCTCCCCTGAAGTTGCTGCCAAGGAGGAGTTGGAGCTTAGCCTAGTTGATCTGGATACTGGATACTTCGAAGGCGAAGAGATAGATCTTTCTGAACTGGTTCACGAGCAAATAGTTCTATCTTTTCCTATGAAACCGTTGTGCCACGAGGAGTGCAGGGGTCTGTGCCCCAAGTGCGGGGCGGACCGAAACCTGGAGCCCTGCCAATGTGGGGGCTCTAGGATGGACCCTCGATGGGAACCATTGCTCAAGCTCAGGAGATGAGCCCTCGTGTGCACCGACATGTGAGAAAGGAAGACTCATGGCAGTACCCAAGAGAAGACAATCCAGAACCCGTCGGGACAAGAGGAGATCCCACGATCATCTTGCTTCACCCGCCGTCTCCACCTGTCCACAGTGCAGCGAACCCAGAGCCCCGCACCGCGCCTGTCCCAAGTGCGGTTTTTATAAGGGTAGAGAGGTTCTGCAGGTAAAATGAAAATTAGCCAGGCCCTTGATTCGGGGCCAATCCCACAAGCAGGGTGATTTCGTGAATAAAGTCTGCATAAAAGGAACAGGGTCCTTTGTACCCGAGCGGGTGGTCCCCAATTCTTTTTTCGAGGGCATTGTTGAGACCAGCGACGAGTGGATCAGGACAAGGACGGGGATACAGGAAAGAAGAATGATTAACCCCGGCCAGGCCCTTACCGACATGGCGGCCCCGGCAGCAGAGAGGGCCTTGGAAATGGCTGGTCTGAGGCCCGAAGAAATTGAATTGATAGTCGTGGGCACAGTATCGGCCGACATGATCACTCCTTCTGCAGCATGCGTTCTCCAGCACCGGCTGGGAGCTTACAAGGCTGTGGCATTCGATGTGAACGCAGCCTGTCCGGGTTTCATCTACTCGCTGGCGGTGGCACATAGGTTTATCCAGGACAGCACCTTCCGCAATGCCTTGGTGGTGGGCGGCGAGGTGATTTCCAATCGCATAGACTATCAGGACAGAAGCACCTGCGTGCTTTTTGGAGATGGAGCAGGCGCCGTTGTCTTGGGCCCCTCCAATGGCAATGGTGACGGCGAGATCCTCTCCACTCACCTTTATTCGGACGGGAGCCTGTGGGAATTACTCCAATTGCCCGGAGGCGGTTCTCGGAATCCGCCCAGCCACCAGATGCTGGACCAGGGCCTTCACTACTTGCGAATGCAAGGCAATGAGGTGTTCAAGCATGCGGTTCGCAGCATGGTGGAGGCTGGGCAGGAGGCCATGCAAAAAAATGGAGTGAGCCCCCAGGATCTGGACTGGTTCATTCCCCACCAGGCCAATTTGAGGATAATGGAGGTGGTTGCCAAGCGGTTGGAGATACCACCCGAGAAGGTAATCGTAACGGTGCACAAGTACGGAAATACCTCGGCGGCCTCCATTCCCACTGCCCTAGATGAAGGAGTACGAAGCGGCAAGATACGAAGGGGGGATCTTATCCTGGTGGATTCTTTCGGGGCTGGCTTCACCTGGGGCTCAGGTTTGTTCAGATTTTGAGAAGGATCTAGAGCAGGGTCTTCTTAAGGGAGGTTCGGGTTAGATGGCCAAGAACGTGGGACTGCTTTTTCCTGGGCAAGGTTCCCAATATGTGGGTATGGGTAAACAACTTCTGGAACAGTTCCCTGTGGCCAGAAAAACTTTTCAGGAGGCCAGCGACGTTCTCGGTGAGGACATGACCCAACTCTGTTTGGAAGGCCCCGAGGATCGCCTTCGTTTGACCGCCAATGCCCAGCCGGCCATTTTGAGCCTGAGCATAGCAGCTTACAGAGTTGCGGTGGAAGAATTGGGAATTGCCCCAGCATGCGCTGCCGGGCATTCCCTGGGTGAATACTCGGCCCTTGTGGCCTCAGGAGCCATGAGTTTTTCCGAGGCAGGCCTGGCTGTGAGGAAAAGAGGACAATTCATGCAGGAAGCGGTTCCTCAAGGCCAAGGGGCCATGGCTGCAATTTTGGGCATGGATGCCCAGGAAGTGGACCGTATTTGCGCAGAGGAGGCGGGCCAGCAAATCGTTGTGGCAGCCAACTACAATGGACCGGGCCAGGTAGTGGTATCTGGACATGCTTCGGCGGTGGAAAGAGTGGGGAAGGCCGCAAAACTAAGAGGTGCCAAAAAGGTGGTGGCCTTGCCGGTAAGTGCTCCTTTCCATTCTCCCCTTCTTGCCCCGGCTGGAGAAAAGCTTCGGGAAGTGCTCAAAGGCATGAACTTTAGGGATCCGGTCTTCCCTGTAATTTCCAATGTGGATGCAGCGCCTTATCCTTGTGCCAGTGCAATTGTGGACATCTTGTCCCGACAGGTCAGCCACCCTGTCAGGTGGGAAGAGAGCATGAGACTGATGGCCTCTTGGGCAATAGAGGTGGGGGTGGAACTGGGACCCAAGAAGGTGCTAGCGGGACTCCTCAAGAGGATCGCACCGCAGATACTCCCAGTGCAGATGGAGGATGGGGAGGGCCTCCAGGAGCTGGCCAAGGCCCTGGGATGAGAGGATGGAGATGGATTTGGGGCTCATGAGTCTTTCTGAACAGGTGGCCCTGGTTACCGGGGGATCCAGAGGCATCGGGAGAGCCATAAGCCTGCTGCTGGCCAGTGCCGGTGCACATGTGGTAATCAACTGTCAGAGTTCCCAGGCCTCTGCTCAAGAGGTGGCCGAGCAGATACGCTCAAAGGGAGGCAGTTGTGATGTCAAGCCCTTTGACGTAGCAGACCCAGAGCAGGTTCAACTGGCCTGTCAGGAGATTCAAAAACAATACGGCAACATAGATGTACTGGTAAACAATGCCGGGATTACCAGGGACCAGCTCTTCGTACGGATGAAGTCCGAAGAATGGCGTCAGGTTATGCAGGTGAATCTGGAGGGAGCTTTCAATTGCAGCAGGGCCGTGGCCCGTTCCATGATGAAGAAGAAAAGAGGTTGTATTGTCAACATGGCCTCTGTAGCTGGACTCAGCGGGAATGCCGGCCAGGCAAACTATTCAGCATCAAAAGCTGGCCTCATAGGCTTTACCAAGGCCTTGGCCAAGGAGCTGGCCCCTTGGAACATAAGAGTCAACGCGGTCTGTCCGGGGTTCATAGCCACCGAGATGACCGATAAACTGCCCGAGAAGGTAAAGGAACAGGTCTTGGGCAGCATCCCCCTGGCCAGGTTTGGTACTCCAGAGGATGTAGCCTGGGTCGTATTTTTCCTGGTTTCCCCTGTTTCTCATTACATCACAGGAGAGGTCATCAATGTCAGCGGGGGGCTCTACATTTGAGAGCAGGAGGCCTTTGCAAGGGGCCTTAGAATAGCTTGTGTGAAGGTTGGCGGATGGCCCTTGGCCATCACAGAAATTTCTCAAGGAGGTGATGTGGAATGGCAGATCTGGAGCAGATCACGCGACGACTCAAAGAGATCATCGCGGAGCAGCTGGGCGTCAGCGAGGAAGAAATCGTGCCCGAGGCTTCGTTTGTGGATGACCTGGGGGCCGATTCTCTGGATCTGGTGGAACTGATCATGGCCCTGGAGGAGGAGTTTGATATGGAGATCTCGGACGAGGACGCCGAGAAGATCCAAACCGTCCAGGATGCCATAAACTACATCGCGGAACGCGCATAGGAGATGGGGCGGCCGCAGTGGTTTTGGGGCGGCCGCTGCTGACCCCCCGATCCTACCCACCTCTTCCCTTGGATCAGAGGGCGGACGAGAAAGGACTCCGGCCGTCCGAAAGAGGGATCCATCTCTTGCTCCGACCTGTTAGAATAAGAGTAGAATGAGGTACCGAATAGCCATAGGAGCAGATCACGGGGGCTTTGAGCTCAAGGAGGAGCTCAAGGGCTTCTTGCTGGAGATGGGCCATCAGGTGCAAGACCTGGGCTGTTATGGGCAGCAGTCTGTAAACTACCCTGATTTTGCTTCCCTGGTGGCTCGAAGCCTCTGCAACAAGGAAGCAGACAGAGGTATCTTGATCTGTGGGACCGGCATAGGAATGTCCATAGTGGCCAATCGCTATCCGGGAGTAAGGGCCGCACTCTGTCACGATCTATATACTGCCATCATGAGCAGAAAGCACAATGATGCCAACTGTTTGGCCTTGGGTGGAAGGTTGTTGGGAAAGGGACTGGCCAAAGAGATAGTAAAGGTCTGGCTGGAGACCCCTTTTGAGGGAGGAAGGCACGAGCTGCGTCTTGCTCAGATAAGGGAGCTTGAAAAGGGAATCTCTGATCAGGGGGGAGGTTGCTGAATCTTGTCCAGGCTCATGGAAGTGGATCCCGAGATAGCCAAGGCTCTCAGAGACGAGTTGGAGCGCCAAGAAAATCGTTTGGTGCTTATAGCATCTGAGAACTATGCCAGCGAGGCGGTCCTGGAGGCCCAAGGCGGAATCATGACCAACAAATATGCCGAGGGCTACCCCGGCAGGCGTTACTATGGTGGCTGCCAGCACGTGGATAAGGTGGAGAGGCTGGCTGTGCAAAGGGCAATGGAACTATTCGGAGCAGAGCACGCCAATGTGCAGCCCGTCACTGGCTCGGCCGCAAACATGGCGGTTTATCTGGCCACTCTCAAGCCTGGTGACAGGATACTGGGCATGCGCTTGGCCCATGGCGGGCATCTGACCCATGGGGCCCAGGCCAGTTTTTCGGGAAAACTCTACCATGCGGTATCTTACGGAGTAAGACGCGATGATCAGATGTTGGACTATGCAGAAATTCGCCAGATAGCTCTTGCCACAAGGCCCAAGATGATAGTGGCAGGGGCAAGCTCTTACAGCCGAATCATAGACTTTGGGGCCTTTGCGGACATAGCCGCTGAAGTGGGGGCTTACCTCATGGTGGACATGGCCCACATAGCCGGCCTGGTTGCCTGCGGATTACATCCAAGCCCTGTGCCCCATGCCGATTTCGTGACAGCCACTACCCACAAGACGCTCAGGGGGCCCAGAGGAGGCCTGATCCTGTGCAAGTCAAGATATGCTCAGGCCATAGATTCGGCGGTTTTCCCCGGCATTCAGGGAGGACCTCTGATGCATGTCATCGCAGCCAAGGCAGTAGCCTTTCAGGAGGCACTTCAAGAGGATTTCAAAAACTATCAGCAACAGGTGGTCTCCAACTCCCAATGCCTTGCCCAAAGCCTGATGGAGATGGGCTATTCCATAGTTTCCGGGGGCACCGACAATCATCTGTTCTGCCTGGATCTAACAGGACACAACATCACAGGATTGGAGGCTGAGCAAGCCCTTGACAGGGCCGGCATAACGGTGAATAAAAACGCCATCCCATTTGATCCCCTGAGCGTACAGGTCACAAGTGGCATAAGGATAGGTACACCAGCGGTGACCACCAGGGGAATGGGCCTGACCCAGATGAGGCTCATAGCAAGGCTGATTCATAGGGTGCTTCAGTCCCCTGGAGATGAACAGGCCATAATGGAAGTGCGTACAGAGGTGGAAGAGCTCTGCAGACGCTTCCCGGTATACCCAACCCTGCGCGGGGAGTTTGCCACAGATCTGTCCAGGCAGGCCAAGGCAGTGTCATGAGGCTGAGTTGGGATGAGTACTTCATGGAGATCACCAGGCTTGTCTCCAAGAGATCTACCTGCCTGAGACGCCAGGTGGGAGCTGTTTTGGTGAGAGACAGGCAGATTCTTGCCACAGGTTACAATGGCCCTCCCACAGGCCTGCCCCATTGCGAAGAGGTGGGCTGTTTGAGGGAGCTGAGAGCAATCCCATCAGGGGAACGCCACGAGCTTTGCCGGGGATTGCATGCAGAGCAAAATGCCATAATTCAGGCCGCCAATCATGGGGTTGGCATCAGGGGAGCCACCATCTATTCCACAACTCACCCCTGTGTTATTTGCACCAAGATGATAATCAATGCGGGCATCTTGAGGATCGTGTATGAGGAAGGATATGCGGACGAGCTCTCATCAGAAATGCTCTCCAGCAGTTCCATCTCTGTGGAGAGGCTTGGAGGCGTGAAGGAATGAAGTGTCCTTTTTGTAGAACTCTGGAAAACAAGGTCATAGATTCCCGCCTCTCCAAAGATGGTGATGTTATTCGCAGAAGGAGGGAATGTCTTGGTTGTCAGCGCAGATTCACCACCTATGAGAGGGTGGAGGAGATTCTGCCTCTGGTCATAAAGAAAAACGGTTCCAGGGAGCTCTTCGACAGAAACAAGATCATGGCCGGGCTCAAGAAAGCCTGTGAGAAAAGGCCCATAAGCGTGGAGGTTTTGGAGGAGGTCACCTCTGGCATAGAACGCCACTTTCAGGAACTGGGCGAAAAGGAGATCCACAGCTCGGCCATTGGTGAGATGGTCATGAGGGCACTCTATCATCTGGATGATGTGGCATACGTTCGCTTCGCCTCTGTATACAGGCAGTTCAAAGACATTACCCAATTCATAGAGGAAGTTAAGGAGCTTCTGGCCAACAGCCAGAGTCAGGATAGAGAGAAAAAATCATCCTGAAGTTTTTTTCCCGAGAGGCCCAAGTGTTCACCGGTTTAATTCAAGATGTGGGGTTCATAAGACGGATCGAGCGTTGTGGGGAGCTATTGCGATTCACCATCCAAAGCCATCTTCTGGATGAAAACCCACAGATCGGAGAGAGCGTGGCGGTGGATGGAGTTTGCCTCACAGCCGTTTCCTTAGGTCCAGGAACGTTTCAGGTGGAGCTTTCCCCAGAAACCATGGAGCGGACCACTTTAGGGGAGGCAGCACCGGGAAGGCCGGTCAATTTGGAGCGCGCGCTCAGGATTTCGGATCGTTTGGGAGGGCACCTGGTCACAGGGCATGTGGATGGTGTGGGTGTGCTGAAGAGAAGGCAAAGTGGGACTAGATATCTGGAGCTAGAGATACGAGTGCCTGGGGAATTGGGGCGATATCTGGTAGAGAAGGGATCCATTGCCGTAGACGGGATCAGCCTGACCATAAATCGTTGCGGAAACGACTGGTTCGGCCTGGCCCTCATTCCCCACACCATAAACAGAACCGCCCTTGCCACCAAGGGCGTGGGGGCAAGGGTAAACATAGAGTGCGATATCTTGGGTAAGTACGTGGAAAGGCTGTTGGATGCCCGGGCCCGCAACCTCCCCTCCACCGGCTCTGGAGGGATAACAGAGGAGCTTTTGAACAAGCACGGGTATCTGTCTTGAGGGGAAATGCAGAACAATAAGGCAATTTCCAGCTTACACAAGCGCAGCTCAGGGATTTGATTCAAGGAGGTCCCAATGTCATTTGCAACAATTGAGGAAGCCATCAAAGAAATAAGGGATGGACGGATGGTGATCCTGGTGGACGACGAGGACAGGGAGAATGAAGGGGATCTAACCATGGCCGCCGAAAAGGTGACCCCGGAACATATCAATTTTATGGCAAAGTACGGCAGAGGTCTCATTTGCGTGTCCATGACCGAGGACAGAGCGGCCAAGCTGAATCTTCCACCCATGGTCCAGGACAACACCAGTCCTTTCAGAACCGCCTTCACCGTGTCAGTTGATGCAAAGAAGGGAATCACAACGGGCATATCAGCCCACGACAGGGCCGTAACAGTACAGACCTTGGTTGACGAGCGTACTACCCCTCAGGACATAGCCCGGCCCGGGCATATCTTCCCTCTGATAGCCAAGCCCGGTGGGGTCCTGGCTCGCACTGGCCAGACCGAGGGATCTGTTGACCTGGCCAGGCTGGCCGGTCTGAAGCCCATGGGTGTCATATGCGAGATAATGAACGAGGACGGCACCATGGCCCGAAGGCCCGATCTGGAGATCTTTGCCCATGAGCATGGCCTAAAGATAGTCACCATTGCAGATTTGATCAAATACAGGCTTCAACATGAAAGGCTGGTGCGTAGGGTGGCAGAGACCGTTCTGCCCACTGCCATAGCAGGGGAGTTCAAAGCCATAGCCTATGAGAATGACGTGGATCCCAACGAACACCTGGCCCTGGTACTGGGCACCTGGGACATGGAGGAGGCAGTTCTGGTCAGGGTGCATTCCGAGTGCGTCACAGGTGACGTGTTACACTCCCAAAGATGCGATTGCGGGGAGCAACTTCACAATGCCTTGAAAATGATCCAGCAAGAGGGAAAAGGCGCTTTGGTGTACATGAGGCAGGAAGGCAGGGGAATCGGGCTTTGTAACAAGCTCAAGGCTTACGTGCTTCAAGATCAGGGTAAGGATACGGTGGAGGCAAACCTGGCATTGGGACTTCCGGTGGACCAGAGAGACTATGGGGTGGGGGCGCAAATATTGATGGACCTGGGCATAAGGCGTATGCGTCTTTTGACTAACAACCCCACCAAGTATGTGGCCCTGGCAGGCTACGGCTTGGAAATAGTCGAAAGGGTTCCCCTGGAAGTCAAGCCCAATCAGAAGAATCTCAAGTACCTTATGACAAAGAGGGACAAGATGGGCCACATGTTGAAACTCAAGTGAGGCCAAGATCTTATGATTCCCAGAGTGGGGCTACACAGGCCATAAGATCCATGTCTTGGAGAATCTGTGCGCTGTTATTGACACTGGCCCAGAATCGGATTTCATACAATGGAGGCTGCACATGCCGATAATTCACCAAGGAACAATAAACGCAGAAGGGCTCAGAGTAGCAATAGTGGCCAGCCGGTTCAACGAATTTATTTGCGGGAGGCTCTTGGAGGGAGCTGTGGACGCCCTAGTTCGGCATGGAGCACTGGATCAGGATGTGCACATCATCAGGGTCCCAGGAGCCTTTGAAATCCCGGCCATGGCCCGTTGGGCCGCCCACAGCGGTCGTTTTGATGCAGTCATATGCCTTGGAGCAGTCATAAGGGGAAGCACACCTCACTTCGAGTACATCGCAGCAGAGGTGTCCAAGGGGGTTGCGCAGGTATCCATGGAGGCCTCCATACCGGTGGTCTTCGGGGTTTTGACCACAGACACCCTCGAGCAGGCCATAGAGAGGGCTGGCTCCAAGGCTGGCAACAAGGGTTGGGATGCAGCCATGGCGGCCATGGAACTGGTGCAGCTTCGAAGGGCGCTGTCTGAAAACCTGTGAGATCTCAGCAAGGCTGCTTTTTGAGCTTTAGACTTTGCCCAGCAAGAATGTCTCTTGTTCTTATTTTCTGGCAAGGGTAAGGGAGAAGCCCAAGGCAGGTTTGTCTTCTGTCACAGGCTAGGCGTCCTGGTGGGACTCGGCTCATATGAAGCCAGGCTTGTTGGAAGCAAGGCTAAAGGTGGAGACATCTCATGGGTTACAGGAGAAGGGGGAGGGAGCTGGCCTTGAAGGTCCTTTATAGGGCTGATCTGACCCATGAGGAAACGGACCGCAGCCTCTGTTCGGTCTTGGAGCTTCTGGGCTCAGGGGAGCCAGGGCAGGAGGCGAACCCCGAACTTGAGAGCAAAGCTCCTTCACAAGAACTGAAACGGTTCGCCTCGGAGTTGGTCCAGGGGGTGCGAGAACACCTTGGAGAAATAGATCAACTGCTCATGAGAACAGCCCAGAACTGGCGGGTGGAGAGAATGACCACCGTGGACAGAAACATCCTCAGGCTGGCTATTTATGAGCTTCTATACTGTCCGGAAATCCCCGTGCGGGTTAGCATCAATGAGGCCATAGAACTGGCCAAAAGATTTGGCTCTGAAGAGTCCCCTGCTTTTATAAACGGAATCCTGGATACCATCCTTGACCTGGATGTCTTGGGACAAAGAATCAACCCGGCCTGAGGTATTGAGAGATCTGGGCAGCATTTTGGACAAGCCAAGACTTGCCAAGGAGTTCTGTGAACCATCCCCTTTGAGGCTCGTCCAACAATTGGGGGTGACCCAAGAAGAGATCTCCTGGGAAGGCTGCAAAACCTTCAAGAGGTTTGCCCCAAAAGCTTTCACACAGAGACTGTCTTGGACAAGAAAGGCTTCATCCATACGAATATGGGATTGTTTTTCATGCAGGTCCCAAATATGATCGGCTTGGGAAATGGGATTGATTCCTGAAACAGAGGCAATTTCCTTTTGTCCTCCAGGGGTTTTTCTATGTGTACAGCCCTTACAGGAGCTTGGGGCAGTTTGAGCCTCTGAAATTCTTCTGGATTGGTCAGGGATCCTTACGAAAGGGGGAGGAGCCTTGAGGGTCATCATAGTGGGAGCCGGGGAAGTAGGAGTTCATGTTGCCCAGGTCCTATCTAGAGAGCACCAAGAGGTGACCCTGATAGAGGCACGGGAGGAGGTGGGCCGGCGTGTGGGTATGGCCCTAGATGTGCATGTGAAGATTGGAAACGGAGCCGATCCAAGGGTATTGGAAGAGGCTGGGATCGCCCAGGCAGACATGCTGGTTGCCCTCACCGGAAGAGACGAGGTCAACATACTGTCATGTCTCATGGCTTCCTCCCTGACTCGTCTGCCCATGAAGGTGGCGCGCGTGCGCGACCAGGCTTATGAGGCAGCATTGGCTCAGCTCAAGGCAGAGCCCTTTCGCATTGATCTGTGTCTTCATCCCGAGAAAGAGACGGCCAATGCAGCCGTTCAACTCATGGAGATCCCTTCGGGTCGTGAGGTGGCCGAGTTTGCCGAAGGACGGGTTTTACTGGTCAGTACCACCATGGCCGGCAACAGCCCTTTTTTGAACCGCCGGCTCAGGGACGTGCAGGCAGGGGTGGCTTCTGGTGGGAAGATTCTCATTGCCGCCTTGAGACGAGGGGAATCACTCATAATACCTCACGGCGGGGACTTGATCCTGGAAGGGGATCAGGTCTTCTTGGTGGCTGAACGGCAAAGGGTGATGGAGGCTCTCAGTTCTCTGGGAAAAGGGGTTGAGACTCCCCAAAGGGTGATCCTTTACGGAGCAAGTAAGATCGCCCAATATCTGGCCTCCATACTGGAGGAAAAGCCTTTTTCCGTAAGGCTCATATGCTCAGATCAGGCTCTGTGCAACAGATTATTGGGCAAGTTCAAGCGAGTGGCTGTCCTATGTGGTGAGGGCACAGATCAGGATCTACTCTTGGAGTTCAATGTGCAGGATACAGATTATTTCGTGTCAGCCTCAGAGGATGAAGAGGAGAACATCCTGGCCTGTCTTCTGGCCAAGAGATTGGGAGCACAGCGCACCATGGCTCTGGTCTCCAGGCTTTCTTACACATCCCTTGTCTCCACCATAGGAGTGGACGTGGTTCTCAACCCCCAGATGGCCGCAGTGGACAGGATTCTGCGCCACGTGAGGAAAGGCGAGGTGCTTCGCGTGGCCACCCTGGGAGGGGATAGCGCAGAGGCCATAGAGGCTGTGGTGGGGCACGGCTCTGAACTACTGTACAGGCCCCTAAAGGAGCTCAGCTTTCCCCAAGATGCCATCATCGGAGCCGTTGTGCGAAGGGGTGGCTCAGTGGTGATTCCCCATGGCGAGACCGTGATCCAGGAAGGTGATCGGGTGATCATCTTTGCCAAGAGGGGGGCCATACCCCATGTGGAGAGGTTTCTCACGGCCCAGGAGGAATTAGCCTGAGGATGCTTTCTCAGGTTTCGAGGTGTGTCCTGCAGGGGGCAGGACCTGAATTTACTCTGGGGAAAAATCCCCAGTCGGGATGGCAGTAGGCCTCGCCCGGGCAGGTAGCTCAGCAAAGGAGCCAAGAGGCATGAGATCTCCCATGAGGCAAGGTGATCTGGACGGGCTTTGCGGGCTCTATGCCTTGGTCAATGCAGCATCCTATCTCTGTATAAAGGCGGGCAAGCCCTTGGGACAAAAGGAAAGGCTGGAGCTGTTCCAGAGAATAGTCTTGAGGCTTTACCAATGCTTGGAGCAAAGGAGAACAAGAAGACGCAGTCCTGAGTCCGCGAGCCCATCCATAGCCTTCCTGTGGGAGGGGACCAGCGTTCGGGATTTGCCACCGATGCTGGATGAACTGAAGGATTTCCTACTGGAGAAAGGGGGGATCCGCATCGAAAGATCTCAGCCTTTGTTGGGCAACAGCCGTCCCCAAACTCTGCAACAGTTCTGGAGTCGCCTGAGAGAGTCATTGGATCAAGGCCAAGGAAGATCTGTGGCCATTGTGGGCTACACTTGGCGCTCGGAGGGAATGGAGGAAGGCCATTGGACCTGCGTCAAGGCCATGACGGAAAGGCGCATGATCCGATTGGACTCGGTGCAGGGAAAGATACTCCTGAGATCCCGGGTCACGGTCAGGGATCCCACCAAGAGACACCCTTACAAACTGGCTCCCCATGACGTGTACCTCCTGAATCTGGCGGGATGATACAGCCAAAGCCCCTGGGACCCCTGGCCAGCTTCTCTCTTTGATCTGAAAGGTCCAAGCCAAGCAGCCACTGGCATGGGACAGTGGCTCCTGAGCTCTGGCAAACCAATGATAGCATGGCAGGGCGATTTTACCTTTGGGCAGGAAAGGCTTGAAACCCGGAGGGGGTCATGATATAAAACTATGATTGTAGAGAGAAAAAGCCAGCCTTGGAGGCTCTCTCTCCTCGCTCCGATCATGGGTCGGGGCCATAGACCATGGGGAGGCAAACAGTGAGACGCTACGAAACCACCTTTATCACAACTGCTGATCTCTCAGAGGAAGAACTGGAGAAGGTGCTGCAGAAGGCTTTGGGGCCTATTCAGAGCCAAGGCCAACTTTTCCAGGTTCAGGATTGGGGAAAAAAGCGACTGGCCTACACCATTCGTAAGCAAAGCAGAGGCCACTATACTTTCTTAGACTACGCCGCCTCCCCTTCGGCTGTTAAAGAGCTGGAAAGGCTCCTGCGCCTAGACGACAGCGTGCTTAGGTTTCTAACCGTTATGGTGGATGAAGAGGTGGACGTGGAAGCCGTGAAAGCCGGGCTTTCTCAGGCCCGGCCCGGCGGGGACTCTTTGGAAGAGGAGACGGCTGCCGAGGGCTTCCCTGAGGAGCAGCCAGCACACAGCGAAGGGTCCCCCGAAGCCTAGAGAGCAGAATCGCAGGGCTTTTGGATTCACATGGGGACCACCAGCCCGGGTGATCTGGGGCAAGAAAGATTGAAATGCACCTTCATAGGGTTCGCATCTTCGAAGCCCAGAGGTTTGGGTGTAAGATCTTTCCAGTCTGACATGAGGAGGTTGATCCCGCCATGCCAGCTCCTAAAGGTAGGAGGGGGTTCGGTCGCAGGAAGGTCTGCCGTTTTTGTGCAGACAAATCCTTGTTGATCGATTATAAGGACATCAAGACCCTTAGGTTTTTCACCACAGAGCGGGGCAAGATAGTGCCGCGCCGCATAAGTGGAAACTGTGCCAAACATCAGAGGGCTTTGACCCAGGCCATAAAAAGGGCCAGGCACCTGGCCCTCATGCCTTACACGACACTCGTGCTCTGAGGCAGGGGGAAAGGGGGCATGACGGAGCAAGAGCACCAACAAGGGGGTTCTCCGGCTTTGCCCGAATGGAGCTTTTTTGGTTTGGCCGTGGCAGTAAGTACAGGTTTTTTTTTGCCTTTGCCTGGGCTCCTTTGCCTTTTAGAATATTAATTTTCCCTTTTCTTCCCAGCTTGGGATGCTTGCTTTGCACACGTTTGGGGCGTCTCAAGGGACTAGGGGCCTTAGGTCTTGCCCTTATCCTTGGCAACACGCTTGCCCAAGGGGATTTGGGAAGCACGGTTTGGTTGGCACAGTGGGTGGCTCAGGGTTTTATCTTGGCCGAGGTCTTGAGACGCTCTTGGGATTTGAACCGGACTTTGGGCAGCGCGGTTCTGATCGCCTTGGCCTTGCAGGTCTCCATGTTGGGTGTCTGGGCCATGCAAAGGGAGGAGGCCCCCTGGAGCCTCTTGACTCAAAGCATGGAAGCAGCCCTGCGCCAAGCCCTGGAACATTATGGTCAGGGAGCCATGACCGAGCAGGAAATGGGAAGGATAAGGCAGGCTATCCCCGGTGTTTCAAGGATAGCGGTGGTATTCCTGCCTGGGGTTTTCGCCTCCACAAACCTGCTTCTCCAATGGTGGACCTTACTGGTTTGCAGGAGGTTCCCTGTGATTCGGGCTGGTTTAAGGCCTGGCCCACAGAGGCTTGACGAATGGGGCATGCCCTACCACTGGGTTTGGCTCACTATCCTGGCAGGAACACTGCTGCTTTTGCCAGTAGAGATGGCAGGAGCTGTTGGGATCAATGTCTTGATATTCATGAGCTCTGTTCATTTCCTGCAGGGCATTGCCGTTATTTCCAACTTTTTCAGACAAAAACAGGTACCGCCTCTTCTGAGGGGCATAGTATATGCTTTGATATTTGTGCAACAGATACTCTTACTGGCAGTTGCAGCCATAGGGCTTTTCGACCTATGGTTCGATTTCAGGAGAAGGTGGGCAGGTCCCGCCCTCCGAGCATGAGGGAGAGGATTTCATGAAAGTCATATTAATTGCCGACGATCCAGGCTTGGGCTCGGCAGGTCAGGTATTGCAGGTCAAAGACGGCTTTGCCCGCAACTTTCTGATACCCCAGAAAAAGGCTCTTCCAGCCACCCCCGCCAACCTCAAGCGGTTTGAACAGATGCGCAAGCAGATAGAAATGGCCAGGGACAAAGCCAAGGCAGCGGCCCAGGTCTTGGCCCAGCGCATTGAGAATCTGGAGCTCACCTTGGCAAGGCAGGCTGGCGAGACGGACAAGCTTTTCGGTTCCGTGACCTCCATGGACCTGGAGAGGCTCCTGAGAGAGAATGGGATCGATGTGGAAAGAAAACGTATCCACCTGCCTGAACCCATAAAGAGCCTGGGGGAGTTTCAGATCCAGGTAAAGCTTCACCCTGAGGTTACAGCTCAGCTAAGGGTGAAGGTGGTTCGCGCCTAAGAGGATTCTCATGAGCGCAGGAGAGTCCCTGAGCCTCAAGGTCCCCCCCCATCACCTGGAGGCCGAACGCTCGGTTTTGGGAGCTATTCTTCTGGACAATGAGACTCTCTTGAAGGTCATGGAGGTGCTTGGGCCAGAGGATTTTTACAGGGATGCACACCGTTTGATCTATGAAAGGATGCTGGAGTGCTTTGAGCGAAGCGAACCGGTAGACCTGGTGACTCTTTCCAACCTGTTGAGAGCTAGAGGCCAGCTGGAAAAGGCCGGGGGCACAGATTACCTAACCCTTTTGGTGGAACAGGTTCCCACAGCAGCCAATGCCGCCTATTATGCCAAGATAGTGCGCGAAAAGGCGGTGCTCAGAAAGCTGATGCGCAAGGCCTCTGAAATCCTCAAGCAGTGTTATGAAGATCCTTCGGACCTGGAGCAGTTCTTGGACGAGGTGGAGCGTTCCATCTTCGAGGTGGCCGAGGACAGGACCCGTAAGAGTTTTTTCAGCATTCAGGAGATCATACGCAACAGCTTCGAGACCATAGAAAAACTCTACGAACGAAAGTCCATGATCACCGGGGTTCCTTCCGGATGGATAGACCTGGACAGCATAACTTCGGGTTTTCAACCCTCGGATTTGATAGTGGTTGCTGCCAGACCAGGCATGGGGAAAACAGCCTTTTGTCTGGACGTGGCCAGACACGCTGCAGTGGTAGAAAATATCGGGGTGGCCGTCTTCTCCCTGGAAATGTCCAAGGAGCAGATTGGGTTGAGGCTGCTTTGTGCTGAGGCTCAGGTGGATAGCGCCAAGTTGCGAAAGGGCCTGCTGCGGGATTCGGAGCTTTCCCGTCTGACCACTGCAGCCGGAGTACTGAGCGAAAGCCCCATCTTCGTGGATGACACCCCGGGCATCTCAGCCCTGGAGATGAGGGCCAAGGCCAGAAGGCTAAAAGCCGAGCACGACGTGGGCCTCATAATAGTGGATTATCTGCAACTCATGAAAGGCAGACAGGGTCCTGAGAGAAACAGAGAGCAGGAGATATCGGACATTTCCAGGTCCTTGAAGGCCCTGGCCAAGGAACTCAATGTTCCCGTGATGGCTCTTTCCCAGTTGAACCGCAGGGTGGAAGAAAGAGGAGACAAGATCCCCCAACTCGCGGATCTTAGGGAGTCCGGAGCCATAGAACAGGATGCGGATCTGATCCTCTTCATATACAGGGACGATGTCTACAATAAGAGTCCAGACAACCCCAAGAAAGGTAAAGCTGAGATCATAATTGGGAAGCATAGAAACGGACCCATGGGTAGAGTGACTTTGACTTTTCTACCTCAGTTCTCCACCTTTGAGGACCACAGCACCAGAATGGAAGCAGCCGAAGGCTATTGACAATTATTTTGCCCATGTGTTACCAGCTAACAAAGGATCCGCGTCGCAACAGACGAGGATCCTTAATCACTTCAACCCTGGGAAGGAGAATATACGAGATGGCCAGTGAAAACCTAACAGAACTTAGTGATGCCAGTTTTGAAACCGAGATCTTGAACTCCACGACCCCTGTACTGGTGGATTTCTGGGCTCCCTGGTGCGGGCCTTGTAGGGTGGTGGGCCCCATAGTGGAGGAGCTGGCAAAGGAGTATCAGGGCCGCATCAAGGTGGCCAAGATGAATGTTGACAACAATCCGGTGACCCCTGGCAAATATGGAATCCGAGGCATTCCCACTTTGATTCTCTTCAAGAATGGTGAAGCCGTGGACCAGATAGTGGGAGCAGTGCCGAAGGGTCAGATCGAGGCCATGCTTCAAAAGGCCCTTTGAGGAAGATCTCTCCCCCGGAAACAGAGGTTTGGGAGGTGCAAGTTGGCTGAACCCCGGTGGGACATCGTTGTGGTGGGGGGGGGGCCCGCTGGCCTGACCGCGGGCCTGTATGCCGCCCGGGATGCCATGAAGACCCTTCTTGTGGAGCGCATGGTCTCAGGTGGGCAGGTGGCCACCACGGAGTGGGTGGAAAACTACCCGGGATTTCCCGATGGTATCTCAGGCCTCGAGCTCTCACAACGCATGGAGGATCAGGCCAAGAGATTCGGCCTCGAGGTGCTCCAGGCTGATGTACAGGCCCTCAGAGTTGTGGAGGAGCCCAAGTCATTCCAGCTGTTGACAAGTCAGGGGATTCAACAGGCCAGAGCAGTCATCCTGGCCATGGGGGCCGACTGGAACCGCCTGGGTGTTCCTGGGGAAGAAGAATTCAGGGGCAAGGGCGTCTCGTATTGCGCCACCTGCGATGGACCTTTTTTCCGAGACCAGGAGGTGGTGGTGGTGGGAGGCGGAGACACTGCCGTGGAGGAGGGCACATATCTCACCAAGATGGCAGCCAAAGTCACCCTGGTGCATAGAAGGGACAGGCTGAGAGCATCTCCTGTCATACAGCAGAGGGCCTTTTCCAATCCCAAGATGGAGTTCGTATGGAATTCCGTTGTGGAATCCATAGAGGGGGGAGCCGCGGGTGTAGAAAAGGTGAGGATCCGGGAACTGACAACCGGCCGCCTATGGGAGAAGCCCTGCTCCGGTGTCTTCGTTTTTGTGGGAATGGTTCCCAACACTGGTTTTCTCAGGGGCCTTGTGGAAATGGATCAGAAGGGTTATATCCTCACCGACGATGAGATGCGCACTTCCATACCTGGGGTCTTTGCCTGTGGAGACGCCAGGCGCAAGCTGCTTCGGCAGGTTGTTACAGCCTGTGGGGACGGGGCTACGGCAGCCAAAGCAGCAGCCAGATATGTGGAAGAGTTGAAAGGCACTGCATACGACTAAGAAATGGGAGGTCCCAGGCAGGTCCACAAAGCAAACCAAGATCCCAAGAATACAAACCTAGGAGCACTGATGAAATGGAAATCAAGATAAAGCAGGTACAACCTTCTAAGGCAAAGCCCAAGCCTCAAGATGAAACCAAGCTGGGATTTGGAATATACTTCTCGGACCACATTTTCCTCATGGATTACCACTCAGGCTCGGGATGGCAGAATCCTCGCATAGAGCCCTATGGGCCTCTTTCATTGGATCCGGCTGCCTTGGTTCTTCATTACGGCCAGCAGATCTTTGAAGGTCTCAAGGCATACAGAAGGCCCGATGGAGGCATTCAACTTTTCAGGCCAAGGGACAATCTCAGAAGGATGAACCGATCGGCACGCAGGCTGTGCATGCCCGAGTTGGATGTGGAATTCACCTTGGAAGCTCTCAAGAAGCTCCTGGTATTGGATCAGGACTGGGTGCCCCGCAGCCCTGGAGCATCCCTCTACATAAGACCCACCATGATCGCCACAGAGGCAGCCCTTGGAGTCAAGGTATCTCCAGATTATCTTTTCTACATCATGACAGGGCCTGTGGGGGCGTATTACCCACAGGGTTTCAACCCCACCAAGATCCTGGTGGAAGACAGGTATGTTAGGGCTGTGCGGGGAGGAGTGGGCGAGGCCAAGACCTGTGGAAACTATGCTGCCAGCCTTCTTGCCATGGAGGAGGCCCACAAGAACGGCTACACACAGGTGCTTTGGCTGGATGCAGTAAACCAAAAATACGTGGAAGAAGTGGGCACAAGCAACATCTTCTTCTTGATGGAGGATGAGCTCTTGACCCCACCTTTGGGGGGCAGCATCCTGCCAGGCATAACAAGGGACTCTGTCATTCAGCTGGCAAGGGACTGGTGGATACCTGTCAGGGAGCGGCCCATCTCAGTGGATGAGGTCATAGACGGGATTCGCCTGGGTCGCCTCAAGGAGATGTTTGCCACGGGTACCGCAGCCGTGATTTCCCCTGTGGGGGAGATCTGCTACAGGGGAGAAGTTTACAAGATCAACCAGGGGAAGGTAGGGGAGCTTTCCCTCAAGCTCTATGAGGAGCTCCAGGCAATCCAGTATGGTACCCGTCCGGATCCTCACGGCTGGGTGGAACGCGTAACCTGAGGAAGCGAAAAAGGGGAAGACTTCACTCAGGGCTGGAGTCTTCCCTTTGAAGCCCTCTCAGATACTCCTCCCACTCCAGGGGAAGCAAGGTGCTCTTCTTGGTGTTGCACTGCTTGCAGCAAGGCACACAGTTGCTCTTGGTGCTTTTGCCCCCTCTGACCAGGGGCACCAGGTGATCCATGGTTAGCTGCCCTGGCGGGAACTTCTGCCGGCAGTAATGACAAATACCTCTGGCCAGCTTTCTTCTCCACCACGCGCTTTGGCGAAGTTCCCTGGCACGTTGCCTTTCTTGTCGCAACACCTCCTGGGACACCCATTCCTCCGCAGGATATGAGGGATTTTTTTTTGCGAAGCCAGAAGGATTCTCCAACATCTCTCCCTTCAAGAAACTTGATCAGGGTCCAAACCAGCATCATTCCCAAGAGGGATGATCTTGGGGTTCAAGACCCCCCCTTCAAGACATGCACTAGAAACATTCCCCAAGCTCAAAGAAAAAGTCAAGTGTACTGAGCTTGACTCTTTGGCGAATGGGCCCTGCTTAGCTCTTGGGGACATCAGGAACTCGAGAGTTCTTGGCCGGGCAGCCTGCCCCTGACAAGGTGGGGCTAAGGGAATTGCTCTGATAAAAAAATGGGCTTCAGGCCAAGGAGAATGCATGAGCCGTGTCACACATTTCTGGTAGATGATGAGCATTGGCTCTTTCATGGTATGCCTGGATCAATTCATTTGTGATTGAAGGAACTCCGTTTTTACCCCCTCGGGTGGATCTTGGATTTGGGGCTTGAAATGGCCAGTTGTAACCAGGAGTTGGGGTTAGCTCCCCAACCTCTTGGGTCTTGGGCAATGATCCTGGGCTGGGATATGATGAACTAAAGGCGCATCATAAGCTCTTTGTCAGTGGCGAAGCCAAAAGCGGCCTTCCCAAAGGAGGTTTCAGCCATGCCTGTACCCCCCAAGGCTTACCATGAAACTACCTCTTATGATCGGAATCTCATGGGAGGATCTCCCTTGGACTGGCTGAACCAGCCCACTGTTTACAAGAATTATCCCCACGCACCCAGGTGGTCCCTCCCCAAAGAGTTTGAGATCCCTTCCATGAGCATGCTGGAACTCTTGGGAGCCCATCAGGCTTCAAAAAGCTCCAAGGCCTGGAATCTGGAAGAACTGGCCATGACTCTAAGGCTCACCTGTGCCATCACAGCCAAGAGCACATACCAGGGCGGTGAGTTCTTCTATAGAAGCACTCCCTCGGCGGGCGCTCTTTACCCTTGCGAGATCTATTTGAGCGCCTCTGGGGTACAGGGGCTACCCTCTGGTCTGTATCACTATAACCTCAAGGAAGATTCCCTGGTGCAAATAAGGACCATCCAGGCAAGCCCTTGGGGTCATGAAACCGGGGTGGTGTTTTTTTTGAGTGTCATATTCTTTAGAAGCTCTTGGAAGTACCGGGAGCGGGCATACAGATACCTGCTGTTGGATACCGGTCATCTCCTAGAGAACCTGCTATTGGCCCTCAAGGCTGCAGGCAGACCCTCCAGAGTGCTCTTGGACTTTCAAGATGAAAAGGTGAATTCATTCCTTGGCTTGGATCAGACAAATGAAGTCTGTCTGGCAATGGTGGAAGCAGGGGCCTCTGCGGCCTCGGATTGTACCTTGAGTTCTGTGCTCTCTCTACCGCCAGATAACATCCCCTGGGCTGAGCCTTCGGCCCCCAGGGAAACCATCTTTCCTCTGATCCTTGAAGCCCACGCAGCCGGATGCAGGTTTATTCCCCATGACAAGGAGCCTGGATGCAAGATGGGGCAGGAGCTGGGGCTCAGCTTGGGCATGCCCCAGCCTTTGGAGAAAGCCCGGCCCAGGACCCATGAGATGGGCTATGTGGAGACCCTTTGGCAGCGTAGGTCCAAGAGGGCTTATGTTCCCAGGCCTTTGGATAAGCAGAGGTTTTATTGCCTCTTGGAGTCTTTGCAGATGATGGAGACTCCTTCCTGCCAGAGGCCAGATGGGCTTCTGGCCATTGGATTGCTGGTGCGGGAGGTGGAGGAACTGGCCTGCGGGTTCTATATCTTTGACATCCAGCAAGGGCTTCTTCTTGAGGCAGCCCGAGGGGATTTGGCAAGGAACATGGCTTACGCCTGCCTGGAGCAAAGCTGGATGGCCAAGGCGGCCCTTCAGGTGATCTTTCTGAGCAACCTGGAAGTCCTAGAGACCCGAATGGGGGCGAGGGCCTACAGATATGCCATGATTCTTGCAGGCCGAATGGGCCAGAGAATTTACCTGGCATCCACAGCCCTGGGTCTTGGAGCCTGCGGGGTCGGAGCATTTTACGATCAAGAGGCAGCCCGCCTCTTGGGGCTTAACCAGCCTTCCAAGTTGCTCTATCTGATCACCAGCGGGCCTGTACATGGAGTTTAACCCATTTGCTGGATCAACGAGTGCTCCTTATTGAATGGTACAAACAAGAACTTCATACTGAGGCAGTTGCTTTCTCATAACTGCCAGAAAGGAGAAGACCAATGGTATCCAACACCATAGTCTGGGAAACTGATTGGGAGATGGCCTTCAAGAAAGCCAGGCAACTGGAAAGGCCTGTGCTTCTGGATTTCTTCAATCCTGGTTGAATAGGCTGCCAACAGATGGATGCGGTCACGTATCCTAAGGAAGCGGTCAGTGAGTTTGTGAACAACCATTTTGTAGGGCTTAGGCTCTCTTTTGACACTCAACCTTTTGCCAAGGATTTCAACCTGCAGTGGACTCCCACTCTCCTTGTTTTGGACCCCGAGGGCCAAGAGCATCACAGAACAGTGGGCTTTCTGCCCCCTGAGGAGTTCATACCCTCTGGCTGGCTGGGAATAGCCAAGTTTCACCTGGGCGCAGGGCGATTCGACGAGGCCCTGCGGGCTCTTGAGGTCATATTGTCAGAGCATCCAAGGAGCGACTCAGCCGCAGAGGCTTTATTCCTGAGGGGAGTGGTTCTTTACAAGAAAACCCATGAACCCAAACACCTCAGAGAAGCTTATGAGACGCTTCAGCGGGATTGGCCTGCCAGCGAATGGGCCAAGAGGTCTCAGCCCTATCGCCTCATAAACTAAGATGCCAGCCCCCGTTTGGCCTAGGACGGGGGCTGGCTCTTCATCAAAGGAATTTGAACCTTGGAACAAAAACCTCTGATCATTTTCCCCAAGGGAATTCTCACAGGCACATTTCTAAGGAGGGAAAAGAGATTCCTTGTGGAAGTAGAAACGCAACAGGGTGCACAATGGGTGCATTGCAACAATTCTGGGAGCATGGTGGGGCTCTTGAGGGCTGGCAACCAGGTTCTCCTTTCTCCTTCACAAAAGCCGGGAAGGAAGCTGCCCTACACACTGGAGTTGATTCGCTCCAATGGGGTTTGGGTGGGGATCAACACCCTGACACCCAACCGGTTGCTTAGGAAAGCATGGGAGCTGGGGCTTTTTCCCGAGGTTCGAGGATACGGGAAGTTCCATCCCGAGGTGCAGGTAGGTGGGAGCAGAATTGATGCTCTTCTGACTTCACCAGGCACTCGTGTTTGGATCGAGGCCAAGAATGTCACTCTGGTAGAGTATGAAGTGGCCTATTTCCCAGACGCTGTGACTAAAAGGGGTCAGCGACACCTGCAGAAGCTGATGGCTCTGGCAGCCGAAGGCGAAAAGGCCGCATGTTTTTATTTGGTTCAAAGGCCTGATGCCCGCTGCTTTGCACCAGCAGATTTCGTGGATCCCAATTATGCAGATCTCTTTTGGAAAGCCCTGGCCATGGGTGTGGAGATGTGGGCCTATAAGGCTCTTGTGGGCCCCGAGGGCATCTCCCTTGGCCCCCGCCTGCCACTGTTGAGAGACTAAAAAATCAATATCTAAGCCAGAGGTAGTCGGCGTCCTCTGTACTGAGTCTGCCTTCCTTGAGTCTTCCTTGAAGATCGGGCAGTATCACTCTGCAAAGCAAGTAGGATCTGAGTGCTATCCTCTTGGGAATCCCGTGCATCCAGGCATGTCCTACCCCTGTCAGTACAACGACCGTGGTGTCAGGATTTGCCTCCCTAAAGGCCAAGATCCTGAGCGCCATGGCTGTATCCCAAAGGATTTGGGCCTGGCAGAAATTCTCCCATTGCTCTTCCTTGTAACCCTCGTGAGACTCAAAGGCCCAGCGCAAAAAACTCCTGTGGGGCTCCTGCACGTCGCATGTGATCTCTCCCCACTGCGTCCTCATCTCTTGGGGAAGGCTTTCATAACCCTTGGAGGCCACTCCCTGGGTGATTTCCCTGGGGATGTTCAATCCCAGGACAGCAATGGAATGCTCTTTGGCAAAAAGCAGAATGTCCCTGTACAGAATCCAGGAGGTTTCTGCCCAGTTCTCTGCGAAGACCCGCTCCATTTGTTCCTCAGAGATCTCACCTCTTACCCAACTATCCAGGAGTTGCTGGGCATCCGTGCGAAACATCTCCATGCCTATGGCCAAAGGAACCTTGGCTTCCCACAGGGCCTTAATGAGCATCAACTGGGCCCTGTGATGGTCGGGTTCATCGTGAAGCTCCCCCACCAACACGAAAGGACTTCCCCTCAGTTCCGAGGTGAGTCTTGTAAGCCCCATCCTTGAGCCGTCTTTGAGCCGCTCGATGAGGGGCCGCGCGGGCCAGTCCGCCAGAGCTTCCGAAACGAGCCCCCCCAAGAAACCCAAGAAAAGCAACCCTGCCATGAGTAGGTTTCTATTGCTCTTCAGCGCCTTCTCCAGTGCCCACGCCACCTGGGCCACCACCATTCCCAATACCAATGCGCTCCTCCTCCATACCAATAAGGTGCCCAAGGATAGGCAGGACCCCACACCTGCAGGCGTTCCTCCCAAAGGTGTATCTCCCGGACCGAAAGCACAGGGTACCCGTACCAAAGCTCCCCGATCTTTCCAAGTTCTCGCCCAGCCACCTCGCCGGCCAAGGTCACCTTTCGACCCTGGCTGTAAACGGCCTGATCCAGAAAAACCCCTGTCTTGGCCAGGAACCTGCCTCGGGAAAACTCAGCATCCCTGGGCGCCCCTTCCCAATCCAGCGGTGTTTCCAAGACCATCACAGTAGTGCCCTCAGGCTTGTTGTGGATCTCCAGGATCACACCCCCCCAGATCACCAGTTCTCCATGATAACGCTCGGGATCCGCTAATACCATGGTAAAATCAAGATCCTCTCTGGCCGCGGCCCTCATCTCAGATGAAATCACATGGGAACAACCCGATGAGACTCCCAAGAAAAAAGCCAAGAGCATAGCCTCTGTAGTGAATCTCTTGGGCTTCATTGCTCATCACCTCCTTCTTTAATGCTTTTGACGTGCGGGAATTCATTAGAGTTGCCTGTAGAAGTATCCCAGGGATTCCTTGTGCCTGGAAGACTCCCATGAAAAGGATTCCCTGTTGGAGAGGGCCCTTGCTCATCTCCTTGACACGCCTAGGCCTTGCTCATTAGGATTGAGCAGCCTGCCAGGGCACTTGCAGCCCAAGAGGTATTTGCACAGGCCTAAGCTCTGGAGGCGCCGGGGTGGGTTTGAGCTATGATATCTGAGTTCCTTAGTACGAGCATGGGCAGGCTCTTGTAGGAGATAAAAGGGGTTGGCATTTCGGTGAAGCCTCAGAAGGGAGATGAGAGAAGATGGATGTCCAAAACAAGACTGCTTTGATCACTGGAGGCGTAAGCGGGCTTGGGGAGGCCACGGCAAGGCTTCTCCACAGCATGGGGGCCAACGTTGTTCTATTGGATGTGAACCAAGAAAGAGGACTGGCCATATGCAGGGAGCTGGGACCGCGGGCGGTCTTCGCCCTCACTGACGTGACCGACACCTCCCAGGTTCAGGCGGCCATGAAACTGGCCATAGAAAGCTTCGGCTCACTGCATGTGGCTGTCAACTGTGCGGGGGTGGGCACCCCGGCCAAGGTTGTGGGTAAGGAAGGCCCCCACGATCTGGCCCATTTCACAAAGGTGCTCAACATAAATCTGGTGGGCACATTCGATGTTTTGAGATGGGCGGCTTTTTACATGAGCCGTAATGAGCCTGATTCCGAAGGAGAAAGGGGTGTGATAGTCAATACTTCCTCCATTGCTGCCTTTGAGGGACAGATAGGACAGGTTGCCTACGCTGCATCTAAGGCAGGGATAGTAGGACTCACCCTTCCGGCGGCCAGGGAGTTGGCCCGCTTTGGGATCCGCGTGGTAACCATCGCCCCTGGCACTTTCGATACTCCCCTGCTGGCAGGCCTGCCCGAACAGGTTCGCACCTCCCTGGGCCAACAGATACCTTTCCCGCCCAGGCTTGGTAGACCCCAGGAATTTGCAATGTTGGTCCAACACATAATACAGAATCCTGTTTTAAACGGTGAGACAATCCGGCTTGACGGAGCTCTTCGAATGCCTCCCAAGTAGCCTGGGAAGCTTTATCCACATGGCTGCCAGTTGGCTGCTTCCCAAGGCCATCAGGGGGCGATAGGATCCTTATCTTATGGGGCTCTTGGTCCTCTTGGGGGTAGTACACAAAGATCCCAAAGGCGCTGACCGCCTCTGGGAAAGCCTGCAGGAGATCAGGCCCCAGGCCCTGGGCCTGGAGATGAGCCCCTTGGGACTTCTTTGGAGAGAGAAAAGGAGTTCCCAGCTTCTGGAAAGATTGGATGGGATCCTCAAGGAGTTCCCTGTTCCCATGAGGACCCAGGCCCATATAAGGCTGATAAGAGAAGCCTTGAGACTTCCTTTTGAATATGTGACCTGTTCCCATTATGCAGCCAGCCGAGGGGTTCCTCTGCACCTCATGGACCTGAATTGGATATCCCGGGAAGAGCTTCCCAGGTATGAAACTGAGATCTTAACAAGAGAGAACCTCTCCAACTTATTGGCCATGGGCCGAAACAACCTGCAAGACACAATCACTGCAGCCTATGCCAGGGCCCGTCGCTGCCTGCAGTCCAACACCTCACTACAACAGCTGGGCATAAACCCGCCTTGGTCTTGTAAGACAGGAATGGTCAGGGAGTCTTTTTTGGCCTGTAGGGTCAGAAACATGGCCCTCAGATACGATCCCTTCTTGTATGTAGGGGGATGGGTCCACCTGGCCGAGGATCCCAAGGGTCATAGTCTGGCCAGCCGATTGCGAGACCTGAAGCCTCTGAGAATTCTTCTGGCAGGCCCCGACCCGAGCAGATGACCTAGCTAGGATGATTCATCCAGGAGATCTTTGGGGCCCCACACACAAAAAGAGGGCAAGACCATTTGAGGTTTTATGTACGCAGGGTAGAGCCTGGGCCTGCCTGGGGATGTCTGCATTGACGGTTAAGCCGCCCCTGGTCTATAGTGGAATTGTACGGTCTTAGAGACCAGTGGTTTGATTGAGGAGAGATGCCCGAGACGGCTGAAGGGGCTCGCCTGCTAAGCGAGTGTAGGGCCAAAAAGCCTTACCCCGGGTTCGAATCCCGGTCTCTCCGCCATCAAGTCGCCTTTCCGGCACAAGAGCCGGTTTTGATTTTGCGATCCGCTTTATGTAAGTGGACCCATGGAGCTGGGGGTTGGGATCTTTAGGCATAGCGCGGCGCAAGTTCGACCAAGAGCATCTCTCAACGGTCGACGAGGCCGTTGCCGTAGCCGAGGAGTTGACCAGCGAGCACTTCAAGTACTCCACCAGCCAGTGGAGAAGATGCCGCTATGACATACAGACAGCGGTCAAGCTCCACGAAGCCGAGCTGACCGATGAGGCCTTTGCCCAGATAATCCGTTATGTTGGGCAACCAGCCCAAAGCGGCCTGCGCAGTTCTCATTTCGATTTCTACAAGATATGTCTTCAGGATCACGTGATACTCAGGGCCTTGGAGAGGGACAAGGCTTTGTCGCTTTTCCCCTTGGTGGTCTATGTGGCCACACACGAGCTTGTGCACATAGTGAGATTCAGTCTATTCCTGCAGAGTTTTGAAACCTATCCGCTGGCCAGGGCTAGGGAAGAGGCCTTGGTACATCAAATCACCAGGGAAATTTTGGGTTCAGGGAGACTTCCAGGAGTTGAGTCAGTGGCCAAAGAATTCTGGGAGTCCATGGAAGCCAACGGGCTCCCCCTGGATCTGATGGGACAGGGAGCAAAAGGGTGATCCGTTTCTTCAGGGTGAGGAGCCGCCTAGAGGTTGTGGCCGAATTGGAAAAGTTTTCCCCTGTGGGACAGGAGCAAGTGCAGCTTTGGGATGCATTGGGCAGAGTTCTGTACAGGGGGATTGTGGCCCAGGAGGACCTGCCTCATTTCCCGCGTGCCACCATGGATGGCTTTGCTGTCAAGGCCAAAGATACCTTCGGGGCCAGCGATGGACAACCTGCCCTTCTTCGTCTGGTGGGTGAGGTGCCAATGGGGCTGGCCCCTGAGAAGGCCATAGGGGATTCTGACACAATGCGTGTGGCCACAGGCTCCATGCTGCCTGAAGGGGCAGATGCTGTTGTTATGATAGAACACGCGGAGCAGTTGGACTCAGAAACCCTGGAAGTGTACAAGACCGTGGCGCCCTGGGAGAATGTGGTCAGGCCAGGGGAGGATGTGGCCGTGGGTCAAGAGGTCCTGCCTTCAGGATGGACCCTGAGGCCCCAGGATCTTGGCCTCTTGGGAGCCCTGGGGATAACTCAGCTCAGTGTTTTTAGAAAGCCCACCGTAGCGGTTTTCTCCACGGGGGACGAAGTGGTCCCCATATCCAGTAAGCCGGGCCCCGGTCAGGTCAGGGATGTTAATGGAATTACCGTGTGCTCTTGGGTGGAAATCAATGGCGGGATAGCCCTGTACATGGGAATAATACCAGACCGCCCCGAGAAACTTTCCAGGAGTTTTGTGGAGGCCCTGGAGAAGGCCGATGCAGTCATGGTATCCGGGGGAAGCTCAGTGGGAGCAAGGGATTTTCTCATGGAAGTTCTCAAGGGGTTGGAGGGGGTTGAAGTCCTGGCTCATGGGCTGGCCGTAAGGCCTGGAAAGCCAACCCTCGTGGCCGGGGTGGGGGGAAAGCCTTTTTTGGGCCTTCCCGGCCATCCTGTGTCAGCCCTGGTGATCCTCCACCTGCTGGGCAGACCTCTCTTGGACAGGCTCTGCGGCAGGACACATCCCTTTAGACCCAGGCCATTTCGGGCGAGATTAAGTAGAAATCTGGCTTCAGCTCAGGGAAGGGAAGACTACGTGAGGGTCACCCTGGAAGAAAGGCAAGGGGAGCTATGGGCCGTTCCATTGCTGGGTTCCTCGGGCCTCATAGGAAATCTTTCTAGGGCAGAAGGCTTGGTTCGGATAGATCCTCTCTCTGAGGGGCTGTACAAAGGGGAATGGGTGGAGGTGGAGAGCTTTCCATGAGACGTCGCGTGTACCTCAGGATGAAATCTCTGGAGCAGGCCAGAGAGCTTTTCCTGGAGAGGTTTCCTGTGGGGGGTTGGAGGGAGCCCGAGGAGGTTCTGGTTGTGGAGGCCCTTGGTAGAGTAACTGCCAAGGGCGTCTTCGCCAAGATTTCAGCTCCCACCTTCCACGGCGCAGCCATGGATGGGGTGGCCCTCAGAGCAGAGGAGACCTATTCGGCCCACCCAGACCGCCCCCTTGTCTTCAAGCTTGGGCAGAATGCCTATCCGGTCAATACGGGTAACCCCCTTCCTCCAGGCACAAATGCGGTGGTAATGATCGAGGATGTTGTTGAATTGGAAAAGGACAGCATTCAGATAGAACGGCCTCTTTACCCCTGGCAAAACGTCAGGAGGGTCGGTGAGGACATAGTGGCTACAGAGCTGCTCCTGCCCCAGAATCATAGGCTTAGTGCCTATGACCTGGGCGCTCTCTTGGCAGCTGGGGTCACCAGGATCTGGGTCCGCCCAAGGCCAAAGGTGGCATTGATCCCAACAGGTAAGGAACTCCTGGGGTGGGAAGTGTGGGAAACCGAGGAGTCTTTGCCCCAGGGAAAACTCATAGAGTTCAACACGGTTGTGTTGGGGGCTCTGCTGGAACAGTGGGGAGGAGAAGCAAAACGTCTTCCCATAGTGCGGGACGACCCGGAACAGTTGAAAAGAGCTGTGCAGAGCGCTCTGGAGGAGTTCGACTTGGTTGTCATAAATGCAGGCTCATCTGCCGGCTCCGAAGACCTGACAGCAAGTGTCATAGAAGAGCTCGGGGAGGTATTGATTCACGGTATCTCCATGATGCCAGGCAAGCCCACGGTATTGGGAGTAGTACAAGGAAAGCCGGTCATAGGCAACCCGGGCTATCCGGTCTCTGCTGTGGTCTCCTGTGAACAGATAGTGGCCCCTTTGTTGGCCAGGCTGCTGGGGGTGGATCCACCTTCCAGGCCCAAGGTAAAGGCCAGGGTGGCCAGGAAGATAACCTCTCGCATAGGCATGGAGGAGTTTGTCAGAGTCAGGCTGGGGCAGGTGGGAGACAAGATGGCGGCCACACCTCTTGCCCGCGCAGCCGGCTCCATAACCACTCTTACGAAGGCCGATGGAATTCTAAGGGTTCCGGCAGATCTGGAGGGCCTGGCCGAGGGGGAGGAGGTGGATGTGGAACTCCTCAGGACACCTCAAGAAATCCGAAGAACCCTTGTGGCCATAGGAAGCCACGATCTCACCCTGGATCTCATACATGATAGACTCCGGGCACTGGGGAAGGGCTATGGGCTGGCATCAAGCAACGTGGGAAGCCTGGGGGGGCTGATGGCCGTAAAGAAGGGCCAGGCCCATCTGGCCGGAACCCATCTTCTGGATCCGCAGACAGGAGATTACAACTTCAGTTATGTGGCCCGCTATCTGGAGGGCGTCAGGATCAGGATGGTCCACCTGGTATATCGTGAACAAGGCTTGATGGTGGCCCCAGGAAATCCCCTGGGCATTAGAGGGCTGAAGGACCTCACTCGGCCAGGGGTCCGTTTCATTAATCGCCAGGCGGGTTCCGGCACAAGAGTTCTGCTGGACTTTCAATTGAGGGAGTTGGGTATTGAGCCCCAGAGCATACAGGGTTACCATCAAGAGGAATACACCCATATGGCCGTGGCCGTGGCTGTGGCCAGCGGCGCTGCAGACGCTGGTTTGGGAATATTGGCTGCTGCAAAAGCCTTGGGCCTGGAATTCATTCCCATCAAGGCCGAAAGATATGACCTGGTGATTCCGGAAATATTCTTTGAGACCGAGGGTATTGGCCTGCTTTTGGAAATCATTGGAAGCCAGGATTTCAGGGAAAAGGTTGGGGAATTGGGGGGGTACGATCCTTCCCAGTCGGGAAAGCTTCTTATTTGACCGACTAAAGTAATGCCCAGGGATGGTCGATGAGAATTCAGCAAAGCTTTGCTTGGAAAGGCCGCTGTGTTATAAAAATGATGTCACGTGCTGACAAGAGCCGGGGGGCGCATTAATGGGCAGAACACCTTTTGACGAGGATCTAGGCCTCCATTGTTCTTTCTGTCGTAAGAGCGAGAGCGAGGTGCGAAAGCTTATTTCGGGCACAGAAGCCTTCATCTGTGACGAATGTGTGCAGATATGCAATGAAATACTGGCTGAGGAGTTCCGGGCGGAGCGCACAGGAGGTTTTCCCAAGCCTTCCCGCATCAAGAAGGCCCTGGATGAATATGTCATAAGCCAGGAGGAGGCCAAGAAAACCTTGGCCGTGGCCGTGCACAACCATTACAAGAGATTGCAGGCCAAGAAGACTCTAAAAGGAGTGGAGTTGGAAAAGAGCAATATTCTGCTCATAGGCCCCACGGGATCAGGCAAGACCTTCCTGGCTCAAACCCTTGCCAAGATTCTGCAGGTTCCCTTTGCCATAGCAGACGCCACAGCCATCACCGAAGCCGGTTATGTGGGAGAAAATGTTGAAGACATCATCATGCGGCTGTTGGAAAACGCGGACTTCGACGAGGAGCGCGCTCAGCAGGGCATAGTTTACATTGATGAGGCGGACAAGATCGCCAAAAGAACTGTGAACTCCGCCAACGGAAGGGACATCTCTGGGGAGGGAGTTCAACAAGCCCTCTTGAAAATGCTGGAAGGCACTGTGGTGCACCTTCATCCCAAGGGCATGAAAGGCCAGTATCACAAGGTGGACACCACACAAATCCTTTTCATCTGCGGCGGAACCTTCGTTGGCTTGGACAAGATCGTGCAAGGCAGGATACAACAGCGATCTCTGGGCTTCAAAGCACAGAAGGAAAGAACCTCCAAAGATCTTCATCCCCTCCATGAGGTAAGGGCTGAGGATCTCATAGAGTTCGGAATGATCCCGGAGTTCGTGGGTCGCCTACCCATAGTTGCTGTCCTGGATGAACTCACCGAAGAACACCTTGTCCGAATCCTCACTGAGCCCAAGAACGCCTTGGTGAAGCAGTATCAGGCCCTTTTTGATCTGGAGGGCGTGCATCTGCGATTCTTGGATGACACCTTGGTCACCGTGGCCAGAGAAGCCATACAAAGAAAAAGCGGCGCCAGAGGGCTGAGGACAATTCTGGAAAAGGCCATGTTGGACATCATGTATAACCTGCCTGATCTGGAGGGCCTCGCCGAATGTTTGATAACTCCTGGGGTCATAGCAGGGACTGAGGAACCCGTTTACGTATACAGGAAGGAAAAAGCGGCTCTTTCTTGAAGTTTCTTCTTCATGATTTCAAAATGCTCTGGCAATGAATGAGGCTCAGTCTTTGGGTCGCATGGGATCAGCCTTGGAAGCCTCGGATTTTCCCCCTTGACGCGATAGTAGAGCTCGTCTGCTGTGTCTTGCATAGATCATCCAGCATAGTAATGTGGTCTGATGGGGTGATGCCTAAACCCGTCTTGTTAATTGGAACTTGCCCCTTTGAAACAATGCTCTGTTTAGAACTCTCTTAAAGATTCAGGAGGTCTCAGATGGCTCCACCAGGATACGTGGGCAGGCTGCTTCGAGTGGATCTGAGCCAGGGAAAACTATGGACCCAGGAGTTATCCAAGAAGGAACTGAGGATTTGGGTAGGAGGCGTAGGGCTGGGAGCCAAGTATTTGGTGGAAGAGGTCGGGCCCCATGTTTGCTGGGATCACCCAGAGAATCGTCTCATATTCACCAGTGGTCCCCTGGCAGGATCTGGTTTCAGCGGAGCAGCTACCTTCAACGTGGTCTCCAAGGGTCCCATGACCGAGCTGGCGGGATCTTCCCAGGCCAACGGGTTCATGGGCGCCTATATGAAGTTCTGCGGATTCGATGGTGTGGTCATACAGGGGCGCTCTGCCAGACCCGTTTACCTGGAACTGAAAGAAGGAGCAGGTTACCTGAGGGATGCCTCTCGGTTTTGGGGGCTGCCCGTGGACCAGACCGAGGAGGGAATCCGCAAAGAGCTTGGAGCCAAGAGGCTCCAGGTGAGTGTCTTCGCCATTGGGCCTGCTGGGGAAAACCTGGTACGTTATGCGGCCATAGTAGGAGACGGAGGCCATGTGGCGGCACACAACGGCCTCGGTGCTGTCATGGGAGCCAAGAACCTCAAGGCCCTGGTGGCCCACAGGGCTCCCAGAGGCTTCAGCGTTGCCGAGCCAGCCAGACTCCAGGAGATCGACCTTGAATGCTTTGATTTCATGAAAGGTTTCGGCCCATTTTTTAAGTGGGGCACCGCCGGAGGGCTCTCCTCCATATATGCTCAAGGGGCCCTTCCCATTCGCAACTACACAAGCAACCTATTCCAAGAACATGAGAGGATGAACGGGCAGTACCTGAGGACCCACTTTCGGGTCAAGGCAAGGCCTTGCTTCAAGTGTCGAATGGCCCACGTAAAGGAGGTGACGGTCAGCCAAGGACCCTACAAGGGGTTTGTTGGTGAAGAGCCCGAATATGAACAGGTTGCTGCTTGGGGGCCACAGATCGGCAACACGGACCTGGGGGCAACAGTGGTTCTGGCCCGAGAGGTGGACAGGCTGGGCATGGATTGCAATGAGGCTTCCTGGTGCATCGGATGGGCCATGGAATGCTATGAAAAAGGCTTATTGAGCCCCACACAGACAGAGGGGCTCAAGTTGAACTGGGGAAATGTGGAGGATGTCAGAGAACTCCTTGGACGCATCTCCAGAAGACAAGGTTTTCTCGGGAAACTCCTGGCCGAAGGTGTGATGAGGGCTGCTAGGGAATTGGGGGGGGAGTCCGAGCAGTGGGCAATTCACACCATGCAGGGGGCCAGCCCTAGAAGCCACGATCATAGGGGGCGTTGGACAGAGCTATTGGACACCTGTGTCAGCAACACATCCACCATAGAGAGTTCCTTCGGGGGGATACATGCTGGTTTTGTGGGTATGAAGGAACTGGACGATCCCTTCGACCACCTGGAGGTGGCAAGAAGCTGCGCCAGGTTCAACGGCATTAGGCAGTTCGATGACTGTGTTGGCATCTGCAGGCTGGCCTCCATACACCCGGGGTTCACTCTTCGGGCCTTCAATGCAGTCACAGGGTGGGACTTCACCCTGCAGGACGCCTTCCAGGTGGGTTTGAGGGCAGTCAATGCCTTGAGGCTTTTCAACCTTGCCCATGGGCTGAAAATGGAGCGGATGCGCCCATCCAGACGTTACGGCTCCGTGCCCCAAGAAGGCCCGGCAGCGGGCAAGGACATAATGGCCCGATGGGATGAGATGCTCAGGCTCTACCACCAGGAAATGGGATGGGATCCTTCCAATGGAGAGCCTTTACCCCAGACATTGGAAAGGCTTGGAATAAAGGATTGGTTTGAGAGCATAACAACGGTGAAGACAAAGTGATCCAGGTGGAAGTGGAGCTTTGGCTGGGCTCTGGAAGCGAGCTGGGAGAGGAGTTCCAAGTGCTCTCCCCTGTTCGTTCCAGGACCATTGTAAGAATCCCCCAGGGAACCAGCTTGTGGCAGCTTCTTTGCACCATGGCCAGCCGAAACCCCCGTCTGCGAGAGCTGATTTTGGATCAGGAGCATTCCTGCGTGAGGTCTGATCTGGTGATTCTCAAAAACAACAGGCTGGATTCGCGCTCAAGACTGCTGAATGAAAGTTTAAAGGAGGGGGACCAAATCAAGCTGGTACCGATTTATGCCGGAGGATGACCATCCCGGATTATTCCACATGATCTGTGACCTGGGGGATACTGCCCCAAGCCCATCTCAATCGTCTCATACGTTTTCAGGCCTGGCCCTGGCCAAGCACCCGATGGGGGAATTAAGTTCATCCCAGGATGTGTTTAAGTTGGCTCCCATTTTTCACAAATGGTGAAGGATATAGGCTGAAAGTGTCTCGTCGATGCACTTGTCAAACTCCGCCCGAGATCTTCAGCAGGTGGGCAGGGGCCAAGGAGAAAACTCAGAGTAGAAACCACAGAGAATCTCCCAGAGCTGCTGGGGGAGGAGCTCTTTTACCTTTTGCACCACAACTAGAGGCGGAGGGCCATAATAAGCCTCAGCCACTGCTCCTGCTATGCTGGCAAGTGTGTCGCTGTCTCCTCCCAAAGACACGGCGTTTCTGACCGAGTCCTCCCAGGTTTCTGATTCCAGAAAGCTTATCAAGGCTTCTGGTACAGTGCCCTGACATGATACATCAAAAGAATATCCCGGCCTGATATCAGCCAGGCTTCTTTTTAGATCGTACCCGAACCTTTGACTGATTTCCCTGAGCATGAGCTCTTTGTCCCGTGTGGTCCGTGCCAGCCAAACAGCCAAGGCCGTGGCCTGAGCCCCCTTTATCCCTTCTGGGTGGTCGTGGGTCACAAGGGCCGTTCGGGCAGCCTCTCTCAGGACATCTTCTTCCTGTTCCAAGGCCAAACCCACGGGACTTACCCTCATGGCAGAACCATTTCCCCAGCTTCCATAAGGCCGGGGGTCCGATGCCTGCAGCCAGCGGAAAAAAGCCTGTCCATAACCCGCCCTTGGATAAAGACGCCCCAGCTCCCTGAGGCAGCGAGCATAGTCCCTGTCCTCCATCAATGCCTTGGCAATGGCCAAGGTAAGAACGCTGTCGTCAGTGAACCTGCAACGTGGATGAAACAAGGGGAACTTCTTGGTCTTGATGGGTCTGGCCTCGTAAACCGATCCGATTATGTCTCCCGCTATTGCACCCACCATTGAGTTTACTGCCTGTTCTGCTCAGGTTGCCTTGGGGCTATCCTGATCATTTCCTAGGACATGGATCTCTTCCCCGTCTCTTAAGGCTCCGTCTAGGCCCAATAGATTGCCCCAGCGGTCCTGGACTCGAAAACTACCATTCTTCCCCTCATGGAGCAAACCCAACTGAATGAGAGCATGGCGCACCCTCATCCCTGGCAAGAGATCCACTGGCTTGCCGTTGACGAAAATCCTCAAGGTCCCTCCATTTCTTGAATGCGCCCCTCTGTTTTGGGGGCTATGGGACTGTTTTTACCTATGTACTCTGCCACCAGATCGCGGATCCAGCGACCTGGCTCTGAAAAAACCAGGCCCTCGGCCACCAGTGTCCCGCCTACAAGGTAGGGCATGGCACTGTTTCTTATGGCCTCAGAAAAGCTCTTGTAACCATCTCCACCTGCGGCCAGGAAATCATTGACTGCCACCACATAGATGGCCTTCGGATCCAAAGGAAGGCCATTGACCTTCACCTCCTTTAACCGCAATCCTTTGGGATCAGCCACATAAGAAATGCTGAGGCCCGAAACCTGCGGAAAACGCCCACCTCCCCGACCCCTCAAACCATGTTCCAGTGCATCCCAAAGCAGGCTACCTTTCACAGGTATTGCCACCAGGTAGTTGTCAAAGGGTAGTGCCCCGTAAACATCTCCCATACTTATCTGACCCTTGGGAATGCTTTTCCTTATGGATCCACCATTTATAACAGCCACCTGAGCCCCTGATACCTCCTTGAGAACGTCGGCCACCAAGTTTCCCAGATTGGTCTCCCTGTCCCGTACAGCCTCCCCGTCCAGATCCACCAGGCTGATGCCTATTACTTTATCCAGAAGGCCCCTGAGCTTCATGGAGTAATGCTTCACCAGCTCATGAATAGCAGGATCCGGAGTCCCGGCTGAGGGACGAATCTCCTCCAAACGTCCTTCCCAATGTATGACCTTTTTGCCCTCAAGCCAAAGGTCAAGTACCCCTAGGGCCTTGCCGTGCTCCCAGGCCTGCACCACAAGGGTGTCTCCCACCAATGCGGGCACATCCACTTTGGTATGGCTGTGGCCACCCACTATGACCTGGACCCCTCTGACCCGAGAAGCCAGGTCCCGATCGGTCCCGAAACCGCAATGGGTAAGAGCCACCAATAGGTCCACATTGGGTGAGAGAAGCTGGACCTCTGCGGCAAGCGTCTGGGCTGGATCCAGCAACACTAAGCCTGAGAGGTTTCTAGGATGGGTAGTAAGAGCAGTGTCTGCTCCCAAAATACCCACGATCCCGACCCTTATGCCCCCAACTTCCTTCACTACATGGGGTAGCACACCTTTAGCTCCCCTCACATTGGCTCCCAAAACCGGGAATCTGGCCTCCCCAATACGACTCCACAGGACTTCCTGCCCGAAATCGAACTCATGGTTCCCGAGCACCATGGCATCCAGGCCCATTTGGTTCAAGAGCTGCACCACTGATTCCCCTTTGAAAAGATTGGCCCAGTTATCACCCTGGATCATGTCTCCGGCTGCCAGAAAAAGAGAGGGCTTCTCCTGTCTGAGCTGTTTCACCCTAGCTGCCAGCCAGGCCGCGCCTCCCAACTCTTCTGCAGCCCCCAACGGTCTGTGCGGCTCAGCGAAGCCATGGAAATCATTAAAATAGAGGATTCTGATCTGGTTTGTCTCAGCACGACATACTGCAGTGATCAGGAAAAGGAGCAACAAGATGATTCTTTTCACAGCTGACCTCGCTTCTCCAGGCCTCGTCCAGGAGCCAGACCCGGATGACCTCCTATGGATTCTGCACCAGCCATGGACTACTATCTATCATAACAACTAAGATCCTGAATCAAAACAATAAGGCAATGGAATGAAACCAGGTGCAAAGGCCTCCTGTGCCAGGAAAAACAAGAGCCGCAGCACTGAAGTCACGCGGGCCCGGCTTCTCAGGTTGGGGGGAATCCTGGGCTTTCTGGCTGCAGGGGCTCTCCTTTTTTGGGTGGCCAGACCCCTTGGAATCTCCTCTTTTGATGAAAAGAGGGCCTTCGGGCACCTCAAGGCTCAGTGGGGTTTCGGCCCCAGAGTGCCTGGGACCCAAGGGCATGGCAGATGTCTGGATTATATCACCCGGGAGTTAAAGGCTTGTCTTCCCCAGGTGCACCATCACCGTTTCAAATACAAGAGCGCATTGCTGGGTGTGGTCCAAGGCACCAATGTTTGGGCCATTTCCTACCCGGCTCACCAAAATCACACCGAACGCGTGCTTCTTTGTGCCCACTGGGACACGAGGCCTGTGGCCGAGAGGGATCCGGAGCCATCCCGCAGGAGCCTGCCTGTGCCCGGAGCCAATGACGGGGCCTCAGGAGTGGCCGTGCTTTTGGAAGTAGCCAGAATCCTGGGAAGAAACCCTCCACCTGTGCACGTGGATATACTGCTCTTTGATATGGAGGACTTGGGAGGACTTCCCATTTCAGGTCCTGAGCAGGACCCCTTTTGTGTGGGCTCCAGTCGCTTTGTGGAAGAGCATCCCGAGTTCAAGGCAGATTATGGAATCCTGTTGGACATGGTGGGGAAAAAAAACCTCAAGATTACCAAGGAGGCCATTTCTCTGGAGCGGGCACCTCAAGTGGTGCAGAGAGTATGGGCCGTGGCCAGAAGGCTTGGGATAAAGGCTTTTTCCGAAAACAAAGGGCCAGCTGTGTTTGATGACCACGTGCCTTTTCTGGAAAAGGGAATCCCGGTCATAAACCTCATAGACATGGATTATCCGCCCTGGCACACTGCTGAGGACAACCCTGAGCATTGTTCCCCGCAGAGCTTAAAGCAGGTGGGAGAGGTGATCTTGGGGGTGCTTTACGGCAAGTGAAGCTTCAGCTGGGGGACAACTGCATGAGCAGGTGGAGTTCATCCAGGCAAATCCCAAAGCCATGGTGGGCCGGAATCTTCCTCATGGTGTAAACTATGAGTCCCAAGAAGATCGCCCAACACAACAAGCAAAGAGGTGACCTACCATGTACCGTAAGGGCTTCAGGGTCAAGAAAAAAGCAGGCTCCAAGGATTCCGCCAGTGAGCGTCCAGCAGAGGAAATCGTGAGGGAACTGAAAAGGAGCGCTTCCCAGTCCGGAAGCGATTACAGGGAACGCTCCCTGAAGATCCACGGGCTCATCTGCGCCAAGTGTGCCAGGGAGTTTGAATGGAAGGATCGTCACCTCTTGACCGTGCACCACAAAGATGGCAACCACAGGAACAATCCTCCCGATGGATCCAATTGGGAGAACCTCTGTGTTTACTGCCACGAGGATGAGCACAGCCGTCAGCTCCTGGGGGATTATTTGAGCCAAGGCCCCAAGGAATAGCTTGCTGAAATCTGCTTTCTCTTCCCATGACAAAGGAAGGCCCGGAACTTATCGAGGGATGTGGGCTGGCCTGGCTAAAGATTAAAGCACCGCCTCAGGACCTTGCTGCTGAGAGCTTTGCTAACAGCAGATCCGGGGGAGTGATGAGTCTGTGAAGGCCCAGCCTCTTGGGACTCAAGCCCAGGGCAAGGCCCACGAGCTGGGTTACATAAAGCACAGGGATCCTGAAGTGTGCCCTAGACTCTTTCTTTGCTGCCTTTTGTTTCGCATCCAGCATCAAGTGACAAAGAGGACAGACTACCACAATGCAATCAGGCCTGAGCCTGGCGGCCTCTTCCAAGATTCCCGCAGCCAGCTTCAAGGCCACCCTTTCCTGGGTAAAGAGCAAAGGTCCCCCGCAGCAGTCCAATCTGGCTGGAAAGGCCACATTACAAGCCCCGCTGGCAGTGATTATCCTCTCCAAGGCAAGGGGATTCTCCATGCTTTCTTTTCCTGCCATGGGAAAGGGCCTGGCCACAAGGCATCCGTAATAGGGCAACACCCTGAGCCCGTCCAGAGGCCTCACCAGCCGTTCCCTTATGGCCTCCTGGACCAGATCCATGGCCAAAACCTCCAAGAGGTGCTTTACCCTGGGAGATCCGCTTCCATCATGGAGGCCCTCTAAGCTATTTTGCCCCTGCATCTCTTTTAGCACACGGAGGTGGTTTGAATAACATGAGGAACAAGGCATGAGAATATCCATCCCCTGTGCCTGGATCTTCTGGAGGGTGGCCAAAGGCAGGGACCTGGCCCATTGCGGGTCTTTTTCCCTTGCCGCAGAGGCTCCGCAGCAGCGCCAGCCCTGTATTTCCTCCAGCTCCATGCCAAGGCTAGGGGCCACGGTCATGAGGGACTCCTCGTACTCCCTGGCCGTTCCCTTGAGACTACACCCTGGATAATAGAGGTACTTCATGGAAGTTTTCCGCGCAGAAACATCTTGAAAAGCAAAAGCAGATCCTCGAAAGGATGTCTGGGAATTCTGCCCAGTTGGGCTGCAAGGCCCAACTTCATTTCATTGACTCTGCCATTTTCGCGAATCATCCTCTCCATGCTCTTGTGGAATCCATCTTCTCTTGCCCATCCTTTTGCCCTTGCAAGTCTCCTGAGGGCAAGAAGCACCTCCGAAACCTCAATCCCCCTAGGGCATCTGACAGTGCAGGCCTGACACTGGGCGCAAAGCTCCAAGAAAGGGCTCCGAGCCGCTTCTTCCACCCATCCCCGTTGCAGGAAACGCATCACCTTCCTGGGGGTATGCCTAGTCTCAAAGGCCACGGGGCAGCCAGAGGAACACTTGCCGCACTGCACGCACCTGAGCGCCTGAAGCAGATACTCACAAGCCACACTCTGTCCAGCTGTTTTTTCCTCGCCCATGTCCCCTAGGCCTTGGATCCCCCCAGAGATGCTCCAAGAAGCCTTCACCCTCATCTAATCCATGAAACAGGATTTCTTCTGGCCCGCATCCATCATGAAGATCCAATGATTGGGACCAAGTCTGTGACACCTTGGCCCACATCCTTCGGTAAGCTCCCAAAACAGGGCCAACTCAACCACATCCTAAACTCAGTGCCATTCTCTCCAAGCTCAAATTCGTCTTGCCTTTTTCTCCGGCAAAGGGCTCAGGCAGCCTCTTTAGGAGCATGTTGCCTGGGCTTTTCCAAAGGAACACCTCATCATTGTTGCGGCGAGGCCCTGTTCTTTCTTTTCACCTTCTTGACTAGCAACTGGGCTAGATCTTAAACGGATTAGGGCCCATTACCTTTAGATCCCGTACGAACTGCTCCACCATGAGCTTGTATTTCAAGGAGTCCCTGATCTCCAGGCTCACAAAGCGTACCCGGTCCCTCTCGATCATCATCTTTTGGAGCTTGTCGCTTAGGTCATCACTTCTTTTTTTGACGAGTTCGTTCCCTCTTACATAATGACACTGACCGTCGTTGCACCCCCCTATGAACACCCCGTCTATACCCATAGCCAAGGCATCGGCTATGAGAGCATTGTTAACGTATCCAGCGCAGGGCACCTTCACAAAAACCACATTGGGAGGAACCTGGAGCCCTTGTTCCATGGCAGCCCTGGCCGCATGGTACGCGTCGTTTCGACAGAGGAAAGCAAAGACAGTGGGTTCCTTTTCCTCCATGAAGGAAGCAGAGGCAGCCTGAATCTGAGCGGCCGTCTGTTTTATGGTCATGTGTCTGAGGGAAATGGCAGCCAGGGGGCATATGCCAACGCAGTTGCCACACTGTCTGCACCTGCCCAGATGAGGAGTTGGAAACTCGTTCTCGTCAAAATAAAAGCTTCCAAAGGGGCATTCCTCCATGCATCGCTTACACTTGTCGCATTTGGTCTTGTCCACCACAGGGTATGTGGGGCTAACCAATATGGTTCCGCTGGTGAAACGCACTGCCTCAATGGCCGCATGCTGAGCCGACTCTATGGAAGCCGCCACTCCCATGGGCTCGCGGGAGCATCCTCCCACGTATATGCCTGTCCTCTGACTCTCTTCTGGATGACACTGGAGGTGAGATTCAAAAAAACCCCAGGCGTTCATGGGAAGCCTGAGCACCTCGGCTAACTCTCGCGACTCCGTAGAGGGTCTCATTCCCCCTGCCAGCACCAGCAGATCCAGTGAGAGGTTCACCTCCTTGCCCGAAAGCGTGTCTTCCACCCTCACCCTCATCCTTCCTGTTTCCCCTTCGGGCCTCACGGTGGAAGGCAGGCCCCTGATGAAGGTGACCCCCTCGGTTTCCTTCAGCTTCTGGTACAGCTCCTCCTGGAAGCCTGGGGAACGGATATCCTGATAGAAGACGTAACAGGAGGCCTCAGGAGCCTTTTGCTTCAGATAGAGGACCTGTTTCAGGGTCACGGAACAACAAACAGAAGAACAGTAGGAAAGATGCCTTTCGTCCCTGCTTCCCACGCACTGGATAAAGCCCACCTCTTGGGGTGGGTCCGTGGCAGAGCCCAGAAGCCTCTCCATCTCCAGGTTGCTTATGACCTTCGAATAGAGCCCGTAGCCGAACTCCTCCACCTTGGAGAGGGGATAAGGGTCCCAACCGGTGGTCACCAGTATAGCCCCCACGGTCAGCTCCTCTTCCCAAGGCTCCTGATTCAGGTGCACAGCCCGGCTGGGACATATCTTCTCGCACTCCCTGCACTCGGAAGGGCAATGCTCCCTTTCCACCACGTACGCCTTGGGGAATCTCATGGGCAAGGCCGGGTGAATGGCCTTCAAGATCTGCGGCCAGGTCATGTGG
>FWPV01001414.1_pt1 | contig 60308 bp, 52 predicted proteins | sample 2228371 | NCBI WGS metagenome assembly FWPV01 (sample SAMEA103939776, study PRJEB20133) | metagenome
TATATTTGTTTATTTTAAAGCTACCTATTCTCGTTATGAACGGTTAATAGGATTTGCGCAAGCAAATTCTATTAGAAAATAAATATTTTTAATTCTTTCGAAAGGAAAGCGTCCTAAATTAGGACGCTTTTTTTATATTTGTAAAATACGCAAAGTCTTCTCAACAATCGTCAAAAATAAACAGTAATATTCTGTAAAATTTTAAATTATTTAAATATGATAAGTATATCTATCGTTTCAATGGGTGATGCATCTAATCTTATTCCTTGTGTTAATTCATTGATTGAGAATATAAGGTTATCTGAATACGAGATAATTGTTAATGCATTTAACTATTCTAATGAAGCAATGATCTGTGTTGAAGAATTATTTAAAAACAAAAAATATCAATATGTTAAATTACAATTTTCAAGTGGAGTCCGAGGTTATTCAGCAAATCATAATTTAAATTTAATAATAGCAAAATACCCAATTGTATGTATATTGAACGATGATACTTATATTAAAGAGGACATATTTTCGACTGCTTTGTCAATACTTGAGTCTTCAGAGATCGCAGTATGTACTCCAATAATTCGCAATTATGATGGCTCTATACAGTGTTTGTATAGGAAAAGAGTATCCCGACTAAGTTATTTACTGCAGAGTATAAAAGCATATAAATTATCATCGTTTTTTGATGTTTATGAAAATAAAAACAAGATAAAAGAGTTAGAAAATAAAGAATATATTGAGATACCATTTTGCCTAGGTGTATGTTTTATTGTTAAAAAATCAGTTTTAATAAATGGTTTATTAGATGAAACTTTTTTTTTAGGTCCTGATGATTTATACTGGAGTTATTTAATTAGAAAGCGGAATTATTGCAATAAAATTGTTTTAGCTTGCAAATCCTCAATTTATCATAAAGGTCATTCTTCAATTAGTAAATATTCCTCTTGTGCAATTCCAGTCCAAGTAAAGGGTATGCTTAAATTATTTGAATTGATGGGCTTTAAAGGGAATAAAATATTCCGACTTATTTTTTATAAAGTAGTATTATTTAAATATTTCTTAAATAGAATTATGTCTTTAATCGGGTCAAACAAGTCAAAAAATATAGCAGAAGGATATCATAATACATTAAAAGTATATTGGAGAAAAAATAATTTATCTTCAATATATCTTTCAGAGATATAAAGAGACCTATTAATAAATCAATATTTTAAATATGAAAATATTATTAAAATATATTTTAGTACATATTTTGTTCTTATTAATATTACAGGATCTTTATGGACAAATAAAAAATGATGATACAGATCATACTATTATCCTAAAACATATAATCGATACAGTGCCAGAAAACACTGAAGTGAAATTGCAACCGGGTTCTTATATTTTATCAAGTATAATCGAAATAAAAAAAAATAATATAAAAATAATAGGTGAAGGAGTAGCAATTGTACTAAAAAGTAAAAATAATCATGCTCAACCATGTGTAGGTTTTTATGCTAAAAGAAAAAGAAATATAGTTTTTAAGAACATAAAATTTATTGGTCAAAATAGTAATAATGAAAGTGCAATCTGGCTTGAAAATTGTAATTCAATTATTATCGATTCTTGCATTTTTACTAATATAGGGTTTGTTGCTGTAATGTTATCAAATGAGTTAAAACCAAAATTAGGATTTGGTTGTAAAAATTGTAAAGTTTTAAACTGCTTATTTGAAAACATTTTTATAGAGGGACAAAATTTAGGAACATCAATATTCTTATTTTCTGATGCAGATTCAAATGCAATTTTAAATAACTATATCAAAGGGGCAGGATGGGTAGGAATAGCGATCGATGATGCCTCTACTTATTCTATACCACCGTATTTATCATCCAAAAATAATATTATTCAAAATAATTTTATTTCAGAAATGAAAGGGGCAGGAATTCTTATTGAGGGTTCAAGCAATAACATAATACAAAATAATCTAATTATGAAATCAAGAATGGGATTATTATTGAATAATACACAACATTATAATCCATCAAACAATAACAATATTAAAAATAATGTGTTAATAGATAATCTCTGGAGTGGTATTACAATTATAGGATGTTCATATAATAAATTTGAAAATAATTGGTGTATTAATAATAAAAACCATGGTATTAGTATTCAGAGCACAGCATCATATCCAGATACAATAATATTTTCAAAAAATAATTATCTCTTTGAGAATCAATTACATGAAAACAGTGGTTATGGAATATTCATAAGTGATAGCAGTATAAATTATAACATATTCGATAGTAACTTATATAGAAATAATAAAAAAGGAGAAATAAATATATCGAATAAAATGAATTAATTTTAAATTTTTATAAAAGTGATTCATATATCGATTCGTTATTGCTTCAATTAAAATTTTATAAATATCAATTTTTCTAAATCGTTATTGTTGTGTTTTAATATAATTAAAGACAAAAAAATGAGTATGATCTCCAAAAGGGATTTCCTTTGCAGTATTGGTTCTGATTTTAAGAAATCAAAGATTGATTCTATAACTTAAGGTGATTCGATACCATTCGTGTGTTGTTTTAGAAACTTTATATTTGTAATTATTTATCATAGACATTAATTAATAATATTGCAGCTTTTAGATAAAGTATTCTTTAGGATTAATGATGCAGACTTGTTAGTGTTAAGCTTCCAATGGAGAATTCTTCTATTAGAGTTCTAGGAGTTTTTTGTGCAGTTCATAGTGCGTTAAAGCTGACACTTTATTCAAATATTGTATACCTTGTAAAGACATAATTTATGGTGTTTCATGTTTTAAAAAATAACTCGAGAATAATTACACATACTGATAAGGTCATAATTAATTAACTCGTGGTATAATATTTCATAATGTTATTAAAGAAAATAATTATGCTTCTAAATGAATCTCTCTGGTTGAAAACAGCAATTCAATCCTTACCACTTCCGGCAGGTAGTAAAATACTTAACTTCGGTTCTCAACGGTTAAATTCGTTGCGGTGCCAACCATATATTGAGAACATTTATGGTACAATAAAAGAGAAACAATGTAGCATTGTAAATTTTGATTTGGTACCTGGTGAAGGTGTAGATATAAGTGGTGATATAATGCGTGACGATGTTTTGTATAAACTTAAGGAATATAAATTTGATATTGTATTTTTATTTAATGTACTTGAACACGTAAAAGATATTGAAGCAATATGTAAAAGAATTAGTATGATAGTACCGTCAAAAGGATATCTTATAGTATCTGTTCCATATAACTATCCAGTACATAACGATCCAATTGATAATGGATTTAGACCCACTCCTTCGGAGTTGATTACATTCTTTCCTAAATTTAATTTAATAAAATCTGAAATTGTTTATGATCATACATTTTTGTTTTATCTTTTAAATAACATTAGAACGCTTGCCAAATTTATTTACCGCTTAATTACTCCATTTTACAAGTTCAATAATTGGAAAACACAAATAGCAAAATTTCCATTACAATAGCCGTTCTTCAAAAGGTATCAGAATGATTAGCCCAGTTGTTGCACATTTTGTTAGAGGTTTTTTAAGACCTACAGAAACATTTATCGGTAATCAAATAATAAATTTACAGAAATTTACTCCAGTAGTATTTTGTCATCATAGAATAAACGGACATAGTTATGATTCTATTAATCCTATAGTATTGATTGAAAAATTACCATATTTTCAAAGAATAATTCAAACCTACTCGTATAAATATTTTCGTTTATTAGCACCTTCAGCGGTTAATTTTCTAATTTCACAAATACAGGAATCAAAAACTCAACTTCTTCATTTTCATTATCTTGTTGATGCTCGATTTTTTTTACCTTTTTTGAAGAAATTAGAATTACCGAGTCTTGTTTCCGGATATGGATGGGATGTTTCATTATTTCCGCGAACAAAATGTGGGTATGGTAGAATATATTTACAACCAATATTTAATAATGTAGATATCTTTTTAGCAATGTCTGAAGATATGAAAAAAGATATGATTAAATTAGGCTGTCCGGAAGAAAAAATAATAGTTCATTATTACGGTTCGGATACGACTCGGTTTCAATATCAGGATAGAAGTTATGAGCAAAAAGATAAAATAAAAATACTATTTTGCGGAAGGTTAGCACCCAAAAAGGCTCCATACCTTATATTGTATGCATTAAAAAAATTAGAGGAAATGGAAGCGAATTTGCCACAATGGGAACTAATTATTGTTGGTGAAGGACCTCTTAAAGAAAAATTATTTTCAATAGTTAATGAATATAAATGGAATAATAGAGTAATCTTTAGAGGACATATTCCACATCATGAACAAAGATTGGTTGATGAGTATAAAAATGCCGATATTTATATACAACCAAGCATTACAGCAAACGGAGAAAAAGAGGGAATTCCCGGGACATTGGTAGAAGCAATGTCTTCCGGATTACCATGTATAGCAACATACCATGCAGGCATACCAAGTATTATAGAAGATAAAGTCCATGGTTTACTATTTCGTGAAAATGATGTTTATGAGCTGGCAGAGAAAATTAAACTCTTGATTTCAGATAATAAATTACGCGAGTATTTAGGTAAAAACGCTGCAAAAAAAGCGATAATAGAATTAAATTTAAAAGAAAAAACAAAAGAATTGTAAAATATTTATCATGGATTATTAAAAAAAGAATTTAAAATTTATTAAAAAGGGTATAAGTTAATGGAAATAGTATTTAGAAAAATTTCTGTTATTGGATTAGGATATATTGGTTTACCTACTGCAACATTATTTGCGAGTAATGGAATTGAGGTAGTAGGTGTTGATATTAATGAAAGTATTGTTGATAAAATTAATAATGGTCAGGTTCATATCGTTGAAAAAGATCTGGAAAAAGTGGTAGAGAAAGCTGTAAGAGAAAAGAAATTACGTGCATCAATAAAAATCGAAGAAAGTGATGCTTTTATTATAGCAGTACCTACTCCTTTTAAAGAAGGTTTTAAGCCGGATTTAACATTTGTCGAAAATGCTATTCGTAATGTAGCTCCATTTTTGCAAAAAGGTAATCTTATCATATTGGAGTCGACTTCACCGGTTGGTACAACTGAGAAAATGACAGAATTACTTGCATCATTAAGGAGTGATTTAAATATATCCGAAAATCCGGAAAAACATGATATTCACATAGCTTATTGTCCTGAAAGAGTACTACCGGGAAATATTTTACATGAACTTGTATTTAATGATCGTGTAATAGGGGGAATTTCTTCTTGTTGTGCTGAATATGCAAAAAATCTCTATAAAACTTTTGTAAAAGGTGAATGTTTTTTAACAGATTCAAAAACTGCCGAGATGACAAAACTAACAGAAAATGCATATAGAGATGTAAATATTGCTTTTGCAAACGAACTATCAATAATTTGTGATAAATTGAATATAGATGTTTGGAAGCTTATTCATTTTGCAAATAGACATCCGAGAGTAAAAATATTAAATCCAGGTGCAGGTGTTGGAGGTCATTGTATTGCGGTTGACCCCTGGTTTATTGTCGATTCTGCACCTGATGAAGCCCGACTTATTAAGACAGCGAGAATTGTTAATGATAATAAGCCATTGTGGGTAGTTCAAAAGGTTTTAAATACAATAAGAAAAATCAAAGATACAAAACAAAGTCAACATGAAATACAAATCGCATGTTTAGGCTTATCATATAAGGCAAATATTGATGATTTAAGAGAAAGTCCCGCCATAAAAATAGTTGAAAAACTTGCTGAAGAGAAGGGGTGTAAAATTAGTATTGTAGAACCTTTTCTTAAGGAACTACCATATAATTTATCAGATTATGATAATATAAGGTTGGACACTATAGAAAAAGCAATAGGTAATGCAGATATAATTGTCGTTTTAGTTGATCATGATGTATTTAAAACTATTGCTTTTGACAAATTGAAGGATTGTGTCATAATTGACACACGGGGAATTTCAAAACACTAAAAACTTTATATAAATATTAGAAATTATATAGTAACATTATGATATGGTTTGATTTAGATAATTCACCTCATGTACAAATATTTAAGCCAATATTTAAAGAATTGGACAAAATAGATGAGAAATACTTTATAACTGCAAGAGACTTTTCTCAGACTTTAGAATTATTAGAGTATTATAAAATATCTTACAAAAAAATTGGTTTACATGGAGGGAAAAATAAATTAAAAAAAGTTGGTAACCTTATTTATAGGGCTTATCAATTATATAGATTTGTTGATTCAATAGAATATGATATAGCTGTGTCGCATGGCTCAAGATCACAACTTGTAACAAATTCGATAGTCCTGAGCATGACTTGTATTGTAAACAGAAAAAATCAATATTAATGTTTGATTATGAGTATACTGAATCTAAAATATTCAATTTATTGTCGGATTATCTTCTTACTCCTATATTTATACCAAATGAACGACTAAAAGAAGCCGGCTTTAATTTAAAAAAGATAATCAAGTATAATGGTTTTAAAGAAGAGATCTATCTATCATCATTCAAGCCTAATAAGGAATTTAAAAAACAACTTGGAATTGATTTGAATAAGAAAGTGGTTGTGATTCGTCCACCAGCGATGGTAAGTAATTATCATAATAATTTAAGTGAAAAGATAATTGTTGAATTAATTAAGCATTTTTTAAAAAACAGTGAGATTTTAATTATTATAGTCCCAAGAACAAGTGTAGACGAAGAATATATTCAAAAGATCTTTGCTTTTAATGAGAGAGTGATATTCTTAAAAAAGGTTGTGGATGGTTTACAATTAGTTTATGCTTCTGATGTCTTTATTTCTGGGGGCGGTACGATGAATCGTGAGGCAGCATTATTAGGTATACCTACCTATAGTATTTTTACCGGTAAAAGGCCTTATTTAGATGAATATTTATCTCAGATGGGACGTCTGTGTTTTATAAGAGATGTTGATGATATAAAAAAAATTATACTTGATAAGTTAGAAAAAAGAGAAATGCTAATAAATTCTAAAAATTTAGCTAATGAAATATCACAATTAATTCTTTCGTTGGCAACATAACTAAGATGGGGTATAAAAAACTGAAAAAAAATTTTTATATAATGCTTTATCTTTGTTTAATTGTAGTGGAATTATTTTCACAATCTCCTACTGACAAAAAAGGTGGTATTTGTTTCCGGGTAGATGATAATCAAGCTATTAAAAAGTGGGAGGAATATGCTGGTGTTTTTGATAAATATAAATATAATTTTACTTTTGCCTTAAATGTTGCTGGAATAGAAAAAAATATAGAATACATTGAGCTTGTAAAAAGGCTTGTTAGTTCAGGACACGAGTTAGCCGATCATACTCCTAATCATACAACTCTATATTTTACTACAGATTACCCTGATAAATACACTGAACTTGATGGTGTAGATCATATCTCGGGTAACAAAATTGCTTTGAAATATGATTCATTCGATACTACAAATGTTTACCCTGGAGATGGTTCTGCAGTGTTATATAAAAATATGTTAATCAGCAAAAATCCAGGACAGTTTAAAGAATTTAATAACTCATTTCCATTTTATTTCGCTGTATATTTGCCAACAAAAAACATTATTGTAAAATATTCATCATGCTTAAATACAGATACAACAGATGTTGATACGTTATATTTGAAAACATTATGGGATGAACAAATAGAATTAAAAAACGATTATAATGTTCAAATTAAAATCTTAAGTCAATATGATATTAGGATGAATGCAGAAGCATTACGTTTGCTTATCGAACGTTCAATAGAAGGATTTATTAATATAGGTGTATTTAACCCAAAAACCTGGATACAGCCTGGAGGTACTCATCCACAATTATATCCACAGGAAATTAAAAATGCTATACAAAATAGAAACTATATAGCTGCAGCTGTTTATCCAAATGCTGCTATAAAGTGTTACAACGAATATGATCCTAAGGGTGAACGTCGATATGCAATGCAATGGGGAGATTTTTATGAAGACTTATGGGATTTAAAATGGTGTAAGAAAATAATTTCTGATAAAATTGCTAGACATTATGTGTTAATTGGACATAGTCATTTTTCAAATCTCTTAGGTGGCTGGGACGGTTATTTAGCAAGAATGGATAGCTTATTAAATTGGTGCAAAGAAAAAAATATATTAGTAAAAACATATAGTGAATGGTCTAAAATACTTTATGATACACCTCAAAATCCCATAATAAACATTATTCCACCGCTTTCCACTGATTTGGATGAGGACGGATTACCTGATGGGTACTCTTTTGATAATTCGGTTAAAGGATTTTTTGATGATAATGATGGTGTAGAAGAGAGCGGATATAAATCTTTTTCGATTAATTCGAAAGGAAGAATATGTTATATAGATAATCTTGCTGGTCTCGAGAAGGGTGAAAATGATTTTTTTATCTGGACTAAAGGTGGGCAAGGAGATTCAATTGAAGTAAAATTCTATTCTTCTAAAAAAAAATCTATTATAGGAATATTTAAGTTTCCTGCAACGACATCATCTTGGACAAGATATAGCTTAAGTCAATCGACTAATGGGAACACCTCATTAGTAATACCATATGATATATCACATTGTGATATTGATATTGATTGTACTAATTATAGTTCAGGGATTGTTAAGATAAGTGGGATGTTACTCAGGAAGAAAATTGATTCACCAATAAAAATAGTATCATTTCCTGTTACTGAAGCTTCTATAAATAAAGAATATAATTATATGATAAAAGTAGAAAAACAAGATGAAAATGATACTTTGGTGTATGAGTTGATACAAGCTCCGAACTGGATGGGAATAAATCAAAACGGATTGATAGCAGGTGTTCCAACAGATACCGGAAAAACACCAGTCCGTTTAAAAGTAACAGATAAAGATGGTTTTTCTGATGAGCAATTTTATATCTTAAGTATTTATCCGGAAAGAAAATTAGAAATAAGCACTAATAAAATAATATATGGATCGTGCCCCGTTGGAATTACGAAAGATACAAATATCTTCTTATATAATATTGGTTTAGATACGCTAACAATTCAAAATTTCTCAACATCTAGCTATTTGTTAAGTATTAATTTGTTTGCAAAAAAAATTCCCCCTAGAACTACAATTTTAAGTTCTATAAAGTTTACAGCTCGATTAAAAGGGAATTATAGAGAATATGTTTATTTTTATTATGATTCGATTAATGGAGTTGACTCAATAGAAGTTAATGTAACAGTTGATGATATATTGGACACAGGTACTATTAATAACTTTCCATCAAATTTTTATTTAGCTCAGAACTATCCTAATCCATTTAACTCGCAGACAACATTTGCATATGGATTAATGTATAAAAGTATTGTGCGACTTGAAATTTACAATATTTTGGGACAGCTTGTTAGAGTCATTTTAAATAATTCTACAATTGAACAGGGTTCGCACTATGTTATTTGGGATGGAATGAGTTCAGAGAAGATGCCAGTTGGAAGTGGTATTTATTTTGTAAGATTAATTGCTTCTCCTATTATCGGGGGACCATCAGTAACTGCAACTAGAAAAATACTTTTAATAAGATAGAATCAATTAGAAAGGCTTTTATGAATATTCCATTTCTAGATTTAAAACCTCAATACAAACAAATTAAAGATGAGGTATTACCGAAAGTAAATGACATTTTCGAGAACACCGCTTTTATTCTTGGTAAATATGTCCAGGAATTTGAAAAGCGGTTTGCTGAAGCACATAATTCTAAGTATTGTTATTGTGTAAGTACAGGTACTGCAGGTAATCATATGGTTCTCTGGGCATTGGGTGTTGGGCAGGGAGATGAGGTTATAGTTCCAGCAAATACTTTTATTGCCACTGCATGGGGAGCTACTTTATGCGGAGCAACGCCTGTTTTTGTTGATTGTCACCCAGAGAGTTATAATATTGATCCATCTAAAATTATTCAGGCAATTACGCCAAAAACAAAAGCAATAGTGGCTGTTCATCTTTATGGTCAACCAGTTGATATGGATGGAATTAGTGAGGCGTTGGTTATGAACAATTTTGAATTAGAAGAGGATGGAGTTTATGTAAATAAAAACACAGGTCAAAAGATTTATCTTGTAGAAGATTGTGCTCAGGCCCATTTAAGTGAATATAAGGGGAAAAAGGTTGGAACACTTGGTATTGCATCTTCATGGAGTTTTTACCCCGGAAAAAATTTGGGTGCTTATGGTGAAGGCGGTGCAGTGATGACAAATAATGATGAGTTAGCAAAAAAATTCAAAATGATAAGAGATCATGGTTCGGAACAAAAATATTATCATGAAATATTAGGGCATAATTATCGAATGGAAGCTATACAAGGTGCTGTTTTGGGTGTTAAATTTAAATATCTGAATGAATGGACAGAAAAGAGGCGTGCTGTAGCATCGCAATATAACAAGCTTCTTTTAGGTATAGGCGATATTCTATTACCAAAAGAAATGCCTTATGCTAAACACGTATATCATTTGTATGTGATACAAACCACAAAAAGAAAAGAATTACAGGATTATCTTACATCAAGAGGAATTGGTACTGGTCTTCATTATCCAGTACCTTTGCATTTACAAAAATGTTTTTCATATTTAGAATATAAAAGAGGCGATTTTAGGATTACAGAACAACTTTCAGAACGTTGTTTATCACTACCTATGTATGCTGAATTAACCGATGATCAAATTTGTAAAGTTGTTGAGACTATAAAGGAATTTTTTAAGTGAGGTACCCGCTTTACAAAGTATTATTGTTGATTGCAGATCTGATTTCTGTCTTAATATCTTTTTACATCTCAGCCTTCATTTATGAACTGGTAACGAAAAGTCATTATAATATTTCCTTTCTTAACATTGAACAAGGTGTTTTCATTTTTCTATTTTCAATAATTGTCTTGGTAATTCTTAAATCCCTCAATTTGTATAAACTAAATGTTCTGTTTGATTTTTCAGAACATCTGTTAAATCTTTCAATATGTGCAATAATATCCACTATTTTATTAGCTTCGTTAGCATTTTTTCTGAAATTTTTATCTATATCTGAAAGCAGATTAGTTATAGCACTTTTTTTTCCTGTATCGTTGGTTATTTTTTTTCTCTATAGAGTTATTATTTTTATACCTCTTTATCGATTTCTTGCTAAACGGGAATTATTTACGGAAAAAGTTGTTATTGTAGGCGGAGGTGATGTTGCCAAGATGCTTGCTGCTAACCTGGAATTTAATAAGAGCTATGGATTATCAATTGTCGGTTTTATAGATGATAATGTAAGCACAGATACAGTGATTTTTCATGGTAAAAGAGTGCTCGGAAGAGTTGATAGTATCAACGAAATTGTAAAATCATTGAATGTTCAGGAAATTATTATTTGTACGGAAGATACAACAATCGAAAAATTTCTTGATATTCTCGATATATGTATAAATACCAACGCTCGTGTAAAAGTAGCATCACCATTCTATGGGATTGTAAAAAAGATAAATTCAGAAACATATGGTTCAATTGAAGTTGTAGAGATTAATAAACAACATTCTATTTCGCAATATGCTCTAATAAAGAGAATTTTTGATATAGTGCTTTCATTGATTGGCATAATCATTTTATTACCGGTAATGTCTTTTATTGCAATCGCAATATATATCGATTCGGGACGCCCTGTTATATTTTCGCAAATCAGAATAGGTAAAAATGGCAAGCCATTTAAATTTTACAAATTCAGGTCGATGTATCAGGCGCGAGAAGAAAAAGACAGGATACAAAAAGTTCGTGAATTTATTAAAATGGGAAAAAAACCTTCTTCGACCACAACAAAAATAGTTGATGTTAACAGGATTACACGTGTCGGTAAATTTATAAGAAAAACAAGTCTTGACGAGTTACCACAATTATTCAATGTTATTAAAGGTGATATGAGTCTTGTGGGACCTAGACCATGCTTACCATACGAGTGGGAAGAGTATAAGCCTTGGCATCGGCGGAGACTGAGTACGACTCCGGGATGTACAGGTGTATGGCAGGTAAGCGGCAGAAGCGAAGTGTCTTTTGACGATATGGTTATTATGGATCTATATTATATACAAAGTCAGTCACTTTTCTTTGATCTGAAAATAATTCTGAAAACGTTTCCGGTTATGCTTTTTGGTAAAGGTGGTTTGTAAAAAAATATGTATACAACTAAAATAAAAGAGAGGGGAAAAAATGAAAATTGGGATTGTTGGACTTGGTTACTGGGGACCAAATTTAGTACGTAATTTTTTAGCACATAAAAATGTTGATAATGTAGTATGTTACGACGTTCAACAATATAAGCTTGAAAAAATTCGTAATAAGTTTCCCGGTGTTGAAATTGTTAGTAGTTTTGATGTTTTATTGAAACGGTCAGATGTTGAGGCAATTGCAATAGCAACACCTGTTTCTACGCATTATCCATTAGGTATGAAAGTCTTAGAAGCAGGTAAACATTTGTTATTAGAAAAACCTATGGCTTCTACGGCTCGTGAAGCAGAAGAATTAGCTTTTGTAGCAGAAAAAAACAATTTAATAATTATAGTTGATCATACTTTTATATATAACGGAGCTGTAAAGAAAATTAAAGAGCTATTAATTAACGGTATTATTGGTGATGTGTTGTATTTTGATTCAACTCGGGTTAATCTTGGTTTATTTCAACACGATACAAATGTGATATGGGATTTGGCACCTCATGATATTTCAATATTATGTTATCTTCTGCAGAGAGTGCCTACATCGATAAATGCAATCGGTGCGCAACATTTTAATGGTTATCATGATATGGCCTATATTACTGCTCAATATGATAAGTCTCTTATTGCGCATTTTCATGTTAATTGGCTATCTCCTGTAAAAATCAGGCGTATCATTATCGGTGGGTCTAAACATATGGTTTTATACGATGATATGCAAACGTCTGAAAAAATACGGGTATATGATAAGGGTGTTGAAATTAATAATGAAGAATCCTTACATGAAGCTCTTGTTCAATATCGAATCGGGGATATGTATGCTCCTCGAATAGATGAAAAAGAAGCATTGAGTGTAATGGTTGATGATTTCATTACTTCTATTTTGCAAAAGAAAAAGCCTTTATCTGATGCAAAATTTGGTGTAAATGTTGTTCGTATATTGGAAGCAGCGGATTTATCTGTTAAGAAAAATGGACAATTAATATTACTCGAGAGTTAATTACCTAGAAAGGTTTTCTAATGGAATTATATCAAAGAATATCTCCTGATGTTAAGTTAGGAAAAGATGTAAAAATATTTGCGTTTGTTAATCTCTATGGTTGTGAAATTGGTGACGGATCAAAGATTGGAGCATTTGTTGAAATCCAAAAGAATGCGAAAATTGGTAAAAATGTAAAAATATCCAGTCATACTTTCATCTGTGAAGGTGTTACAATAGAAGATAATGTATTTGTTGGTCATAATGTATCATTTATTAATGATAAATATCCTCGTGCAACTAATCCGGATGGATCGCTACAAACAGATTCAGATTGGAAAGTTATTCCAACAATTGTTAAGAAAGGTGCATCAATCGGTACAAGTGCAACAATTCTCTGTGGTGTAACAATTGGTGAGAATGCTATTGTAGGTGCTGGGAGTGTCGTTACAAAAGACGTACCACCAAATACAATCGTAGCCGGCGTTCCCGCTCGAATAATAAAAAAAATATAAATTATCATTTTTAATATTTTGCCCGTTTTATCATTATGGATAAAACGGGTTTTTTTATATATAATTCATATAACTCAAATAAATCAAAAGACACCTATGAAAATTTCAATTATCGGTACTGGTTATGTAGGATTAGTACAAGGTACGTGTTTTGCAGATAGCGGTAATAATGTTATCTGCATGGATATTGATGAAAAGAAGATATAGTTACTAAAAAAAGGAGTTATTCCGATCTATGAACCCGGACTTGAAGAGATGGTTCATAGAAATGTTTCCGCAAATCGTCTGGAATTTAGTACGAACTTAAAATATGCTGTCGAAAAATCAACAATAATTTTCTTATGTCTTCCAACTCCTCCGGCGGAAGATGGTTCAGCTGATTTAAGCCGGCTCCTTTCAGTTGCTGAAACAATTGCACAGTATATTAATGAAGAGAAGATTATTGTCAGTAAGAGTACGGTTCCAGTCGGAACATGTGAGAAATTAAAAACGATTTTTAAAAGTAAGTCCAGATATGAAGTTGATGTAGTTTCGAATCCTGAATTTTTAAAAGAAGGAGCCGCAATACAGGATTCTCTAAAACCGGATCGTATTGTTATCGGAACTAAAAGTAAAAGGGCAATAAATGTTTTAACTGAATTATATGAACCATTTGTGCGAACCGGTAATCCGATTATCATTATGGATGAAAAAAGCGCTGAACTGACCAAGTATGCGGCAAATGCTTTTCTTGCAACAAAAATATCATTTATGAATGAACTGGCAAATCTTTGCGAGCAAGTCGGTGCAGATATTAATCTGATCCGTAAAGGAATAGGTACTGATCCGAGGATCGGACCTCAGTTTTTATTTGCAGGTATTGGTTACGGTGGTTCATGTTTTCCAAAAGATGTGAAAGCCCTGATACGAACCTCACAGGAATTTGAATACGAGTTGAAAATTCTAAAAGCAGTCGATGAAGTTAATACAAGGCAGAAAAAGGTAATTTTCAGAAAGTTGTACAAATACTACAATGGTCAGTTGTCGGGCAGAACAATTGCGATATGGGGGTTAGCATTCAAGCCACAAACAGATGATATGCGTGAAGCTCCATCTATTGATATCATTACTTCACTTCTCGAGGCTGGCGCAAAAGTTAAAGCACATGATCCTGTTGCTATTCCGAAAGCTCGTAGTATTTTCGGTAATAAAATCGAGTATAGCGACTCTGTTTACGATACATTGAAAAATGCAGAAGCGTTATTGCTTGTGACCGAATGGAATGAATTTAGAAGACCTGATTTTGTAAAAATGAAAACATTGATGAAAAAGCCCGTCATTTTTGATGGGAGAAATATTTATGATCCGAAAACAGTGCGCGATCTTGGTTTTGAATATTTCGGAATCGGAAGAAGATAATAAAAGGAAGTGAACGTTATGATAAAAAAAGCTTTAATATCAGGTATTACAGGTCAGGATGGTTCATATCTTGCAGAGTTGTTACTCGAAAAAGGATATGAGGTACATGGAATTATCCGCAGGAGTAGTTCTTTTAATACTGCAAGAATCGAGCATCTCTATAATAATCCGGATATTCTCGGGAAAAAGTTATTTCTGCATTATGGTGATGTAACTGATACGAGTAATCTGAATCGTTTACTTGAAAAAATTCATCCCGATGAAATATATAATCTGGCAGCTCAAAGTCATGTTAAAGTATCCTTCGAAATACCGGAATACACAGCTGAAGTGGACGCGATGGGTACGTTAAGGTTTCTTGATGCTATAAGAGAAACTGGTGTTAAAACGCGTTTTTACCAGGCATCAACAAGTGAGTTATTTGGTAAAGCACAGGAAATTCCTCAATCGGAAACGACACCATTTTACCCTCGAAGTCCATATGGTGTAGCTAAGCTCTATGGCTATTGGATTATTGTTAACTACCGAGAAGCATATGGGTTATATGCAGTGAATGGTATTTTGTTTAATCACGAATCGCCCAGACGTGGCGAAACATTTGTTACACGTAAAATTACTGTGGCAGCTGCACGGATAAAATTAGGATTACAAAAGCAATTGTTGTTGGGAAATCTTAATGCAAAACGTGACTGGGGGTATGCACCGGAGTACTGTGAAGGGATGTGGCTGATGCTTCAGCAACCTGAGCCGGACGATTATGTGCTTGCTACAGGAGAGACACATACCGTAAAGGAATTTGCAACAGAAGCATTCCGGGCACTCGATATGGAGCTGGAGTGGGAAGGAGAAGGAGTTAACGAGAAAGGTATATTGAAGAAGACAGGGGAAGTTATCATAGCTGTTGATCCGAGGTATTTCCGGCCAACTGAAGTAGATTTACTGGTTGGAAATCCGACAAAGGCAAAACAAAAGCTTGGGTGGGAAGCCAAGACTAAATTTAAAGAATTAGCAAAGTTAATGGCGCTGGCAGACTTCGAAAAAGTGAAGAGTAAAACTCTTTAGATTATTTTAATAACGCGTGTGTCTGTTCTCCGGAGGTTTATAAATGGATAAGAATGCAAAGATTTATGTTGCCGGTCATCTTGGTATGGTCGGTTCTGCAATAGTACGGAATTTACAATCAAAAGGATATACGAACATTATCGGTAAAAGTATTCAGGAGCTTGATCTTACTCGACAAATTGAAGTAGAGAATTTTTTCGAAAGCGAAAAACCGGAGTATGTTTTTTTAGCAGCTGCAAAAGTCGGTGGCATCTTTGCGAACGATACTTATCCGGCAGAATTTATTTACATAAATCTTCAGATACAGAATAATGTTATACACTCCGCTTATAAAAGCGGAGTTAAAAAACTCTGTTTTCTGGGGAGTTCTTGTATTTACCCAAAGTATGCACCCCAACCAATGAAAGAAGAATATTTGCTGGACGGAAAACTTGAACCAACAAATGAAGCATATGCGGTTGCAAAAATTGCCGGAATAAAAATGTGTCAGGCGTACAATAAACAATATGGTACAAATTACATTTCGGTTATGCCTACGAATTTATATGGTTATAATGATAATTTTGATTTGAATACTTCACATGTAGTACCGGCACTGATACGGAAATTTATAGAAGCTAAATTATCCGGATCAAAAGAAGTGGTTATTTGGGGAACCGGTAAACCAAGGCGGGAATTTCTTTTTGTTGATGATATGGCAGATGCATGTGTATTTCTGATGCAACAGTACAATAGCAGTGAAATTATTAACATCGGAGTTGGCACAGATGTTTCGATTGAAGAGCTTGCAAATGTAATCCGTGAAGAGGTAGGGTACAAAGGTTCGATATGTTACGATACGACAAAGCCAGATGGTACGCCACGTAAATTACTCGATGTATCAAAGCTTCATTCACTCGGATGGCAGGCTAAAACAAGTTTACGTGAAGGTATCCGTAAAACAATTCAGTGGTATTATAAGAACTACATAGAAAGAAAATAGAATATGCGGTCTGTTGTTACCGGCGGAGCTGGTTTTTTAGGTTCTCACCTTTGTGATAAACTTCTTGAACTTGGTCATACTGTTATTTGTATTGATAACTTAATAACAGGTGATTTGGCAAATATAGCACACCTTGCAGGTAATAAAAATTTCCTTTTCATACATCATGATGTTACAAATTATATCTACATTGATGGCGAAGTCAATTTTGTCTTTCATTTTGCATCACCTGCAAGTCCTATCGATTATTTACAGTTTCCTATACAGACATTAAAAGTCGGTTCCTTAGGTACTCATAAAGCATTAGGATTTGCAAGGGCAAAAAAAGCACGTTTTCTATTAGCATCAACATCAGAAATATACGGTGATCCATTGATTCATCCGCAAAGTGAAGAGTACTGGGGAAATGTTAATCCTGTTGGTCCAAGAGGAGTTTATGATGAAGCAAAACGCTTTGCAGAAGCCATGACGATGGCATACCATCGTTATCACGGGCTCGAAACACGAATTGTAAGAATCTTCAATACCTACGGCGACAGAATGCGTATAAATGACGGTCGGGCTGTTCCAGCCTTTATGTCGCAAGCGCTAAGAAACGAGGATCTAACAGTTTTTGGTGATGGTCTTCAGACCAGAAGCTTGTGTTATGTTTCTGATTTGATAGAAGGTATTATCAGATTAATGTTCTCTGATTATACACTTCCTCTAAATATCGGCAATCCCGATGAAGTAACGATGCTTGATCTGGCTAAAGAAATAATCGATATAACAAAGAGTAAAAGCAAAATTATTTTCGGAGATTTGCCAGCCGATGATCCAAAAGTCAGAAGACCAGATATTTCAAAGGCTCGTTCAGTTCTTCATTGGGAACCCAAGGTTAGCCGCAGGGAGGGACTTGAAAAAACAATGTATTATTTTAAGAAAAAATTAAATATTTCATAGTTTCAGAAGAATGTTTGAAAGAAAGCAACATAGTAACTGTTATAATAAAATAGAAAAAATCGACATCCTGAATGTGCGTGTAGATGTTTTAACAAAAGAAAGATTGATAAAAGAAGTATTCAATCACATTGAGAATAATCAACGGGGATGGGTTAGTTATGTCAATATTCATACAATTAATCTAGCTCATCAGCATCCATGGTATAATGATTTTATCAATAAATCATTGATTGTTTACTGTGATGGTCAAGGAGTACGGTTTGCTGCATCGGTATTAGGTCAGTTTTTACCTGAAAGAATTACACTTACGGATTTTTTACATGAATTGGTACAATTGTCAGCTCAAAGGGAATATAAACTTTATTTTCTTGGAGCCGAAAAAGAAGTTCTGGAAAATGCAATGAATGTATTAAAAAGAATTGTACCTTCAGCTCAGATTACTGGATATCATCATGGATATTTAACAGAAGAACTCAACGATTTTGTTATACAGGATATAAATACAAAACAACCGGATATTTTGTTTGTCGGAATAACTCCACCGAAACAGGAACGCTGGGTATTGGATAATTTTGATAGACTGAAAGCAAAAATAATATGGGTTGGAGGCGGATTTATTGATGTTTTATCCGGTAAAACAAAACGATGTCCACCCTTACTTGCATCGATTGGTTTTGAGTGGTTGTTCCGGTTAATCCAGGAACCGTCAAGATTGTGGAGGAGGTATGTATTTGGTATTCCGGATTTTTTTATTAAAATAGTTAAATCAAAAAAGAAGAAACGGAATACTGATACTATTGATAAAGAATGACACATCACATATTGACGAACGATAACAATCCACATATCAGCATTATTATTCTAAATTATAATCGTTGCAATCAATTACATCATACTCTTTTAAGTATTCGGGACTTACACTATTCAAACTATGATGTTATTGTGGTTGATAACGCTTCGGAAGATGGAAGCGTGGATTACCTCATTCAACACCACCCGCAGATTCAGCTAATACAGCTCAAGAAAAATATTGGTATAGCCGGTTGGAATGAAGGAATGAAGGTCGCAACCGGTGATTATTTTCTTTGTCTGGATGACGATAGCTATCCTTTACCTGATATGTTGCAACAAACTGTGAAACACCTTTCACAAGATACAATCATTGCTTATAAGATAATAAATCCCGCAGGTGAATGGGATACCCCCTTTTTTAACTCCGAGTTACAACAACAATCTTTTATTGGTTGTGGAGTGTTGATACCTCGCCGTGTCTTTGAAACAATCGGTGGATTCAATGAGCATTTATTTATTTACCATCACGAAATTGAGTATTCAATCCGTGCTTTAGACAAAGGTTTTAAAATTCTATACCTCGAACACGCGTTGATATGTCATACCAGATCCGTAGAAAACAGAAATATTGTGCGCCGCATTGATACACGGTTCCTTTATTATTCAGCAAGGAATTCAATCATTATACTTCTATCATATTTTACCTTTTCTAAAGTACTTACGAGACTTATCAGAATAATTCTTGGTAAATTGCTCTTTGGCATTTATACTCTTCACATTACTGTTGTTCTTAAAGCAATTATCGATGGCTTGCTATGTTGGTTACGAATAAAGAAATGTACAAATAAAGCCTCAGATAAAACACAAAAATATTTTCAATACGGAAAATATATAGGGTCTTTTTTCGGTGACGGTCGTTCGGCTTTTCGTCGACCTGCATGGCTGAGGGGTAGATAATGCCACGTATATCTGTAGTCATGACAACGTATAATACTGAACCATTTGTCAAACAAGCGGTAGAGTCTATACTGAATCAGACATTTAACGATTTTGAGTTAATTATTGTCAATGATGGTTCTACAGACAAAACGGTTGATCAGATAACTGCGATTAAAGATTCAAGAATCAGACTGTTTGAGAATACTCACAGAGGGAGAGCAGCATCTCTTAATTTTGCAATTCAAAAAGTAACGGGTGAGTATGTTGCTTTTATGGATTCTGATGATATTTCGTTTCCGGAACGTTTAGCAGAGCAAACAACTTTTTTAGATAGTTGTAAAGATATTGATGTTGTTTCTGCATGGTTCTACAGGATAACAGAAAACGGAAGAATCAAAAGGTTGATACGTTTACCTCAGTATCACAAAGAAATAGAACGTTATATGTTTAAGTATTGTACAATACTTTTCTCTTGTACTATGATTCGTAGCAATAAACTATCTTTAATTGGTGACTTTAATGAGAATCTCTCTGTAGCAATTGATTATGAATTTTTTGTCAGAGCTTTGCCATACCTTAAAATGCAGAATATACAAAAACCGTTACTATATTATCGACAGAGAGAGGTATCTATAACTGAAGTATTTAAAGAGAAAAGTCATGCTATTGTCTATCAAATACTTACACACTCTTTAGCAACCACTACTTTGAAAGAAAAGAATAAGAAAAAGTATTTTTTATACTCTTCAACAACAGAATATTATTATGGAGATATAAAGAAGGCACGTTATTATTCCATACAGTCATTAAAGAACGGAGACTACAGAGCAATGAGTATTTTCTTTCGTTCTTTATTCGGTCATAGATTTATTTACAGTTTACGGATAATTATTAAAGCATTGAAACAGTTAATCATAAGCATTTTGTTACGGTATGGCAGGGAAATTGATTATAGTAAGTAAAAATGAAAATATTACTTCTGACAGATGAACTGTTACCAGGCGGAGTTTCTAAGTATGTAGTTGATCTTTCGAATGAACTTGTGACAGATGGTCATAGAATAACAGTCGCTGCGACGGAGGGTCCCTATGTTAAGAAACTAGATTCTCGTGTAAGCTTTTTACATATACCTCTCTTGAGGAAAAATTCTTACAGCAAAAAGATAACAGGTTTTATCCGCTCGTTCATAATACTTTTTATACATTTACTGAATTACAATTACGATATTATTCATTCACAGAAACGTTATTCTGATCTATTGGCTTTTATACTTTCAAAAATTTTTCACATCAAACACATTTCAACCTGCCACAATACTTTTTCTGATCTTAAAATGTTTTCGGTTTTTGGAGACATTACAATAGCTGTAAGTCATAGCATACGTAAACAACTTATCGACATCTATAATAAAAAACCAGAAAAAGTTGTTGTGATTTACAATTATTGTGCACCGTTTAATGAGTATACAAAAGATGAAAAAATAGAATGGAAAAAGAAGTATTTGATTGCTGCTGATACAAAAGTCGTAGCAAGTGTTGGTCAATTAATACCGAGTAAAGACAGGATGACGTTGTTGCGCGCTGTAGAAAAAGTAAAACAACGGACAAAAGAAAAATTTGTATTACTCATAGTTGGAGACGGACACTTAAAGGAGCAACTTGATAGTTACATCCAGAAACATCAACTGATGAATGAGGTAAAGATATTGCCAGGTAACACTGACGTTCAAATGGTTTTTAATATCGCGGATTTTTGTGTATTATCATCTGTAAAGGAAGGATTTCCCTATGTTATTTTAGAAGCCGCCAGTATTGGCAAGCCGCATATTGCAACTCTGGTAGGAGGAGTAATTGAATTTATTGAAGATGAAGTAACAGGACTGTTGGTTGAACCAAAGAATCCAGAAATGCTCGCAGATGCAATACTACGGCTTATTGATGATAATGATTTAAGAACAAAACTCGGTTTACAGGCATATAAAAAGTTTTATAATGAGTTTTCAAATAGAGAACAATATCTTGAAAAAATAATAGATGTATATACGAGAAAATTATGACTATTCATTTTCGGTATAACGTTCTCGTAATAGTTTATATTCTTTTTTTTACAGCACTTTATAGCAAAGAAAGGAATGAATTTTTACGTTCCGTTCAGATTGTTGAGAAGAACAACACTCCCACAATGCTTTTGACAGTGGATCGAGCATTATTGTTTACGACGGGAAATAAAATTCAGACAGAAGGAGATACCATCAGCACTGTTTTTTATGTAGCGCTACCTGCTGGATATAAACTCGGTTATGCAACGAATGACATCAGATACACCAGACATTATCATATCGAGAATGAGCTATGGTATCGCGGTATACGTTGTGTAAAAGTAAATATAACCAATACAGATGATTACAATAATACTCAGACAATCGATATTTCAATACCCCTGACAATTGATAAAAAAGAGATAAAAATATCAGCACCAGACCATCAGTTTGACGATATGAAAAAACTAATGATTGTTAATTATTCCTCAGATCAATCCAATAATTTTACAACACTTCAATGGAATGACTCCACAGGAAACTGGATTGATTATAATCACTACTATATAAAGTTAGCAATTATTGAAGACGGGATTTACCGTTTAACGTATAACGATCTTGTTTCAATACATCCTTCTGTAAGTCTTATTAATCCAAAAACATTGAAATTATACAAGAAGGGACAACAATTACCGTTGTATGTCTTTGGTGAAGAAGACGAAATATTTAATAACGGTGATTATATTGAGTTTCCAGCCACAAGAAATTATAGTGGACAGAACTATCGTACTATTCCACTACCGTCAGAGGAATATCCACAGTATATGAATCGATATACCGATACATCCTATTTTTTTCTTACATGGGGTGGAGATTATGGAAAACGATTTTTAACAAATGAGGGTACTCCTGCTTCTAATGATACTTTGCGATGGTATACAGAATTAATACATCTAGAAAAGGACAATTGGTTGTTGTTCATCGGAAATGATGATGTTGTCAATCAACATCCGAAGTGGCAGCTCAATGATATGTGGAGTTGGAGCTTTCTTAGTGCAGGTGGTAGTACAACGTTTAGTTTTACTGTATCGGACCTATATCCGGCAATTGAAGGAAAAGCATTTGTACGATTTGCAAATTTTGGAGCTTCTTCAACATCACTTCATAAAATCTGGTTTAATTGTAATAATAGTCAGACGCTGGACTCGTTATACATAGGTCGTTTTCAACATGGATTGCTTGAATCTAAAATACCATCTCAATATTTAAAGGAGGGACAAAATAGTCTTAGACTCTATTCTCAATCGTTATCAAGTGGCTGGAATACCATTGCAACAGACTGGGCTGAGTTGGAGTATCCAAGAAAATTAATTGTTAAAAACGATGGCTTAATTTTCTCATTTCCATACCTCCAGACAGTGATAGTTGGAACTATAGAATTAAAATCTTTTTCATCAGATGAAATAAAGATTTATAAAAACGGAAAATATCCTAAGCGTATTTCACAAATAGAGAAAGAAGGAACTTCTTCAGTGACAGTTACTTTTACAGATACAGTTGATTCCGGTGATATGTATTTTGCTTTTACTGAAGAAAAAGTAAAAAAACCGAAAATTTGTTATGTAAAAAATTTTGAAAATTTAAGGGCAAACGTTGATCAGGCTGATTATCTTTTGATTACAGCACCAGTATTTTTACAACGTGCAAATGAGTATTGTCAATTCGTTCGAACTGTAACAGGGTTAAAAACAAAATTAATCAATGTATCAGACATATTTGATGAATTCGGATATGGCTATCCAACTCCGGAAAGTATTCGCGAGTTTGTGAAATCAACGAGTCAATGGCAATTACCCATGCCATCGTATTTATGTTTATTGGGTGATGGTACCTATGATTTCAAATATGTGCTAGCCGGTAATGATACAACCACATGGGTACCGAACCATATACCGGCATATGGTTATCCTGTCAGTGATCCGTACTATTCAGTACTCGATGAAAACGAACCGGTGCCTCAACTCTATGTAGGAAGAATTCCTGCTAAAAATTTAGAAGATTTTGAAGTATACTTTAACACTTACCGGCAGTATGTACAACAAAAAAATGATATATGGAATAAAACATTTCTTATGTTCTCTGGTGGTAATCCGAATTCATCAACAGAAATAGAACAGCTAAAAGCAACAAACCAGAGTATTATTAATCACATAATTACTCAGCCACCACTCTGTGGTCAGGCAAGTCATTTCTATAAGACAGTAACTCCACAAACAAACTTCGGACCTTATACTGTTCGGGAAGTCCAGGATAAAATCGATCAGGGTGCTGTTATTATTAATTATATAGGGCATAGTGGAACACAAACATGGGATAACGGCATAACATCTATTCACCAACTGAAAAACAAGAAAGGTCGTTACCCTTTGATATGCGATTTTGGATGTTCTACTGCAAAGTTCGCAGAATCGAATATACAATGCTTTGGAGAACTATTTTTGACTTCCAGCGAGACACCAGCAATCGGTTATATCGGGAATTCTGCTCTTGGTTTTCTCAATTTTGCTCAGACCGTACCAACAATATTTTTTGAAACTCTTATAAGGGATACAGTACATACCATAGGAAAAGCACATTTACTTTCGAAATTAAAGAGAATACAAACTGGTGGAGGTACAAATGTATTAATCAACCAGGTGTTGTTGTATACCAATATCTTACTAGGTGACCCTGCTCTACGTATTGCATTACCAACTCTTCCTAATTTTCAGTTGGAACCTAACTCGGTAGTCATATCTCCTTCGCTTCCGACAGATGCCGAGCAATTTGCTACTATAACAATACCAATAATTAACAGTGGTACTGTAATCAATGATTCATTAGATCTAAATGTACGAAGCAATTATGGTAGTTCTGTTTCAGAATACACAATCAGAAGAAGATTACCCTTATTGTATGATACAGTTACGTTAAAATATCCAGTTTATGAACGACCAGGTTCACATTCATTGTCTCTTTTACTTAATCCTGATAAAAAAATCCAGGAGCTTGATTATAACGATAATAGCGTATCGAAAAGTTTTTCTGTTCTTTCAACTGCTTTTCAATTACTGAAGCCTTTAAGTGAATATAAAACAATTACCAACGAAGTACTATTGTTGAACCCGACCTTTTTATCGGATTCTGATGCAGTCGTTGTGTTTGATCTTGATACGATAGCTTCGTTTGCAACTCCTCAACGTTTTGAAAAAAAAGCAGGTATAGTCACAACGGGATTTCCAGTATATTTACATCCTGATAAAAGATACTATTGGCGAGCAAAGATAAAAGATTTAGAAATGCAATGGACTGAAGGGAGTTTTTATACCGGTTTCGACACATCTTTTATATGGCAGCCAAATGATAGTTGGATTAAAAAAACAACTTTATACAATCTTAGAGTTAATCAAAACAACGAAATAATTCTTGATACTGCCTATACAACTTTATCTGTTATCGCTGCAAGCTTTTATGAAGGGAGTTATGGTAATGTAAAATTCAATGGTGAAGAAGTATTGCCTAACACTTTTTGGTGGGGACATTCGGTTGTTATTATTGATACAATTGATTTTTTACCTGTTAGTGTTCAACAATTTAAGATATCAGAATCATCGGGAAGCGAAGCAAATCGTCTAGCTCAGTTTTTAGAAGATTTACCATATAATACATTGATTCTGCAAATTGTATCAACAGACGGGGCACAGGGATTGACGGAGAGAATAAAAGCTGCTGTGAGGATGTTCGGCAGTCGTTATATCGATAGTTTACGATATCGTGATTCGTGGATTATGTTAGGCAGAAAAGGTGCACCTGTGGGTACAGCACGTGAAATTTTACATCGTGGTATACCCAACGTAAATAATCCCTCGGTATTTGATACCGTTGTTGCCAAAGTGTATAAGCAAGGGCGGTTGATTACAAATAAAATTGGTCCAGTAAGTAAATGGCTTGAACTTTATGTTGAAAAAGAAACAGATGATGTAGATTCTGTACTTACAACAATAATGTTCTACGATTCTAACGGGAAAGCCGATACTTTGATAAAAAACTCGAAAGACACGCTTTATAATTTGTCAGGCATTAAATCTAATATATTGAAATATATACAGATAGAGAATTTAATTAATAAAAATTCTAATAATATTAATTCTCCATATCTTCGAAATATATCTTTGAAAATAGTGCCTCCCTCTGAGCTAGCTGTTTCGCCGTTGTCTGTCAGGATTCAGAATGATTCACTTATTGAAGGGGAGATTTTGAAAGTAGTTTTAACATCTTATAACGTTGGTTATTCGAACGTGGATTCCTTTGATGTTAAGGCTACGGTGCTAACGAATAGAGGAATAATTCCTATAGATATATTCAAAATAAACAATCTTAAACCGTTGTTATCTTATGAGTTGCCGTTATCTATCTCAACTCAGGGATTAGCAGGTACAAACACGATTATCTTCGAAATAGATCCTTACAATATGATAACTGAGCTATTTAAATCAAATAATATAGTTAACAAAAATTTTTATGTACGCAGGGATACAATAGCACCTGTCTTCGATGTTACATTTGACGGTAAAAGAATTCTTAATGGTGATTATGTGCTTTCGAATCCAACGATAAGGATAGAAATCAATGACAATAGTCCGATGTTAATAGATGATCCGTCGTTAATCTTTGTTAATTTAAATGGAAGAAGAGTTCAGTTTTCACAAAGTACAGCGGACAGTATTTTTATACCACAGACAACAACATCACCGGCTGTTTTGATTTATAAACCATCGCTGCAAAGAGGAAGCTATAACCTAGAAGTAAGGGCAATGGATGTGACCGGTAATTGGTCTGACAGTGTTGCAAGAAAAATTTATTTTCGTGTTGATCCAGATAATAAATTGCTTGACGTATTCAACTATCCGAATCCGTTTACGAAGAATACGTATTTTACGTTTAATCTTGTTGGCAGTGCAATGCCTGAAGAGGTTGTTATAAAAATATTTACAATAAGCGGTAAACGTATTAAAACAATGCACTTTAGGAGATATGATCTACAACCAGGCTTTAACCGTATCTATTGGGATGGAAAAGACGATGATGGTGATGAAATAGCAAATGGTGTGTATTTGTATAAGGTAACTATGAAGAATTCAAACTCTATCTACGAGACAATTCAGAAACTTGTGAAAGTTCAATAAAATGAAGTTTTCCGTTATTATACCTACATATAATGAAGAGAAATATATCGGTTCCTGCATTGAATCTATACTCAACCAGTCGTACAAAAAAGATGATTTTGAAATTATTGTTTCTGATGCTAATTCTAAAGATAGAACGAGGGAAATTGTATCAAAATATCCGGTGTTATTAGTAACAACAAACAAACGTGGTATAGCATTGGGGAGAAACTTTGGAGCAAAGCATGCAAAGGGGGATATACTTGTATTTTTTGATGGGGATGTTGTTGTTGATACAGATTTTCTGAAGCAGTGCGAAATTGTTTTTAATGACTCACGAATTGTTGGTATGACAGGTTTGGCAAAACCGGCAGATGGAAATATTATAACAAAATCAGTTTACCGATGCACGTATCTCCTTGTTCGTTTTTTTAATTTTTTTGGTTTATCTCTTTTTCCTGGGGTATGTGTGGCATATCGTCGCGAGGCATTTGAAGCTGTCGGCGGATTCAGGAAGGATCTGGGAATTACAGAAGATCTTGATCTAAGCAGAAGAATTTCGAAAAATGGAAAATGTATTTTATATTCTAAAGCGTTTGTTTATGTCACAACGAGAAGACTCCAAAAGAATCTTGTTAGTACTGTGCTCTTTCATATTTGGAATGACATAAGGTATTTATTGACCGGTACAGCAGCACGATTATATCCAAAAACCGATGAAGTCAGATCTTGGAAAGATTTATGGATGCAAAACAGAATGAGGAAAAACAATGATTAAAAAAATATTTTCGACTTTCTTGGTATTAGTTGTTGTCACTTCCGTTGTTGTTTCTCAAACTATATATCTTCCGGCAAATCATAATGTATATGAGTTTCTGAAGCGAATGGAAGCAAAAGGTTTACTTGATAACTACAGAGATGCCGCACTTCCGTTATCGCGGTTACAAATTGCCGATTATTTGAGACAGATTGAATTGTCATATAATCGAATGACCGATGTTGAGCAGGATCTTTTTGAGTTTTATAAAACGGAATTTAAATATGAACTTCTAATTCTTGAAGGTGATCCAGAGCCGACCGAGATCAGATGGCATGTAATTTCGACTGAGTTGTTTGATGGCCAAATGAATTTTGATTTTAACTACATGCAGTCCTACAAAAGAGAAGGTCGTGATATTACAAGAATGCGTTCTCTTGGATTTAAGCTTTATGGTTATGCATATAAGGATCTGGGTTACTATTTTAATATTGTTGATAATATTGAACGAGCCGATAAATTAAATCCAAACAGGCTATATCGTTCCGACAGAGGGATGGTAATCGCTTCACAACCTTCTTCACATGAAATACAACATGATGAAAACGATGCACAGTTAACACTTCAGTTGGGTAAAGTTGCTTTGTCTCTTGAAAAAGGGTTAAACAATTGGGGTTATGGAAGAAGAGGAGAAGTAATATTTTCGGACAGAGCTCCATCTTATCCAATGGTGAAGCTTCGTTTTCCACTTTCTAAATCAATAGATTTTGTCTATTTTCACGGCGAATTAAATTCAAATCAGGTTGATTCGGGCAGAAGTTATAGTGTTGTTTACCCATCTGTGTCTTTTTTCCGTCGTGTTGATCAGCCAAAATATATTGCCGCACATCAAATTGAATTCAGTATCATTAATGGCTTAGATTTGTCGCTGGGAGAATCGGTGGTTTATAGTGACAAAGGTCCGCTACTTATTTATTTGATTCCAATAATGTTCTTCAAAGCTGCAGAGCATTACAACAGAGATCCGGATAATACACAAATATTCGGCAGCCTGGATATAAATTTGATTCTGAATATAAATTTTTACACGTCCTTGTTTATTGACGAAATCAATACCGATAATTTTTTTGATGAATTTAAATCGCGGAAACAAATTGCGTATACAATCGGTGCACGCTTTTTTGATATTCCATTGTCAAATGTTGATGTAAATGTAGAATATACACGGGTAAATCCCGGAGTTTATAATCACAAATTTCCTGCGGTTACTTTTACAAACAGTGATTTTGTACTCGGTAGCTGGATTGGGCAGAATGCAGATTTGTTCAATCTGGAGCTTGCTTATAATCCATTCTATAAGCTTCGCCTGAGCAGTTACTTCGAAAAACTACGCAAAGGGTCAGATTTATCAATTGCAGATCAGTATTCTTCTGATCAAGGCAAGAAAGGTTTTTTATACGGATCACTCCATAAAGAATCAGTATTTGGAATACAGGCTCGTTATCAACCCGTACGAGATATTTACATTGATACTTTCCTGCAATGGCGTACTGTCTCAGACGATCAGTATTCATCACTTAATCGTTCGAATCAGCCAGAATTTGGTATTTCTGCTAGACTTGGATTCTGGTAAAAATTTTCGTGGGAACTCTGCTTTCATTGCTAGTGTTTATTGTGAGTGATGAAGAACATTTACCTTGATTATAGCGCAACAACACCATTAAGTACAGAAGCAGAGAAAGAGATAATTAAAGTTCAGTCTGACCTGTTTGGTAATCCGTCATCTATTCATTGGTTTGGACGAAGAGCAAAAGTATATCTTGAAGAATGTCGCGAAATTCTTGCTTCACATCTTTCAGCAAAAGCTACAGAGCTTGTATTTACTAGCGGCGGTACAGAAGCAAATGCAACAGCAATAACAGGAGTTTTTTTTGCCCAAAGACTGAAAGGCAAAAACCATATTATTGTCAGTGCTGTTGAACATCATTCAGTACTTCACACGGTGAAGTTTCTTCAAACTTTTGGCGCTGAAATAACAATACTTCCGATAACGAAAAACGGCTTAGTTACTACCGATGCTCTTCAAAATGCTATCAACGAAAAAACATGCCTGATTTCGATTATGTATGTTAACAACGAAACTGGTTCTGTTCAACGTCTCAATGAACTCATTGATATTGCAAATAAGTATTCTGTTCCGCTTCATACAGATGCAGTACAGGCAGCAGGTAAAATTGAATTAAACTTAAAGAATATTCCTGTCGATTTAATGTCTATTTCTGCGCATAAGTTTTATGGACCTAAAGGATGTGGAGTACTTTTTGTTAGGGAAGGAACTGAGTTTATACCATTGCTCCATGGTGGTTCGCAGGAAATAAACAGAAGAGCAGGTACAGAGAATCTACCTGCTATTGCTGGTTGTACAAAAGCTTTTACCGAAGCTGTAAAAAATCTCGAGAATGATTATAAATATATTGCTGAGTTGAATGATTACTTTAAGGCAGAATTAAAAAGTAATTTCGATCATCTCATCGTCAATTCGCCTGACAATTCTATACCACACATTCTTAATGTGTCGTTTGATCCAGATATTTATAATACTGATGGCGAGACATTGATAATGGGTTTGGATATAGAAGGGATCGCTGTATCGAGTGGCTCGGCTTGTGCATCTGGGAGTATTAAGCCATCTCACGTCATCAGTGCACTCGGTTACAACGAAAAAGTTGCAAAGGCAACGCTACGCTTTTCTTTCGGAAAATATACAACAAAAGAAGAATTGTCGTATACAATTAACGTGTTGCGAAAGCTTATAAAAAAGAAGCATTAGACTTTGTTTAAAGCATTGTATGCAATTCCATACCGTAAACCTTGTGTACTCACGGTGATGTGTTCGATAGATAAAGCCTCCATTATAGTGAGTAAAATAAGGGTTCCGGCGACAATGATATCTGCTCTGTCCGGATGTATAGCAGGAATTGTTTTTAATTGCGATACATTCAATTGTTTTAGAGTGTCAAAAACTTTTCGAATTGCCTCAATACTCAGTTTATGGGTATGAATTTTTTCTGCGCGAAAGTCCACTAATCCAAGGTCAATTGCCGCAAGAGTTGTTACAGTACCTGCAACACCCACAAGAGCTGTATTTGATTCAAGAGGTGGGAATTGATGGATATGTTCCTTAATAAATTGTGAAGCAGTTTGTATTTCTGTATCTGTAGGTGGGCTGCTTTTCAGAATTCGTTCAGTTAATCTGACTGAGCCCACATCGATACTGCTGCTTTTTTTTAGTATCAATCCTTTACCGATAGATAGTTCTGTACTTCCACCTCCGATGTCGAGCACACCAACAGGTAAATCTTCATTCCACCAGCCTACAAGAGCGCCTAAAAATGTAAGTTGTGCTTCATCTGTTCCACTAAGTACGCTTATTCTGATCCCCAACTTTTGATGAATATATTCGATAAACTCATAACGGTTTGTGGCATCACGCAATGCACTTGTACCGCAAGCGACAATTGTTGCTATGTCGAAAGAATGTGCTATAGAACGATATTTATCCAGTACTTTTTCGACTCTTTGAACAGTCTCCGGCAGTATCCGATGTTGAGCATCGACACCTTTCCCTAATCGTGCAATTGCATGCTCGTCATGCAAGACTTTCATGCCTGAGTTCTCGTCATACTCGGCTATAACCATCAGTATGGTATTAGTGCCTATGTCAATTGCTGCTATGCGATTCATAATTTTGAAAGAGCAATGGCAAGCCATTCATTTTCAGCTGCAATATCAATAGCAATGAGGTGATGTTGAGCAAAGTAGGAAATAAGAGATTCGCCATCTTTGGTTAATATACCTGAAAATATAACAATGCTTCCAGTGTTCATTCGTTTGGAAAGAGCAGGAAGTACACTATAGATTGTCGGTTCATCGATATTTGCAACAATCAGAGAATATTTTCGTCGAGGTATTTTTGATACGCTGCCGTTTATGACTTCTACCGTGCGATGAACGTTATTCATTTTGATATTATCTTTTGCATTGTCGACTGCCCATGGATCATTATCTATAGCAACAACGTGACCGGCACCTAGCTTGGCGCAGGCAATTGCGAGAATTCCTGTACCACATCCGAAATCGAGTACGTTAATGTCAGGACGTATATATCGTTCTATCATCCCTAGAGTTAAACGCGTTGTTTCGTGATGTCCGGTACCAAATGCCATTTTTGGATCGATGTGAAGTACTATTTTATTTTGATCGCACTTCCGCAATTTTTTCCAGCTTGGTTTTACGATCATATTAGGAGTTACTTCTACAATACCGGTTTTTTCTTCCCATTGTTTATTCCAGTTTTGTTCCTTTACTGTTTTTACCGATATATTCCATGTAAGCGCAGGAAATTCATTCGACAGTTTTTTTAACAGTTGTTCTGTCTTTTTTTTGATTTGTTCTTTTGGTTTTTGTGCAGGTATGTAACATTCAATGGTGTTTTCCTGCTCAACAAATCCTGAAAATCCAAGAAGGGATAACTGACCAATAATGATGTCGTAATATTGCTGAGGAAGAGTGATAGTAAACAGATACCAGTTGCGTTTTTTCAATGTTGATAGCCTTTCAATTTGGAAAATTGTAATAATACAGTGTTGATAATATCTTTATTCATTTCAAGCCAAAAAATCTGATCGGAATAATTGTACTGCATTGAACGTTCTGCTTTGTTGTAACGAACATAGAAAAAATAGAGAAACCATACGAAGAGAAGATACAGTAACGATGATACCGAAGGTAGCGAAATGCCGTACGAGAACCATGGTAATACAACAGATAGGAGTGAAACAATACCAAACCACAACGACGTACGACGGATTTGAATGATGACCGAATACATGGTACCAAAGAAAAATATTTTTTCGTGAAATCGCTCGGGAATGTATACATTAAGAATGTAAAAATATACTCGTCTTGCTTCTTCGTCACTCAGTGGTTCATTGGGAAGAAGCTGTGAAGAAATATTTTTAATAAAAGTGCTTGGTTGATTCGATTGAAATGCTTTACGTCGTTTTGGTGTTTCCTGAGCATACATTGTTAAGCCAGCTATTATTGTTATAAATGCAAACAGTACACTAAGTGTAAGCGTTGAAAAGGTTGTCGGTTGTGAACCAATAATAAAAATTTTTACGTAGATAAAAAGCAATACCGTAAAATAGAAACCAGGTAATAAAATTCTTACACATTCCAATAAAACAAAGGATGACTTCATACTTTATCCATTTATTCATTTATTGTTGAAAGAATAGCAACAATACTATCTTGAATCGTTCTATAATACTGTTGATTACCAGTAAAATGTTGCATCATTAATGTAAATGCAAGCACATCATCATTTGTGTGTATATATCCCGCAAGGGTGCTAACGCCATTAAGAGTTCCTGTTTTGGCCCGTACTTTATCAGGCTGAGGTAAATTTTTCATTCGTTGTTTTAATGTGCCATCGCTTCCGGGTGTTGGAAGCATCTGATATATTTTATTAAACAACAGCGGTTTATTCATTAATGATATAAGGAATCCTGTAAGAGCATCAGCCGATAATAAATTGTACCTTGATACCCCGGAACCGTCAACAATCTTAATTTTACTGGTATCTATACCAAGTGAATCTAAAAATTTAAACACATACGTCAACCCTTTTTGGGTCGAACCTGGTTGAGTATCGCTAATTGCTCCAAGTAACTTCAGAAGACATTCAGCTGCTAAATTATTACTGTATTTCAATGTATAACTGATAACTGAATCGAGTGGGTAGTGGTTTGTTGCAATAGCTACTGCATTCGATGGTGTTAATCCATGGATAGAGTAATGTGGTACATTAGCGATGGTAGTTCTTAGCGAGTTTCGCAATATTTCGGCGGCAAGGAGCTCGGGATAGGGAACACTTACTATCTTGTTAATGATAGGTGCATTTGTATGAATGAATCCATCAACAATTAATTCTTTTGTATAAGGGAACTGATTCCACTGAATTCTATTCCGATTGTTGTTTTGTTTAACAGAGATAGAATTATTTATAACAGAATATATCCCCACCGAAGGAGAAAGGCATACCATCGTTGGTGAACCATCATTAAGAGACGGTACAATACTAATTTCGATTGTATTGTTGTTGACAGAAAGAGAGGAAATAACTGGTGCATCGGGATCTCCGGCATCGTCCCACATCCATCCTTCACCCCAATATAATGAATCGAAATATGAATTATCAGCAACAATTGCTGTAGAGATATTGTTAATTCCACAATTGGCAACCTGAACTGCAAGAGATTCTATATGCTGCACCTGCAGGCAGGGATTGCCAAATCCTTTGATATAGAGATATGGTACAGATGCTTGTCCAAAGAATAAAGAATCAACATAAATAGTTGTTTGAAGAGTGAAACTATCCGGTAGTGCATTTAATACTGCCGCAGTAGTAATTATTTTCAATGTTGAAGCAGGATGAAAAAGCAGATGAGGATTGTGTTCATAGAGTATCTTTTTCGTTTTTGATGAAACAACTTTAATGCTTGTTGCGGTACCGGTTTTATCAACCACTTTGAGAAGAGAGTCGATTTTTGAAAAGGGTTCTGCTATTGAATTTATTTCTGCATCATAAAACGCAGACAGTTCGGTTTGTTGGAGATAAGAATAAGTACAACCGCAATAAAAGCAGAAAAACAACATTAGTATTGTCGTAATACTTTTTAACATACATTTAATGATGCTTGAAAAAGCAAAAAGAAGCAACAGAATCTTCAATTTTTGGTTTCTTGTTTCACGCAGATAAAATAGGTATATTAATTGAAAAATTTTGTAAAAGATGAAAGAAGGCATATGTTACAGTTTCTGAAAAAACTTTTTGGTACTAAACACGAACGGGATATTTTGAATCTCTACCCGATTGTAGAGAAGATTAATGAGCATTATAAAAACTTGCAGTCGTTGACTGATGAAGAACTTCGGGCAAAGACACAGGAGTTCCGTGGAATAATTGCTGAAGCAATAAGACCGTTGGAAGAAGAATTAAAGGGAGTTCGAGAAAAACTTACCGTTCCTACAACATTTGATGAGAGAGAACAGCTATATCAAAAGATAGAAGAAATCGAAAAGGAAATTGATGAAATAATAGAAGCTACACTTAATGATCTTTTACCGGAAGCGTTTGCAGTTGTAAAAGAAGCCTGTCGTCGTTTAGTCGGTCAGACATGGGAGGTGACTGGGCATAAGATTGTATGGGATATGGTTCCATTCGATGTTCAGTTACTTGGTGCCATTGTTCTTCACCAAGGTAAAATTGCAGAGATGGCGACAGGAGAGGGTAAAACACTTGTAGCTACAATGCCCTGCTATCTCAATGCACTTTCAGGACGTGGAGTACATGTTGTAACTGTTAACGATTATCTGGCATTACGCGATAGTCAGTGGATGGGGAAAGTCTATGAGTTCCTCGGTCTGACAGTCGGCTGTATTCAGCAGAACATGGATTCACAACAGAGACGAATACAGTATGCAGCAGATATTACGTATGGTACAAATAACGAATTTGGTTTTGACTATTTACGCGATAATATGGTCATAAACGCTGAAGAGATGGTACAGCGTGGCCATAATTATGCAATTGTAGACGAAGTAGATAGTGTATTAATAGATGAAGCCCGCACTCCTTTGATTATCAGTGGTCCGGTTGAAACAGAGGAACATAAGTTCAACGAAATGAAACCCTATGTTGAACGTTTGTATAAAGCACAGGTTAATCTTATTGCAAAAATAACAACTGAGGCAGAAACTTTTCTTCAGGAAGGTAAAACAGAACAAGCGGGCGTACTTCTTCTACGGGCACAACGGGGTTTACCAAAAAATAAAAAACTTCTGAAACTTCTTGCAGAACCTTCAAATAAAACACTCATGCAAAAAACGGAACGTGAGTTTCTGCAGGATCAGGGTAAGCGCATGCATGAAATAGACGAAGAGCTCTATTTCAGCATCGATGAAAAGTCACATACCATTGACCTGACAGACAAAGGTCGTACATTTTTAGCCCAGATATATCCCGGAAATGATAAAGAATTGTTTGTTATTCCAGACATTAGTACCGAACTAAGTCTCATCGAAGGAGATCAGACATTAAACGCTGAAGAGAAACAACGTCGTAAAGATGCTGTCAATAAACTTTTTGCAGAGCGAAGTGATAGAATTCATACTATCCATCAGCTTTTGAAAGCGTACTGTTTATATGAAAAAGATGTAGAATATGTAGTTTCGGAAGACGGCAAAATTCTGATTGTAGATGAGTTTACAGGTCGTATATTGCCGGGACGTCGTTATTCCGAAGGTTTACATCAGGCAATTGAAGCAAAAGAAGGTGTAAAAGTTGAACGTGATACTCAAACGCTTGCAACAATTACTCTCCAAAATTACTTCCGAATGTATAAAAAACTTGCCGGTATGACTGGTACGGCAGAAACAGAAGCAGCAGAATTTTATGATATATACAAACTTGATGTTGTTGTTATACCAACAAATAAGCCTGTAATACGTGTAGATTTCGATGATCAGATTTATAAAACAAAAAGAGAAAAATACAATGCGGTTATTACAGAGATTGAAGAAATGCGAGCAAAGCAAAGGCCGGTACTTGTTGGTACAACAAGTGTAGAAGTATCCGAAACAATCAGCCGGATGCTGAAGCGGAAAGGTATACCACACAATGTGTTAAATGCAAAACACCATCAGCGTGAAGCAGAGATTATCGCCCATGCAGGCTTACCGGGTGCTGTTACAATAGCTACAAATATGGCTGGTCGTGGTACAGATATTAAACTTGGACCGGGCGTTCGGGAAATTGGTGGTCTCCATATCATTGGTACAGAACGACACGAGTCTCGCCGTATTGATAGGCAGCTACGTGGCCGATCAGGCAGGCAGGGAGATCCAGGTTCATCACGTTTCTATCTCTCTCTCGAAGATGATTTAATGAGATTGTTTGGAAGCGAACGTATAGCGCGGATTATGGAACGGATGGGTCTGGAAGAAGGAGAGGTAATACAACATCCGATGATTACCCGTTCTGTCGAACGTGCACAAAAGAAAGTAGAAGAAAATAACTATGGTATCCGAAAGCGGTTGCTCGAATACGATAATGTAATGAATCAGCAACGCGAGGTAATTTATTCACGCCGACGTCATGCACTTCTCGGAGAACGTATAAGGGATGATATTTTTGATATGTTGCAGGATGTTGTTACAAAAATTGTTCAAAAGTATTATTCCGAAGGTGAGCTTGATGAATTGAAGCAGGATGTTCGCTCCAAATTACTTGTCGATCTCGATATTACACCCGATCAATTTCAGCAACTGGGAGAAAAAGGAGTTATTGAAGAAATTGTACGGAGAGCACAGGAGTTCTATAAACGGAAAGAAGAACAATTAGGTATTCCGTTAATGGCTCAGATCGAAAAGATGGTCATGCTTCAGGTAATCGATACAAAATGGAGAGATCATTTACGCGAACTGGATGATTTAAAGGAAGGCATCCATCTTCGTGGTTATGGACAAAAAGATCCCCTTATTGAATATAAAACTGAAGCATTTTCCATGTTTGTAGAATTAATGGATCTAATCTCGAATGAAGTTGTAGAACTTGTCTTTAAGCTCTATCCTGAGCGTCCGGAACAATTACCGCCTCTTCGTCAGCGAAGACCGATGAAAAGAGAACAGCTTGTTTACAGACATGATGCAGTTGCGGCTGCAGCTTTTGCACCACACCCTGAAACAGTCGGAGCACCACAAGCTCAGCATTCACAAGAGCAGAGAGTTCAAACTATACGTGTGCCACAAAAAATAGGACGAAACGAGCCTTGTCCCTGTGGAAGTGGCAAAAAATATAAAAACTGTCATGGTGCATAGTAGCAAGAGAGTAGTTAATGAAAGCTGGTTATGTTGCGTTGATTGGCAAACCTAATGTCGGTAAATCGACATTAATGAATGCCATCATTGGGCATAAGCTTTCTATTGTTTCGAACAAACCACAAACAACACGTCAGCAGATCCTAGGTATTCTCACTACTCAAACAAGCCAAATCATTTTTATTGATACGCCAGGTATTATTGAACCGCAATATGCTCTCCAGATGCAAATGGTAAAACATGTAGAGCAGGCAGTTAAAGATTGTGACATTGTTGTATTGCTTTTAGATCCTTTTAATACAAAAACTCAGATACAAAATTTAAAGGATACCATAGTTCCCCTTATAGGACAAAAAACAACAATTGTAGTTTTGAATAAAATAGATACTCTTGATGCAAACGCACGTATAGAGTATGAACATGAAATTGTATTACTTCTCAGAATACAAAATATTCTATCAGTATCAGCAGTTACGGGAGAAAACATTCAGAAGTTTATTGCTTTATTGGAAGAATTATTACCGGAACATTTACCGTATTTCCCTGAAGATATTTTAAGCGATCGTAACGAGCGTTTTTTTGTTTCTGAAATAATTCGAGAAAAAATATTTGAACTTTTTTACGATGAAATACCATACTCTACTGCTGTAATGATCGGAGAATTTAAAGAGAGAGCAAAAGGTAAAACTTACATACAAGCAACAATTGTTGTCGAAAGAGAAACCCAAAAAAAGATTATCATCGGAAAAAATGGTGAAGCGATTAAAAAGATAGGTCAGCATGCGCGTGTTGAAATTGAAGCGTTTTTACAAAAAGAAATATATCTCGAGCTCAGAGTCACAGTGCGTAAAAAATGGAGACAGAATGAAACAATGCTTCGCCAGTTTGGCTATGCAATTCCATGAAACTTACGAATAAAATTATATCAGGTTACAGCATTATATGCATTATCTGGGGTTCAACGTGGGGAATTGTAAAAATCGGATTGGACTATTTTCCCCCGTTTTTATTTGCTTCGCTCCGTTTTATTATTGCAGCTGTTGCTCTCTCTGTTATTTTAGGTAAAGCAGTTTTTCAATTTCCTCGTAATAAAACCTTCTGGTATATTGTTTTTATATTAAGTATTTTTGCATTTGCCTTGCCTCTGACATTTATTTATTTCGGCCAATCTTTTATTCCTTCAGCGCTCGCATCGGTACTTTTTGCTACATTTCCTTTCTGGGTTACAATAGCATCGATGGTATTTTTGAAGAACGAAGCTCTAACATGGTACCAATATATCGGTTTGATATTAGGATTTAGTGGTGCATTGATGCTATTTGAAGTGACATCCATTGACATCTCAAATTCGCATTTTTTAGGGATGCTAGCTATTCTTCTCAGTGCTGTAATGCAATCGCTACCTCTCATCGTTGTGCGAAAACATGGTTTTCATTTCGACAGTATTCATTTTAATTTCTATGCGATGTTCATTGCAGGATTAATCCTTTTTCCATTCAGTATAATGTTTGACAATTATGAATATATTGATATCCGTTTTAGCGGTGTTATAAGTGTACTGTTTTTAGGAGTATTTGGTACTGCTGCAACATTTGTAATTTATTTCTGGTTAACAAAACACATTTCTCCATTTGTATTATCTCTATCAGCATTTATTACACCGTTAATTGCGATATTCATTGGGGTTGCGTTTTTAGAAGAAATCTGGAATCGTTCAATGACTATTGGAAGTAGCGCCATATTACTTGGCGTATTATTAGGTATAACGAATAAAAGTATTTTAAAGGAACATATAATTCCAAAATTTTCATTATATGTCCGAACTCTCTTTAAGAAAAGAAGATAGCAAACGAACTGAGGTAGAAGAGAAGTTAAAAATGTTGCCTACACGACCGGGTGTTTATAAATTTCTGAACGCCGATGGTAAAGTACTATACGTTGGAAAAGCACAAAATCTACGGTCGCGTGTACGCCAGTATTTTCATCCTTCTCGTAAAACTGATCCACGTATCAATGCAATGATCGAAAAAATTGCATCAATCGATATTACAGTTACTGATACAGAAGTAGAGGCATTAATACTTGAATCGAATTTAATAAAAGAGTTAAAGCCACGCTACAATGTTGTATTGAAAGATGATAAGAGTTACCCCTATATTGTCATAACAGATGAACCGTTTCCACGGGTGTTTGTAACGCGACGGAAACAAACTGGTAATGCACAATATTTCGGACCCTATACTGATGTGCGCACTATGCGTTCTGCTTTGAAAACCGTACGATCGGTCTTTATGATTCGCAGTTGTAACTACGATCTTACAGAAGAAACGATCAGCAAAAGAAAGTACAAGTTATGTCTTGATTATCACATAAAGAAATGTGGTGGTCCGTGTGAAGGACTTGTAACTAGTGAAGAATACACGACAATGATTAAGCAAGTGGCTAATGTACTTCGTGGAAAAACAAAACCTGTACGGGAGTATTTGCAGAAACTGATGGAACGTATGGCAGAAGAGCTTCGATACGAAGAAGCTGCAATATACAGGGATAAAATTCAACAACTAAACGTTTATGAAGAAAAACAAAAAGTTGTAGATTCAAAACAACGAGATAGAGATATATTTGCAATTGTTGTCGAAGACGAAGATGCCTGCTGTGTTTTGTTTAAGGCACGAGATGGTAAAATAGTTGGAAGTCGTCATTTTTACATTTCAAATACACAACAGTATGCTATTTCTATTGTGCTTGAACAGTTTCTTCAACAATACTATCTCGAGGCAGAAGATTATCCGGATTATTTACTTGTTGATTCGGATATAGAATCAAAAAGAGTACTGGAGGAGTGGCTTGCTGAAAAATCAGGACATAAAGTGATGGTTGTGTTTCCTCAGGAAGAAGAAGATAAAAACATAATAACATTAGCGCAAAAGAATGCACTCTATTATCTCCATGAATATAAACTTCAGAAATCAAAATGGAGTGAGTTCGTACCTCCATCTGTAAAAATGTTGCAAAGCGATTTACAACTTCCACATCTTCCGAGGCGTATAGAATGCTTTGATGTATCGACGCTTCAGGGTTCTGATACAGTAGCATCGATGGTTGTGTTCGTCGATGGGAAATCAAAAAAAAGTGAGTACAGAAAGTTCAGTATTCAAACAATAGAAGGACAAGATGACTTTGCAAGCATGCGTGAAGTTATTGAACGGCGTTATAAGAATTGTTCTGACGAAAACAAACCACAACTTATTGTTGTTGATGGTGGAAAAGGGCAGTTGAACGCTGCATATAGTGTATTAAAAGCATTAGGCATTGAAATACCAATTATCGGTCTTGCCAAACGCCTTGAAGAAATTTTTATTCCACATCAATCCGAACCGATTCTTTTATCAAAAACATCTGCAAGTTTAAAGCTTTTACAGCGTATACGGGACGAAGCTCATCGGTTTGCGATACAATACCATCGCGTGAAACGATCAAAGAGACTCTTACGATCAGAGTTGGATTTGATTAAAGGAATTGGTACAAAACGTGCACAATTATTGCTTGAAGTATTTGGTTCAGTTCAGGGTGTACGTTTTGCATCTCAGGAACAGCTTGCAGAAGTTGTCGGCGAAGCACTCGCTGCCAAAATAAAAGAATTTTTTTCTGAACAGGAAAATACTACAGCTCATCTGGAAGAACAATAAATTGATATTGTAAATAAAAGACGGTACTTTATAACAATGACAACAACGCAAATTTTCTTTCGGCTTGCAAAATATGTTATTAAGTATAAATGGCGTATACTAGGTGGATTGATTTCAGTTGCCATCATGAGTGCTTCTGATACAGCCTCCGCATTTCTTATAGCTCGATTATTCGAAGTATTACAAACTATTGGCCAACAAGTACGCGCCAGCGGGGATATTTTGGTACAAATACCACCTATAAAATTTTTCGATTATACATTCTTCGAATACACTGTAACTGGCAAACAGGAAGCTTTCAGACTCATTTATCTTTTTGCTGTTGCTGTGGTTTGTATTATTTTTATTAAAGTAGTATTTGTATATACGCGTGAATACCTTATGAGTTCTGTTCAACAAAAGCTCTTAATGAAGTTTCGCATTGATCTTTACAATACCATTATTGCATTACCTGTAAAGTATTTTGACAGACACAAAACTGGTTTCATTATGTCACGTGTAACAAACGATGTAAATAACCTTGAACAATCGATGACATTAATGATAGAAATTGCACAGAATTGTGTTTATACCCTAATTTTTGCAACGGCACTGTTCTATACAAACTGGCAATTAACAATTGTGACGATTCTTATCTTTACATTCTCTGGGGCAATATCACGTCGCTTCGGTGATCGAATACGCAGGTATAGCAGGGATTTAACAAATACACTGGCTGATATCTCAGCATTTTTACAAGAAAAAATATCAGCAATCAGAGTTGTAAAATCATTTACACGCGAAGAATATGAAAAGAATAAATTTAAACAGAAGGTAGAACGAAACTACCATTTTTCAATGAAGATAGTCAGAGTTATTGCACTTCTTAGTCCAACTAATGAACTCTTTAATACAACAGCAGCATCGTTGCTTGTTATCTTTTGCGGTTATCTGTTTATTCAAGGTGTTATGACAATTGAATCAATGATATTCTTTTTAATACTCATTATTAATCTTGCTAAACCTGTCAAAGCTCTTGGAGAAAGTGTTGCACGTGTTCAGAAATCTCTTGTTTCTGCCGGTTATATTTTTGAAATATTGGATCTGACACAGGAACCAATAACTGAACATAAACAATCAATGATTATAACAAAAGGGGAAGTAGAATTTCGGCATGTTACTTTTTCTTATAATGGAGATAGAGAAGCATTGCATGATATTAATCTTAAAGTAAGTGCCGGAGAAAAGATTGCATTGGTTGGTCCGAGTGGTAGTGGAAAAAGTACGTTAATCAATCTTATTCCACGCTTTTATGAACTTCAGCAGGGTGAAATATTAATTGATAATATTGATATAAGAAAAATAAACCTTCAGTCACTCCGAAGCCAGATTGCAATTGTTCCTCAAGATATTGTTCTGTTTGCGGGTACAATCTTTGACAATATCAAATATGGTAACCTTGAGGCTACTGATGAAGAAGTATACGAAGCTGCACGATTAGCAAATGCACATGAATTTATTGAGCGGCTTGAAAATGGATACCAGACAGAAGTTGGCGAGCGTGGAATACAACTGTCAGGAGGTCAGCGTCAACGTATTGCTATTGCAAGAGCGATGTTGCGAAATCCAAAAATCTTACTCCTCGATGAAGCAACATCGGCTCTCGATACCGAAACAGAAACAATGGTACGCGACGCAATCAATAAACTAATGAAAGGTCGAACATCTTTTGTTATTGCACATCGTCTTTCTACCATCTCCGATTGTGATCGCATTGTTGTACTCGAAAACGGACGAATTGTTGAGATAGGTACTCATGAAGAATTATTAAAAAACGATAGTGGTGTATATAAACGTCTTCATTCTCTTCAGTTCAATTCATAGGTTATAGTGTGGGTATACCTTTGCTAAAGCGTATTGAGCTCTTTCTGCGAAAATTGTTATTGAGAGTATTAAAGAATGTTGCTGGTAAAAAGAATCCTTTACAAAATCCATCATACACAACAGCAAAGTATCTCTTTATTCGACAGGATAGAATAGGAGATGTTCTTGTTTCAACGCCTTTGTTCCGGATACTCAAACAAAAGTACCCTCAATGTACAATAGATGTTTTCCTTAGCACTAATAATCATTTCGTTCTGGAGAATAATCCATACATTAGAAAACGGTGGATTTATACAAAACGATTTAAAGAAACGATAACATTAGTGCTCCAGCTTCGTAAAGAACGTTATGATTATGCTATTGATCTGATAGATAATCCTTCGGTTACGTCAACTATTCTCTGTTTATTATCGGGAGCACGTTACACAGTTGGAATGGAAAAAGAAAACAGCTATGCTTACGATATTACTGTTCCACTTTTATCACGGAAAAAAGTACATATCGTTGAACGTTTAGCTCAATTATTATCCGTATTTGAAATCAATCCTTCAAATGAAGAACTATTTCTTGAATACCGACCTTCTGAACAGTCCCATAAGTTTGTAATGGATTTTTTCCATAAGAAGGGTATATATCAAAGCAAAAAAATAGGTATTAATATCTCTGCAGGCGGAGGTGATGTGCGTTTTTGGGGAATTTCAAATTATAATCAATTAATCAACTTGATTGTTGAGAAATATCCGGACTTCAGTATTATAATTTTATATAGTCCTTTGCATATAAACTATGCACAGCAGTTGCAGACAATGGAACAAAAAGTATTCCTTGCACCGGTAACAGAAACGTTCGACCATTTTGCAGCTCTTATAGAACAACTTTCTATACTTATTACACCAGATACTTCAGCTGTTCATCTTGCATCAGCTTTTAAAATACCAACTGTAGCTCTCTATATTCAATCGAACAAAAATCTACGAATATGGGATCCATATCAAACTATTCATGAAGCTATCATAACAGAAATCGATGATTTGAAAACGATACCTGTTGAAGAAGTATTTAAAGCTTTCGAACGATTGTTACAAAAAATTCAGAAACCAATTCTATGAATTTTCATCGTGCAATAGAAGTATTCTGGCGTCATTATATTGTTTATCCTGTTTTAAGAAAAATCTTTAACAATAAAAACATATCGGACTTTATTGATATCCGCAATGTCAGAAAGATTCTATTTCTTCGTTACGATCGTATTGGTGATATGATTGTTACTACACCCATTTTCAGGTATCTGAAAGATAATTATCCTCATCTTCATATCGCTGTATTTGCAAGCGAAAAAAATTACGAGATTGTATCAGGGAATCCTTGCATTGATGCATTATATATTCTACATAAAAACGTATTTCATTTATTACAGCAGATCTTAAAAGCCCGTAAAAATAAGTATGATGTTATAATAAACTTAATATTTAATCGTACTACTACCGGTGCGCTTCTTGCAAATATAATATCAAGAAACGGTGTTAAAGTAGGACAAGGTGACGAAAAATACCGTTTTTATTTTAATAAACTATTGAAAATCCCAAGACGCGATTACCAGATGACTTCTATAATATCGTCGATGCTGGAACAAACTTTCGGAATACAAGTCGATGTAACAGGGGTGCCATATGAAATATTTGTGTATAAAGAAGCTAACGTCTATGCAGAGAGCTTTTTAAAGTCCTATACTAAAAAAATTAATTCACGATATAATTGTTTACTCGTTAATCTTTCTGCTGTTGATGCTGCAAGAAGAATATCAACGAAACAAGCACAATGGATAATAGAAATATTACAACAATACTCTATACCGCTTGTTGTTATTTGTGGTCCTGAAGATATTGAAATGAAAAAATTGTCAAAAGAGCTTATAGCAAAGAGATTATGCATAATGTATCCTCACGATAAACAACGTGCAACACTTCATGAAATTGCTGCTTTGATCGGGTTAACACGTGGAGTTATTTCTCCGGATACTTCAATTGTTCATTTCGCTTGTGCAATGCGCACTCCTTTGCTTGCGTTTTATACACGTATGCAGGATTGGAAAGAATGGCAACCACTCCATACTTCATCGATATGTGTTTTTAGTCAAGATAATCAACCCGTTTCTGCAATACCGAAAACTGAAATTGAACAATCAATTCATCAATTTATACAACATCTAAACTCTTATAACTATGATAACTGAAATTAAAAAGAGCTTTACTCAAATATTTCACAAAGAACGGCTTGTTGCTTCCCTACAATTTATGATTATTCTCCTGGCACTCTTTTCAATTTTATCAATGTTTGTTGTACAGTTATGTGTTGTGTGTATCCTTTTTCTTACACCTTTGCTGATATTTAAATATGGATATAAACGCTCTGAATATGATGTTATTGTTTTCGCTTTTATTTTTTTTCGAATGATTTCTGTTTTTCTATCCGAATATCCTGATAATAGTTATGTATGGTTTACAAAGGAGTTGCCGATTTTACTGCTATATTATCCTCTTTCTCAAATAATATTACACTCAGGTAATCATTACAGGCGAATTCTTATTGATAGTCTTCTTATCAGTGGTATATTAGCTTCGTTATATGGAATAGGTGCTGTTGTAATGGGTATTGTTGAGAGAGCGCAATCGACCACCAGCGGTTACTATACGTTAGGGACTTTTCTTACAACTCTTTTAGCACTTTGTATGGTTCTTCTCTTCAACAAAGCAAAGACTACTGAAGGATTGAACCGATACTATCTTATCGGTGCATTAGTTCTATTAGTGGGAATTATTGCTACATACAATCGCATTCACTGGGTGATAGTAGTATTCCTGATTATATACTTTGGTATTACACGTTACAGGGTGTTACTGTATGGAGCGGTTATTGTCGGCGCTGTGATTATATTAACAGTACCATCAATTCAGGAAAGGGTTTTACAGTTACTTCATCTTAAAATGAGTGATAGGGATATTTTGTGGAAATCAGGTATTACTAAAGTGATAGAGCATCCATTTTTTGGTTATGGTCCATATACTTTCCTGAATGTTTTTACGGATTATGATGTACTGGGAGACAAAAAGGTTGGTGGTTGGCATAATGATTATTTAAGAATAATAATAGAATCCGGGTTCGTTGGTTTGGTAGTTTTGTTAAGTATGATATTTACTATCATAAAAAGACTTTATAAGAAAATTTCTGCACATGTGTACGATTCTTATATAAAAGGTATATTTTTCGGGTTCATTACTATTTTAATTTCATCTTTTACCGGCAGTGCTTTATTCGATATCCTTATAAATGTTCAGTGGATACTTCTTTTAAGTATTACAGAGGAAAGACCTGTTACAGAAAATGTAATATAATTTAAATTTGGTTTATTGTTATATCTTACGAGTGTAAAAATATAAAAATGGTATTTCTCCAAGCGAGATTATAAGTATTAATCCTCGATAAGAATATAATTTTTATACTCTCCGATTCTTTTCCCGGTTTTCTTCTCTATAAAATCTGAAATACGTTCTTTAAGAGGAATCTGCGTTCTATGTTCATCATAATCAAATTTCCAGCTTTGAGAATTGATACGATCTGACATAACTGAAGGATGAGTTCCTTTGAACTTTTCTAATTTACCAGCATTAGAGAGATAATCATATTCTTCTGCTGTACCAATTGTACGTTCTATCCATTTATCAGGATGCCAAAGTGCATGGAATGAGAGCTGTTTGGCTTGCTGAATAAAAGGCGGTTTTACCCAACCATAATGATAAATATGAGCATCGATCAGCTTTACTTTTAATTTCCTTCCGTTTATTCTGAATCCCTGAGCATCACCCCACGATGTTAAACCGGATTGTGGTCTCACAATCCGGATTTCTCTGCGATACCACCGGCGCGAAATGCCAATGTAATCATAACTTCCGAAGAAATGATAGTATGAGAAAAGCAAACCTTCAACAACCGGTTGATGAAGATATGATTTCATTGCAAGAAGGATGGAATCATAGTCTTTTTCATGTAATACTTCATCTGCTTGAAGATAGATTGCCCAATCTGCATGAACATGAGATAGTGCAATATTTGTTTGTTGTGCAAGAATTTTTCCACCCTCACGCAGTTTTGGGTCCCATTTCGTTTCGATGATTTTAATTTTTGGTGAATTTAGTAATCGTATTTCTTCTGTCGTTGTGTCATCTGAATCGCCGACTGCAACAATTATCTCATCACAGAGAGGAAGGAGGGAAAGTAACGATTCCCGAAAGGGATAATCGAATTTTATTCCGTTTCGTATAAATGTAAAACCTGCAACACGCATTTAGTCTAATCTGATATTTAAAGTTACGGTATGTGAATTTTCAAGATGCGAAGTCATCGGTATATAAGCATAATCCAGCTGAAAAAGTGAATATGTAACACCTAAACCATAAGAGAATGAATGGCTACCATAACCTGTTACATAACCAATACGGGCAGATAAATCGTTATTATAATTAACTTCAATACCAAAATGTAAGCGATTGTTAATCAATGAGTTATCATTTGATATTGAGGCAAATATAGAGGGTGTAAAATCATCGTATGTTAGTATATAGCTACAACCAAGGAACCATCTCGTTGGTAATGTATTGGTTTGCCGTTGTCCATCGATAGAGCCAATATCGGTAACAGCAATTGCCAGTGATAGCGTAGTGTCGGTTTCATATCGAAGCCCTGCGTCGAAAGAATAACCGTTATAATTATAAACATATAATTTGGAATAAATATATTTACCTGTAATGCCAAGGGAAACATTATTGGATAAAGATGTAGCTGCAGAAAATTGAACTACGGAAAATCGGTAAGTAAATATTCCTTCAGCATCGCCGGGAGTATGACGGATTTCTATGTCTGGTATATGTGACGAACGAATAGAGAACGCCAGAGCAGCATATTTTGTTGGTGTTAAGAGTGAAAATGAATATGTTGTTAGATTGCCAAACCATCGGTTTGAAGAGAAAAGTAGATTCATGGATTCATTTTTTGAGAGCGAAGCAGGATTTATTCCAAATACCGGTGATGCTACATTGGATGAACCTAATGCTGCAACACTAGCCAAAGTCGGCACTTGCAGTTCAGAAAATGCTGAGGACTTTCCTTGAGATAAAAGAATGGATGGAATAAATACAAAGCTAAAAATAAAAAAGGAGTATCTTCTCATAGTAGTACAATTAAACTTAAAAAGTGAATATTCTGTGGACTATAACGTTCGATGCAATAAGCATATTGAAAATGTGTTAAAGATGATAAAATAGAAGTATGAAACGATATTCCGAACGATGGACGGGGAAGAAATGATTTTGAAAAAGAAACCTCATCAATTCCTGCACTTAAAGAAAGAAAGTCTATAGGTTTATATTCAATTCCGCTTCTGAAAAAAGGCTCGCTCCCAAGGATTTCATATTCAGCTGTTAATAAAAAAGAGTAATCGTTTGAAAAATAAGAAGCTGCCAGTTTTTTTCTCAACGGAAATCTGTCAAAATAAGTTTTTCCTTCCAGACCATACAATTTCGATGAATCCCATTTGTATTTGGAGTTAATATCCTGTACAACCACAGCAAAAGAAATATTGTTACTAAGACGATAAAGTGTACCGATGTCAAATCCTATTGTTTTACTATTGATACTTTGGTAGAGTTTATAGTAAAATAATTTTACTGAAAAACCCATTGAAAGTTTGGGGGAAGGTTGAATACCGAAGGCAAAGCCAAAAAGATTTTCTGAAGTTGATAAATTCTCAGTATGATTACCGTTATAATCACGACCATCAATGTTGCTGACACCGGTATTGATAATGAAAAAAGAGAAACCAGCATTGGGATGAACAAAACGTGAAAAACCGGCGACATTGTATGAACGATTGAGTGAAAGAATGCCAAATGATAGAAGTATATTCGGGTTTCGATTGAATGGCAAAAGTGCCGGGTTGTAATAACCTGTAGAAGTGCTATCAATTACAGCCGATAATGCATTACCAAGACTTATACCTCGAGCACTCATTCCTATGCGAAACGGTACACCGGCTAATTGGGTTGTGGATTTTTCGTTTTGCAGTTGAGCAAATACTGGAATAACAAAAATAATTACCACTATAAATAAATTAAGATATTTCATCTTACTACCATAATTTTACCCCACATAGGGGAATTGTTTTCAATTGTTATTGAAAAAAAGTAAACCCCGTTTGCAACTATATTTCCACGATCATCTTTACCATCCCATACTTCGTCGTACTCTTGTCCACTATGACGTACTGCTTTATTGATGAGAGTTCTAACAGGTTGCATTGCGTAGTTGTAAATTACAATTTTCACATTATGAGGAATGGAATTATATCCATCGATGCTATAATGTATACGTGTCGGATAAATATCAGGAGAAAATGGATTTGGATAAGCGTAGGTTCTCTTTTCTACGCCAATTTTTTCATATGTACGAATAATTTTCCAAATCGATCCGAATGGCATTGTCGGAGAATCGATTGTAAATGCAAGTCCTTCACTTCCGCCAACCCATACTGTATCTCCTGTTACACCAACACAATAAAGCTCATCCTTTAGAAAACGCTGATGTGTCCTGTTGTCGTAAATAGTACCGTTTTTTTGCCATGATATGCCAAAATCACTGGTTCGGTAAACACCATTACTTGTTGCAACGTAAGCTATAGAATCCTTGAATGCAATGTTGTGAATAAAATGGCCATGAAGCGCTGTATTCCATGTAGCGCCTGTATCTAGAGAAAAACTAACCGCTTTATACTCCGATGGATCGACAGCATTATTAGTTGCAGCCCAAATAATGCTATGACCATTCCAGCGTTGTTCCCGCACAGCAACTACAAAATTACCAGAAATTGGTTTACTCTGATTTTGGTGATTAAACTTCCTCCAGCTTTTACCGCCATCTCTTGTTACATTAATGCCGTTTGCTGTTCCTACCCAAATTACAGAATCACTACTTGCAAAAACTGAAAAAAGTTTATGGTTATGATTTTCTTTTAATGTATCCTTTAACCCATTGATAGTAAATATCTTCTGAACAGGAGATAAATCGAATTCTAACACCATTGATGTGTCGATATAATCTAAATCATCGGGTGGTAAAATAACGCGGTGCCAGGTTTGTCCATTATCTGTCGACTTACGTAACATACCTGCCCAGCTGGCTATCCACATTGCTGATTGTGTAACGGCAATATCATAAGTAATATTTTGCTGCGGTACTGTAATGGCTAAACTGCGTATAATATTGCTGCCGTAGTTTAGAGTGTCGATTGTTCCGCGGTCAACTGGTTGAGGTATGTAGCTCCAGTTTCTACCACGATTTGTCGATACATGCAAGCCTCCGCCTGTTGCAACCTTGGAATCACCAAGCGAGGTTGAATAACCTGTTGCAACACAGATTACATCGTTGTATATACTTATTGCAGATATTCCTTTGTTATCGAATGTAGCTGTATTTGCTAGATTTACCCAATTGATTTCACCTCGTCTGGTAAAACTCACCCCTTGTTCGGTTGCTAACCATAGTGTATCGCCTGAAACGACAATGTCGTTTATACCATTTGTAAGCAAACTTGTGGTATAGGTATGTTCACTTTTATGTAAAGAAGAGGGTATAACCTGAGAATTGCAAAAAGATATAAAAAGAAATAAAAAAAATAAGATGAAAGACCTCATATTACCTTTTGACATAGATTGGTCGTACAATGATGTTACTTGTATCCAACGAGCGATCAATTGCTCTGAAAACATAAACGTCAGATTTCGGATCTTCCGGATTTGTCCATGCAATGGTTTCTGTATAAATGCCGTCGTTTGGTATATAGTCGCCGTTAAGACCTTTGTCATTCAAATAGTACTTGTTGCCTGCAAGGGTTTGTCGGTATACCATTAAAATATCCGGAGCACCGTCAGGATCTGTGACTTTTAAGGTTACCCTGAACCTTTTTTCAGAGGCATTAGCATCTACTGTATCGGGCATTTCAAGGTCTGAAATAACAGGAGGTCTGTTTTGCCTTACAACACTGACATTCTGGATGTATTTTGTACTACTGTACCCTTTTTTCGATAATGCTTTTATTTCTACTTGAAAATATCCAACAAATGCTCTTATAAAGCTTATATTAACAAGTACGGTATAAATACTATCATGAGCTGAGATATCAGGATAAACACCATTATTTTTCAGAACACCATTCACTATAAAGAAGTCGGTAGTAGCACCCATAATACTATATTGTACATTTTCAATGGCATCATCTGATAAATTACTATGGACTATTGCCTGAATTAAAAGAGGTATAGTGAGAGTATCGGTCGGTAATCTTATTTCCTGAATAGTTATAGTGTCTGAATTTACAGTAGAGGGTATTACACTCACAGCATGTATCTGAGGCAGATCACCTTTTGAATCGATGGTTTCTGTATTATCATTAACACAAGCTGGAAAGAGAGTTACCAAGAGACCGATACCAATAAAAAAAACTATTACCTGTTGTTTCATGTTTTTCATTTTAACTGTTTATAAAACTGTATCAATCGTTCTCTTGTATTGGTCTCCTTAATCTATTATACAGTTACAAAGTATGGAAGATTCCAAAAAGTTCCAAATGCTTATTCAATAAAAAAAGGATTTACTGTAAAAGAGAGAATGAATATTACAATCGTACACCAACCAATTATTCGGCGACAAGAATCTAATTCTGTTTCATCCGGTACAGGTGGGTGATGTAACTTCATAACATATATTGCAATCAGAGCCCATAAAAGCCATCCTGACCAACTATAATCAACAAGAGGTATAACGGGTCCAATATCCTCATTTGTTGAAATCGCAACAATAGCACGAATAATTGAGTCAATAATTGTTGGAACACTTAACAATATCAGAATAATACTAACCGATTTTGCTATAATGAAATGCTTTTTACCAAACATAGCATAGATTATGTGCCCACCATCAAATTGTCCCATCGGAATCAAATTCAGTGCTGTCACAAAAAGGCCTATCCATCCAACGCAAAGAAAGGGATAATGATATATTTCGCTCATTGGAGGAATGAATTGATGGGATTGTGAGAAGAGCATTTCAGTACCTTTATAGAGTAAATTGTAACCAAATGCAAGTGAAACACCATGAACATGTTGAGAAGCGTTTATTGAAAAATCATAATCAGGATGTATTGAAAGAATATATTCTGGACCTGGGAGGTTAATAAAACCATAAATAAGAACTGCAGTCGATGCAAGGAAACCGGCAATAGGTCCAGCTGCTCCAATATCAAGAAGAGCTTTGCGAGATGGAACGACCGAACGGGTGCGAATAACCGCACCGAAAGTACCGAAATTTAGAAATAAAATTCCCATCAAAGAGGGCAGCATAGGGAAAGGAATATAGTAAGGCAAAGTAGCATCGACATTGTGAGCGCGTGCTGCAAAATAATGACCAAATTCATGGCATGAGAGAATAAAAAGCAACGAAATAGAATAGGGCAGTCCATAAATGAAGTTTGCCAATTCGAAGGGATCTTTATTTATCCAGAAAACTCCGGCAATAGTTGTTGTAAAAAAAGTTAAAAGAAACAACAGAATATGAAATGCAATACTTGTCCAAAAAGTTTTTTTCATAGATTTATACGTAAATATATTGACAAATTATCATATTCCCAATTTTTTCAAACTATTTGTTAATCAAAACATCATTAAGTATATTTGTTTTAACTATGAGTAAAAAATTACGAAAACTTTTATATTGGTTTATTGGTATTGTACTTCTGTTCGTATTTACTTTTGTAATAATTAACAATGTTGTAATGCCGCAATATGTTCAGCATGGTAAAACTACACGTGTGCCAAATGTACAGGGTTTACCAATTCAACAGGCAATTAAAATTTTGGAAGAAGCAGGATTAAAACCAAAAGAAGCTGACAGAAAACAAGATAAAAACGTTCCAATCGATGCAGTAATTTCACAAAATCCGTTACCAAACACCGAAGTAAAATTCGGTCGTGGTGTATATCTTATCGTCAGTGGTGGTGAACAGGTGGTAACTGTACCGAACATACGAGCCACATCAATACGTGAAGCAACTTTTACACTTGAACGATATGGATTGAAAGTAGGTACAATACAATATGAACCTTCTGAGGAATTTTTTGAAAACACAATTATAGATCAAGTACCGGCAGCAGGTACAAAAGTTAGTATAGGCATACCGGTTAATATTATTGTAAGTCAAGGTAGACCCGGTGAAAAAGAGCTTGTCCCGTCACTTATTGGAAAGTCTTATACAGAAGCAGAAAAATTGATTCTTCAAAGTGGTTTTATTGTTGGTAAGGTTTCACAACAACAAAGTTTTCACATTCTCCCTAATACTGTAGTTGAACAATATCCAAGACAGGGAGAACTGGCCAAGAAAGGTAGTCCTATAGATGTAATTGTAGCGCAAAAGGCTGATACTAATACAATAATCGAATATTGATTATGAAAACATTAATAGCTCCTTCCATTCTAGCAGCAGATTTTTTAAATCTTGGAGAAAATATTTCCCAAGTCGAACAGGCAGGTGCCGATTGGCTCCATATCGATGTTATGGATGGTCATTTTGTGCCGAATATTTCGTTCGGTATTCCTGTTGTCGAAGCAGTACGACGAGGCACTAAATTACCATTGGATGTACATCTCATGATTGCTAACCCTGAGCTTTATATCGAAAAATTTATTAACGCAGGTGCAAACTCCATCACTATTCATCAGGAAGCAACGCCCCATTTGCATAGATTACTCACTTTAATAAAAGAACTTGGAGCGAATGCCGGAGTTTCAATAACACCTTCAACTCCGATATTACAATTAGAAGATGTAATCGAGCTGGTTGATTTAATTCTTATTATGACAGTAAATCCAGGATGGGGAGGACAAACTTTCATTCCATCTTCACTAAAACGAATTGAGGAATGTAAGAAACTTATAAACAATAGTGGAAGACAAATTTACCTTGAAGTAGATGGAGGAATTGATGAGAAAACAGCTCCATTAGTAAAAAAGGCGGGGGCGAATGTATTAGTTGCAGGTACTTCTGTTTTTAAGGCAAATGACATACAAAAAGCAATAAATATACTACGCAATTCTCTTTAATCAGGAGGTGTTTTATGACATTAGATGCAATTGATCTTGAAATCCTGGAAACGTTACAAGTTGAAGGACGAGTGAAACGAAGCGACTTAGCAGAAAGAGTAAATTTATCACTACCGGCGTTGAGTGAACGGCTTCGTAAACTTGAAGTTGAAGGTTACATCCTCGGTTATGCAGCAAAGCTAAATCATCGTAAATTTGGTAAAGATATTACAGCATTTGTTACGGTAACTGTTGATTCATCCAAACATTTTCCTGTTTTTTTAGACCATGCAGAAAAAAATGATGAAATCCTTGAGTGTCATGCAGTAACAGGCGAAGGTACCCATATTGTTAAGGTTCGAACGGAAAACACAGCAAGTCTCGAAAAATTACTTGCAAAAATTCAGTCATGGCCAGGTGTTATACACACAAAAACAAGTATTGTACTATCAACACAGAAAGAGACGTTTAAGATTAAATTACCAGAATACAAACACCAACACCACGAACGAAGTAAAGATTCGGCATAACGCCAAATACGATTATATGCAATTGACGGCTATAAAATATTCTGTAGCGAAGCGACAAGCCGTTATTGAGTTACCAGATGATGAATCACAAGTACCTCTCTCAACTCTTTCAAACGAGCTTTCACAGGCTCTGAACTACGCACAAAAAGATATTTCTGTAAAAGTTGTTCTGCTTACTTCTCAGAATGAACAATGGTATTCCGGCATTCATAGTGCGCATCTGTCAAGGTACCTGAAGTACGATTTTTCGCAGAATCAGACAGAATGTAATGACTATACAAAACTCTTGATGCAAATGTATACACTTCGGAAACCAATTATCTCCAGAGTCCATGGTTCTGTACGTTCGCTCGGTTGTGGTATTGTCGCTGCCAGCGATATAATCTTTGCTTCACGTGAAACTGCGCAGTTTGAATTTCCCGATATATCGTATGGTTTATTGCCGGCTGCAACGATTTACTTTTTATCAAAACGCATTTCAGATAACAAACTCCGAGAATTATTTTTAACAAGAAAAAAAATTTCAGCCGATGAAGCACTGCAAATAGGACTTGTAAATCTTGTTATACCGGAAACCGAAATGAATAAGATAGTTCAAGAATTTATTGATTCAATCATTTCCGAAACAAGTCCAACAGCAATTGGATTGTTAAAAGAACTTCTCTTTCGGATACAAGGCATGTCTGTTGCTGATGCATTAGATTATGCAGCAAATTTACAGGCACTTTCTCACATGACAGATGATTCAAAAAAAGGAATAGAACAGTATCTTAATAATAAAAAACCACAATGGTGAGAATGATGGATTTTCTTGAAAAATATATTCGTACAATACCAGATTTTCCTAAGCGTGGTATACAATTCAAAGATATCACGACGTTACTCAAAGAACCAATCGCATTCCGGAAAGTAATAAAACACTTTGCCAATTACTATCGTAGCAAAGGAATAACAAAAGTGGTAGGTATCGAATCACGGGGATTTATTATCGGAGCAGCTCTTGCATCAGAACTTAATGCGGGCTTTGTGCCCATCCGTAAAAAAGGGAAGTTACCCGCCGATACCTTTGAAGCTTCCTATACTCTTGAATATGGCACAGATACCATTGAAATCCACAAAGATGCTCTAACAGAGAATGATATTATTGTGCTACATGACGATTTACTTGCAACAGGGGGAACAATGAACGCAGCAATTCAACTGGTCAAAAAGAGCGGTGCAAGAGTTGAAGGAATATGTTTTCTTATTGAGTTGGTGTTTCTCAAAGGTCGCAATATATTGGAACCGTATGATATATGTTCATTAATTCGTTACGAAAATGAATGATAAAAAAAATAATGAAATAGAATGTCCTGTCTGCAATACTTATAATCAGCCACTTGCACAACGATGTTCAAAATGTCATTCATATTTACAAAACCGGATTGTAAATATCGATTTTTATGAAACTCTTTGGCTAATAATCGAACAACCTAACAGTGCCCTAAAAAAAATTATTCTCGCTGAACACAAAAACTATTCATTTATATTGTTCCTTGTAGTTGGAGTATATAGCGTTATATTGTTATCTAAGTTTTTACGCTATGGAGAAAACTATGAAAACATGTGGTATGTGATGTCCGCTGTTTTCTCCAAAGGGTTGATCTATGGAGGAATTTATGCTATAACGTTACCACTGTTGCATCGAGTTATTGCTAGATTGTTTGGAGCAAAGAGAACGCGTTTTAAAAATATTTATTCATTGATTGCATATTCTTCTATTCCTGTTTTGTTTATTCTGGTTTTCATTTTTCCGCTTAATCTTCTTTCGTTTGGGTTACATTACTTTACATCAAACCCTCATCCAGTCGTTATCAATGCCCCGTTGTACTATATATTGTTTGGTATTGAAATTCTCTTATTGATATGGACTGCTGTTCTTCTAACCATGGGTTCGCATATAGCTTATCAAACATCGTTTATCCGGTCATTTTTTATTAATTTTTTTACTTTTTTTACAGCATCGGGAATAGTATATTATATTAGTACATTTTTAATCCATTAATTCTTGAACAAACTGAGAGAATAGTATGCCAAAAGTTATTCTGCAAATATCCTACGAAATTGATGAAGCAAAAAGAGTCGAATATTTAGCACTTACTAAACAATTGAAAAAGCATTTCTGTGAGGAGCAAGGTAAAAACTATACAATTTATGAACAGCGTGGAAAACGAAACTGCTTTGTTGAGCAATTCATCTGTTCTTCAATGGAAGAATACGAAGCACTTGAAGATAATACAAATGAAAACAGCGAATCTCTAGTTAACACCTTAGAAACTCTGTTAAAACCCGGAACAACAAAATATATAACTTTAATAGAAGTATCATAAAGCATTTTTTAATAATGGTTAATTTAAAACTATATGCTTTGAGCAAGGTGCAAGTGAGTAATACTTGCACTTTTTTTTGATGGAGGTTAATTGAAAATGAGTTTGGTAGAGCGTATCAATGAGGATTTAAAAGGAGCCATAAAATCAGGTGATCAGGTATTATTAAATACTATTCGCTCTCTCAGAGCACAAATTATAGAATATCAAAAGCGTGAAGGAGGGGGGACAATAACACCAGATGATGAGTTATCAATACTTCTTGCTGCAGTCAAAAAGAGAAAAGAAGCTATAGAAATGTATACTAAAGCTGGTCGTAACGATCTAATGGAACAAGAAAAACGGGAACTGGATATTATTTCAAAATATTTACCACAACAAATGAGTCGTGAAGAAGCCGAGGCAATAATTCAGAGTATAATTACTTCGGTAGGAGCAACAACTATAAAAGATTTAGGTAAAGTTATGCCACTGGCTATGAAAGAATTGAAAGGAAAAATCGATGGTAAAGTAGTGCAGGATATTGTTAAATCAAAATTAGAAAGATAAAAAAATGGCACTCGATCTTTTTATTGGAGTACCGATCCTCATAGCCGTTTTACTTGGTTTACGTGACGGTGTGGTCAGGAAACTTGTTTCTCTTGTTGTTATGCTTATAGCAATGTATGTTGCCCAAATAACACGAAACAATGTTGGGCAATTTCTTATTTCGGTTGGTTTTTGTACACGAGAAACAAGTGCAACATGGGGTTTTTTGTTAATCTTTTTTTCTATAATGATTCTTCAGTCTCTTATTTACAGGATTGTCGCAAAGAACTACAAGATCAACGGAATTGGAGACAGAATTGCAGGTGGTACAGTAGGGTTTATACAAGGTGTGATATTTATAAGCATAATTTTAATGGTTTTGGCACCTCATCGTTTCCCGAGTAGATATTTTGTTATGGGTTCTCAATTTTATCGTCCGGTTGTTAATGTAGCTCCTCAGTTACTTGATTACGTCACAGTAATTAGTGAAGAAACATCAAACGCTATACGCACTATTGAAAAAGAAATATCGAACGAAGAAAAATCGTCCGATTCTTCATCTAAATCCAAACAAGATAAGACAAAAGAACAACACCAAAAAGAAAAGAAGTAATTTAGAGAAGACGCCTTGCAGTATCCTGATAATATTAATTCGTCACTTGAAAAGCTGGAGTTCAATAAACTATTAGCGTACATATCACGAAATGCTCTATCAGAGGGTGCAAAACAATTGCTCCAACAATTAAAACCATCCTATGATAAAATATTTATCGAAACAGAGTTAAACAAAGTTACAGAAGCAAAAAACCTTTTAATTTCTGAAGCAGCTATCCCTTTTGAACAATTCAAGAATATTACCCTCTGCATAAAAAAACTTGAAATTGAAAATCAGGCTTTAAGTATTCAGGAGTTTCTGGATGTTGCAACAGTACTTCGGATTTCACGCGAAATGCGTTTATTCTTATCAAAACGTCAATATCATTATCCGCTTTTATATCAATTATCATCAACATTGATAAATGAAAAAATTATAGAATACAATATTTCAAATGCTATAGATTCGCAGGGTTTTGTAAAAGACACAGCAAGTAAAGAGCTTCTGCAAATAAGACGAATACTCAATTTATCGTTGCAAAATCTTCGTCAAAGACTTGAATCAATAATGAAAAAAGTTGCAGAGAGAGAATTCTTACAAGAAGAAATCATTACTACACGCGACGGGCGTTTGGTAATTCCAGTTAAGATAGAGCATAAAAACAGGGTACCTGGTTTTATTCATTCAACCTCGGCAAGCGGTGCAACAGTTTATATTGAGCCGGCCGAGACACTTGAATTGAACAACGAGATTCGCGAATTATACATACAGGAACAACGCGAAATATACAGAATTTTACTTGACCTTACGCAACAGATAGCAGCTGTTAAAGAACCATTATATCAATCGTATAGTACACTTGTTGAATTTGATACACTCTTTGCACGGGCGAAATATTCTATTGAAATACAGGGCAACGCCCCACAAGTTGCAACAAAACCATATCTTAAACTCATTGAGGCACGTCACCCGATACTACTACAACATCTTAACAGAAAAGAAGTAATTCCTTTTAATTTAGAACTTGGTAATAGTGAGAAAACACTCATTATTACAGGTCCAAATGCAGGTGGTAAAACAGTTGCACTAAAACTTGTTGGTTTACTAACGGTATGCACGATGTGCGGTATTCATATTCCGGCATCGGCCGATACAGAGATTTATCCATTTAAAAATATTTTTATAGATATTGGTGATGAGCAATCAATTGACAATGATTTAAGTACCTTCAGTTCTCATCTCATATTCCTAAAACTGGTTGTCGAAAAAGCAGATAATGAATCGTTAATTCTTATCGATGAAATCGGTACAGGTACAGATCCGGCTGAAGGATCGGCAATTGCAATTAGTGTTTTGCAGGAATTAACACAACGTTCAGCAATTACGATCGCTACAACACATCATGGCACATTAAAGGCATTTGCTTCGCAAACACATGGGGTTGTCAATGGATCTATGGAGTTCGATCAGGAATATTTACGACCAACGTATCGATACAGACACGGTGTTCCTGGAAGCAGCTATGCCTTTGAGTTAGCTGAGCGCATTGGACTATCACAAAAGATACTGCAAACAGCACGTCAGCAAATCGGACACGATCGAGCCCAAATAGAAAAATTGTTAGTTGATCTTGAAGCAAAAGCACAACTCTACGCTCGTCGTTTACAGGAAACAGAAAATGAGAAACAACGCCTTGAACAATTGACAAATAATTATGAACAAAAAATCAACCAACTGAAAAAA
>FWPV01001655.1_pt1 | contig 60272 bp, 57 predicted proteins | sample 2228371 | NCBI WGS metagenome assembly FWPV01 (sample SAMEA103939776, study PRJEB20133) | metagenome
CGCAGGCGGCCGCAGTCATCAAGAGTATCGTCAACGCCAGTCGAGAAACGACCAGGGTCATCTTTCTTCCTCTTGAGAGGAGGTCCGGGGGAGCCTGTCTCCTCCGCCCACCCCTCAAACTCCCCTCCCAACCCCCCGATAGGGGATTGGGGGAGGGGGTTTGGGGGAGGGGGCAAGGGCCCACCGGCCCTTGGCCCCCTCCCCCAACAATCTCATACCACAATATTGATGAGCTTGCGCCGGGCCAGGATGACCTTCTTGGGTTCGCCCGGCACCCACTTGCGCAGGCGCTCGTCGGTCCGGATGTGCTGCAAAGCCAGCTCCCGGACCTCATCTTCCGAAGCCGTAGCCGGCACCGGCAGCTCCCCCCTGACCTTGCCGTTCACCTGGATCACCAGGGTGTGGGTGGCCGCCACCAGGGCCTGGGGATCGGCAGCGGGCCAAGACGCCAGTTGCAGGGAAGTCTCGTATCCCAAGGCCTGCCAGAGTTCCTCGGCCAGGTGGGGCACCATGGGATTGAGGAGCTTGAGCATGGCTTCGAGGGCTTCCCGCCACACCATGAACGTCAGGCGGTCTTTGGGGAGGGTCTCCAGGGCCTGGTAACAGGCGTTCACCAGCTCCATGATTGCGGCGATGGCGGTGTTGAAGTGGAAGTCGCCCTCGATGTCTTCGGTGACCTTTTTGATGGTGCGGTGCACCTGATGCCTAAGCTCCCACAAGGGAGGCGGCAGGTCGGCGCCGGTGCCGGCATAGGCGGGCACCCCCGTAACGTCGGGCAGGAGCCGCTGGGTGAGGGCAAAGACCCGGTGCAGGAAGCGGTGCGCCCCGGCCACCCCCTGATCGCTCCACTCCAGGTCTTTCTCCGGCGGCGCGGCGAAGAGCAAAAAGAGGCGGGTGGTGTCCGCGCCGTATTCCGTGATCATGTCGTTGGGGTCCACCACGTTGCCCTTGGACTTAGCCATCTTGGCCCCGTCTTTGAGCACCATGCCCTGGGTGAGGAGACGGCGGAAGGGCTCGGCCAGGTTGACGTAGCCCAAGTCCCGGAGCACCTTGGTGAAGAAGCGGGCATACAGGAGGTGCAGCACCGCGTGCTCGATGCCGCCGATGTACTGGTCCACCGGGGCCCAGTAATTCACCTGGGCCGGCTCCAGGATGCCGCCTTCGTAGTCCGGGCAGGCAAACCGCAGGAAATACCAGGAGGACTCCACAAAGGTGTCCATGGTGTCCACTTCCCGGCGGGCAGGGGCCCCGCAGGCCGGGCAGGGGACCTTCCAGAAGGATTCCAGTTCCGCCAGCGGCGAGGCCCCCACCAGCTTGATTTCCACCTCCAGGGGCAGGACCACGGGCAGGTCCTTGGCCGGCACCGGCACCGTGCCGCAGCGGTCGCAGTAAATGATGGGGATGGGCGCGCCCCAGTAGCGCTGCCGGGAGATGCCCCAGTCCCGGAGGCGGTAGTGCACCGTGCCCTTTCCCAGGCCTTGCTCTTCCAGGTAAGCAATGATGGCGGGCTTGGCCTTAGAACTGGGGAGATGGCTGAATTGGCCGGAGTCCACCAGGAGGCCCTCGTCCTCGTAAGCCGCGGTCATGGTCTCCGCCGTCAGCCCGCCGCCCGGCGGCTGGATGACCACCTTAATGGGCAGGCCGTAAACTTTGGCGAACTCGAAGTCCCGCTGGTCGTGGGCCGGCACCGCCATGACCGCGCCGGTGCCGTATTCCATGAGCACGAAGTTGGCCACGTAAATGGGCATCCGCCAGCCGGTCACCGGGTTGAGGCAGTAGCGGCCGGTGAACACCCCCTCTTTGGTGAGCTCCTCCACCACCCCCCGGCTGCGGTTCACGGCGCTCCAGTGGCGGACGAACTCCCGGACCGCGGCCTCCTGGGGCGTGCCCGCGGCCAGCTCCAGGGCCCGGGGGTGCTCCGGCGCCAGAGACATGAAGGTGGCCCCCCACAGGGTGTCCTGCCGGGTGGTATAGACCCGGATGGGAGGGCCGCCGTCGGTCAGGGGAAAGTCGATCTCGGCGCCGTGGGACTTGCCGATCCAGTTGCGCTGCATGGTGATGACCCGCTCGGGCCAGTGGGTGAGGTGGTCCAGATCGTTCAGCAGTTCTTCGGCGTAGGCGGTGATCCGGAAAAACCACTGGCTGAGCTCCTTCAGCACCACCCGGGAGTCGCAGCGCCAGCAGGCGCCGTTTTCCACCTGCTCGTTGGCCAGCACCGTGTGGCAGGCGGGGCACCAGTTCACCGGGGCCTCCTTTTTGTAGGCCAGGCCCCGTTCATACATCTGGATAAAGACGAGCTGCTCCCAGCGGTAGTAGTCCGGGTCGCAGGTGGCCAGTTCCCGGCGCCAGTCGTAGCTGTAGCCCAGGGCTTTGAGCTGGCCCCGCATGTAGGCGATGTTCTCTTTGGTCCAGGCGTGGGGGTGCAGGCCGTGCTTCAGGGCGGCGTTTTCCGCCGGCAGGCCGAAGGCGTCCCAGCCCATGGGGTGCAGCACGTTGAAGCCCCGCATCCACTGGTAACGGGCCACCACATCGCCGATGGTGTAGTTGCGCACATGGCCCATGTGGATGCGGCCGGAAGGATAGGGAAACATTTCCAAAACGTAATATTTGGGGCGACCGGGGTCGGCGGTGGCTTCGAAGAGGCGGCTTTGCTCCCAGATTTTCTGCCACTTTTCCTCCACCCGGCGGGGTTCGTAACGGGGCGGCATCGAGGCGCTCCTGGCGGTTGATGGCGTAGTGCGGGAAGGGGGTTAAGGTCCGGTGGACTCTTATTCCCTTCCCGAATCCCCCTCCCCCATCCATCAAGGGAAAGAACTGGCGGGCAAGATCGGCCAGAGCCCTGCTTTGCCGGCCCTTTCACGAGTTGGCAGAAGGGGGCGCGAGGGGAGATGAGGGACTTCCGATCCCTGACCTTCCCCTTCAAAATAAATGTAAACTCTATCATACAATCCCCCTTGTGGGGAAGGTTTTGGCGGGCTGCAACCCATTAACCCTCCGGCGGCTGCAATCTGCCTTGAATTTTGCTGCGGTTCTGATACCTTTGCGATAGCCATGCCCCTGGTGAGCGTCATCATCCCCACCTACAACCGGGCCGGCTGGGTTAGCCAGGCCGTGGATTCGGTGCTGACCCAGACGTTTTCTGACTTTGAGCTCCTGGTGGTGGACGACGGCAGCACTGACGCCACCCTGGAGGCCCTGGCGCCCTATGGCGGGCGGCTGACCTTCCTGCGCACCCGGCGCAACCGGGGGGTGGCCGCGGCCCGCAACCTGGGCACCGCCGCGGCCCGGGGCGAGTGGCTGGCCTTCCTGGACTCCGATGACCTGTGGCGGCCGGAGAAGTTGGCCCGGCAGGTGGCTTTTCTGGCCGGGCACCCCGGAATGGCCATTTGCCAGACCGATGAAATCTGGATCAAAAACGGGGTTAGGGTCAACCCGCCCCTGACCCATCGCAAACAGGGCGGGCAGATCTTCCTCCCCTCCCTGGCGCGCTGCCTGGTGAGCCCTTCGGCGGTGATGCTCCGTCGGCGGCTTTTTTGGGCGGTGGGGGGCTTTGACGAAAAGCTGCCCGCCTGCGAGGACTATGACCTGTGGCTTAGGATCGCCTGGCGCCACGAAATCGGCTTGCTTCCCGAACCCCTGGTGGTGAAGCGGGGCGGTCACCCCGATCAGCTCTCCCGGGGCTGGGGCTTGGACCGCTGGCGCATCCGGGCGCTTGAAAAACTCCTCACAGAACCCGGCCTCCCTGACGCCTACCGGGAGGCGGTGCGCCGCACGCTAGCGGAAAAGCGGCGTATCTATGGCCAAGGCTGCGCCAAACGGGGTAAGCTGGCCGAGGCGGCCCGCTACCTCAGTCCGCCCGCAGCGCTGAGGACATGAACATCTTTTCCGTTACCGTTCCGGATGGCGGGACCGTCACCCTGTTTCCCCAGGACTGCTTGGCGGGGCTGCGGGAACGGGTGGCGGCGCACTCCGTGGACGTGGTGGTGACCTCACCGCCCTATAACATCGGGGTGGCCTATGGGGTCTATGACGACCGGCGGCCCCGCCGGGAATACTTGGCCTGGATCCAGGAGGTGGGGCGGGAAATCCGGCGGGTCCTCAAAGACGACGGCTCCTTTTTCCTGAACGTGGGGAGCAAGCCCTCGGATCCCTGGATGCCGTTTGATGTGCTTTGGCAGATGCGGGAGCTGTTCGTGCTGCAAAACGTGATTCATTGGATCAAGTCCATCGCCGTCTCCAAGGCCGGTGAGCGGGGGAAAGCGGAAGCATTTGGCCACTACAAACCCATCGGCGGCAGCAGGTTTCTCAACGATTGCCACGAATATATTTTTCATTTCAGCAAATCAGGCAAGGTCAACCTGGACCGGCTGGCCGTGGGGGTGCCCTACCAGGACAAGTCCAACATCGGCCGCTGGAAATCGGCCCAGAAAGACCAGCGCTGCCGGGGCAACACCTGGTTCATCCCCTATGACACCATCCAGAGCCGGGAAAGAGAGCGGCCCCATCCGTCCTCGTTCCCGGTGCAACTGCCGGAAATGTGCATCAGACTGCATGGATTAGAAAGAACCGGCCTGGTGCTGGACCCCTTTTTGGGCATCGGCAGTACGGCCCTGGCCTGTCTCAGACTGGGGGTGTCCTGCCTGGGCTTTGAAATTGATCCCCGGTATTTTCAGACCGCGGTGCAGAGGATAACCGGGTTTGGCCCATCACAACCACTCTTTGGGAGGCACTATGGATCTGTATGAAGCCATCCTGAACCGGCGCAGCCACCGTTTTTATAAACCCGACCTGCCCCCCAAGGCGGTGCTGGAGAAGGTCATCCAGGCGGCCCTTTGGGCCCCCTCCGGCACCAATGCCCAGCCTTGGGAGATTGACGTGCTCACCGGCCGCTTCCGGGACGAATTCGTGGAGCGGGCGGCCCATTGCATCGGACACATGCGGGAACTCATGAAGGCGGCCAATGTCCCGGAGAAAGGCCAGGAGCTGGTGATCAAATTCTTTCAGAACCTGGGCGGGGCGCCGGTGGTCATTGCCGTCACCATCTATAAGACCCCCGATCCCGCCATGATGGAAGCCAATATCCAGTCCGGCGCCGCTCTCATGCAAAACCTGCTCCTGGCGGCCCACGCCGAGGGCCTGGGCACCTGCTGGATGACCGGCCCCAATTTCGTGGCCCAGGAACTCCTGGACTACCTGGGCAAGCCCGACCAGCACCTGCTGGCCATCACTCCCATCGGCTACTCCGCCAAGGAGCCGCCGGTGCCGCCCCGCAAAGACCGGCCGGTAAGGTGGCTGGGGTTTTAGGAAATCTGCGGGGGAAAAGCAGCCTGCTTCAAAGCCCTGCCCTTCCCCCGCACTCCCCTTTCAACCCGCGTAATGTTAATGCCAAGGGGACCGGGGAGGAAGTAAGGCGACCCTTCCCTCCTCCCCACTAGCACGCATAATCGGAGACGCATGTGAAACCTGTGGACGAGCAGCTTGCCCTCATCAAACGGGGCGTGCAGGAGATTATTCGGGAAGAGGAGCTGCGGGCCAAGTTGGAGCGTTCATTGGCCACCGGCAGGCCCTTGCGGGTCAAGGCGGGCTTTGATCCCACCGCGCCGGACCTGCATCTGGGGCACACGGTGCTCATCCAGAAACTCAAGCAATTTCAGGACTTGGGTCATCAGGTCATTTTCCTCATCGGCGACTTTACCGGGCTCATCGGCGACCCCTCGGGCAAGAGCGAAACCCGGCCGCCCCTCACTGAGGAAGAGGTGCGGGCCAACGCCGCCACCTATGAGCGCCAGATTTTCAAGGTGCTGGACCCGGAAAAGACCGTCATCGACTTCAACAGTCGCTGGATGAAGGCCATGACAGCCCAGGATCTCATCCGGCTGGCGGCCCGGCACACTGTGGCCCGGATGTTGGAGCGGGACGACTTCCACAAACGCTACGCGAGCCAAACCCCCATCGCCATTCATGAGTTTCTCTACCCCCTGATCCAGGCTTACGATTCCGTGGCGCTGCAGGCCGACGTGGAGTTGGGGGGGACGGACCAGAAATTCAACCTCCTGGTGGGCCGGGACATCCAGCGGGAGTACGGCCAGGAGCCCCAGGTGGTCATCACCCTGCCACTCTTGGAAGGGCTGGACGGAGTGCAGAAGATGAGCAAGTCCCTGGGCAACTACGTGGGCATCGATGAGCCGCCCCAGACCATGTTCGGGAAGCTCATGAGCCTGCCCGACGCTTTGATGCTGCGCTATTACGAGCTCTTAAGCGATCTTTCCCCCAGCGATCTGGAACACCTCGCCCGGGACCTGGAGAGCGGCGCCAAACATCCCCGGGACGCCAAGGAGGACCTGGCCAAGGAGATCGTGGCCCGCTATCACGGAGCGGCGGCCGCGGCCGCGGCGGCGGCGGAGTTCGCCCGCATCTTCCGGGAGCACGGCCTGCCGGAGGAAATAGAGGAGCTCACCCTGCGCCTCAAGGGGCCGGCGGACGCCCTGCTGCCCAACGTCATCGCCGCCGCCGGCTTGGCGGCCAGCACCTCTGAGGCCCGGCGCCTCATCAGCCAAGGCGGGGTGAAGCTGGAGGGCGAAAAGGTGACCGAGGTTCACCGGGAATTGCCGCAAGGCCAACCCATGTTGCTGCAAGTAGGGAAGCGGCGGTTTAAGCGCGTGAGGCTGGTAGCCGATACGTAAGGAGGAAAGAACGAAGACCCCTTAAAGTGAGCATGCATGGCGCGCCGGCCTTTATTCCTCTTGGCGCTGGTCGCCTTTTTTTGCCTGGCGGTGCTGCCCCCTTCCCCCCCGGCGGCGCTTCGCGTGGGGAGCCCGCCAGCGGCTTGGGCGGCCCCCGGCATAGGAACGGCCCCCCGGCCGGATGCCGCCGCCCTCCGTTTGATGCCGCCTCCCGCACCCGTTGAGGCGGCTTCCCACCCCATCCGGCGCTTGTTCCGCTTCCTGGCCGGAGGTCTGCTGGCCGGTTGCCTTTGGTCTCTTTTGTTCGGCTATCCGGCTTCCCCTCACTGGCTTTCCGAGCCTGTTCCCCTGGGCCTGTTGGACCTGGCCGCCGCGGCAACCCTCGGGTATCTGGGGTTTCTGGCGGTGGGGCGCCGCCTGGCGACCAAACAAACGGCGGCTTGGCCCAGACCCTGCTTCGCCCGGGGGGAACACCGGGCCGTTCCTTTGGCCGTGGAGGAGGCGGCCCGACCTGGAATGGCCGACATTGCCGCCCGGGACCCCACCTTCTCCCTGGAGGCCCTGGGTGACCAGATCCGGGCGCTGCTCTATGACCTGCACGAGGGGTGGAATCAGCAAGACCTGGGGCAGGTTCGGTCCAGGGTGGCGGAAAACCTCCTGGGGTTTTTGGAAATGGGCCTGAAAATCCTTGCCCTCAAAAATGAGATCAGTCGGCTGGAAGACCTTTGTCTGCACCGCTTGGCGGTGGTCCAAGCCGAAGTCGAGGAGCATCGGGAATGGCTCACCGTACAGGTGGAGGGCGAGGTGATGGATTATGTTCTGGAGCGCCCAAGCTTAAAGCTGCTGGCCGGCAGCCTGGCCTACCCCACGGAGCTCAAAGAGTGCTGGCTTTTTGAGCGGGCCGGTCCGGGGCAGGAATGGCTTTTGTGCGACATTCGTGATTATTAAGGCTTGGGAGGCCGCGTTTCCCGGTGGCGGCTGCGGCGGCGCCGGGGACGACGCCGGGGCGGGGTCTGGTATTCCAGGTGGCCGTCGGCCTTGGGAAGCTCGGCGAGCAGATGCTCCGAAGAGGCCTGCAAGAGCCGGTAACAGAAGAAGGCGGTGGGATAGGCGGCCAGCTTGGTGAGGCGTCCGGGGAGAGGCCGCTGTTGGCCCAGATAGTGGCCAATCCCGGTAATGACCGCCAGGACTTGCACCACCTCATCCAGACGCTGGCGCGGAAACTCGATGCCTCCCAATGCCGCCCGGGCTTTTTCATAGAGGAAGTCCCGCAATTCCTTTTGAACCTCGGGCCATGGTTCAGCTTCCAGGTAAGGAAGAATAAACAGAATCCAGACAATGCTTTCAGGCACCGGGCGCTCGGCTCGGGTTAAAATATCCAGGCGCTCCATGAGGTCCAACAGACGCGCCTCGCCGGCCGGACCCAAGCGGCTCTGCCAGCCGGGAAATATGGCATAAAACAGGCTGCTCTGAAGCATGAGGGCAAAAAAAGGCTGGGCGGAGCCGCTCTTCAGGTCCCGAAGGAGTTCGTCCCGCACCCGGGCCGGAGCGCATTGCCGGATGAGCTCGCCTTTCCTGCGGATTTCCTCCCAGGCCGGGGGATCAATGCGAAATCCGGTGCGGGCTGCATGGCGCAGGACTCGGAGCATGCGCACCGGATCGCGCACAAACCTCACTGCCGGGTCGCCGATCACCCGGATATAACCGCGCTGTAAATCTTCCAGGCCTCCCACATAGTCCACCAGGGAAAAATCCCCGATGTTGTAAAACAGGCCGTTGATGGTCAAATCCCGGCGCTGGGCGTCCTCGGCGGGGGTGCCGTAGGTGGGGTTCTTGGCGGCGGCGCTGTCGGGTTCGGCGTCAAATTCCGAGCGGCAGCGAAAGGTGGAGACTTCCACGATTTTCCCGCCCCGGAAAAACACCTGCACCAGCCGGAAGCGCCGTCCGATGATGCGGCTGTTCCGGAACAGTTTGCGGATTTCTCCCGGCCGGGCGTCGGTGGCGATATCGAAGTCTTTGGGCTGCTTTCCCAGCAGGAGATCCCGGACGCTCCCCCCCACCAAAAAGGCTTTGTAGCCGGCATAGTGCAAGCGATACAGGACCTTCAAGGCTTCCAGGGAAATATCCTTGCGGGACAGGGAGTGCTCTGAGCGGGGAACAATACGAGGGAGGGGGGGCTCCGATCCAGACCACGGTGGCAACATAGCTTAAGTATAGTGAATTTTCCATTTTTCTGAACAAGTATTTTCCAAAAAGATGGCAAAACGCCAGCAATTCAGGGGAATTCACGACCAGACCCGGGTCTGCCCGGAGGGGGAGAAAGACCGCCATCGGTGGAAGTTCCCAGGGAACAGTTGACATTTGCGGGTATTTCGGTAATCCTAAACTGTTAGTACCTCTGCAAAAAGCCCAGGCGAGGAGCGAGGTGGGGGGACCGCGGTTCATCCTGGGGGTGGCCACGTTGGGGGGCGTGGGACTTCTGCCCGGGGCGCCCGGCACGTGGGGATCGGTGGCGGCACTGCCCCTGTGGTGGGGATTGAGTCATCTGGGCCTCTGGATATACCTGGGAGTTTGGTTGCTGCTGGTGGCCGCGGGATGGTGGGCGGCGCCCCGGGCCGCAGAGCTCCTGGGGGGCCGGGATCATCCGGCGGTGGTCATCGATGAGGCCGCCGGTCAATTGTTAACCTTGGCCGGGGTGCCTCCCTCTTGGGGAACGGCGCTCCTGGGGCTGACGCTCTTTCGGCTCTTGGATATCTTGAAGCCCTGGCCCCTGAAGGAGTTGGAAACACTCCCCGGCGGCTGGGGAGTCATGGCCGACGACTTGGCCGCTGCTGCCCTAGCGTGGGTCGGGCTGCAGGTCGCGATGTGGGTGGCGGGAGGTGGGGGTTGAGGGGCGCAGCCCGGGCTTCATTTCCCAGGTCCCGTTCTTTTTCCCCCGGCCGGGAAGCCAAGGTCTCTATGAGCCCGGGAGTGCGGCGGAAGAGCAGGGCTCCGGGGCAGCCCCTTCCCCCTCGGCAGGAGCGACACCCCGATGACTGAGCGCTTGGAAGAAAGGCTGGGGCGGCTGCTGCGGCAGCGGGGGCAGACCTTGGCGGTGGCCGAGTCGTGTTCCGGCGGCCTCATTTGCCATCGGATCACCAATGTCTCCGGGGCTTCCGACTATTTCCAGGGCGGCGTGGTGACCTACAGCAATGAGGCCAAAATAGAGCTCCTGGGAGTGCCGGAAGAGACCCTCACGGCCCACGGCGCGGTGAGCGGCGATACCGCCATGGCCATGGCCGCCGGGGTTCGGGACTTGTTTCACACCGATTTGGGGCTTTCCGTCACCGGCATTGCCGGACCCACCGGGGGCACGCCGCAGAAACCGGTGGGCACGGTGTTCATCGCCATGGCCCGGAAGGATTGGGTGGAGGCCCGGCTGTTCCGTTTTACCGGCGACCGGGAGGCAGTCAAGACCCAGACCTCAGACGCAGCCCTGGACTGGCTCTGCCGGGAGCTGGCGGCATGATCCGGGCCTTTCTGGCGGTGGACCTGCCGGCCGGGTTGCGTCCCCTCCTGGAAGGGCTCATCAACCAGTTGCAGAAGAGCGGCGCCGACGTGAAGTGGGTGCCGCCGGGGAACGTCCACCTTACCCTGAAATTTTTCGGGGACGTGAGCGACGCCCAGGTGGAGGAGATCGCCCAGGTCGCGGGTCCCATCGCCCAGGCCCAGCCCCCCTTTCACTTGTCCCTGACCCAGGTGGGGGCCTTCCCGTCACCCAAAAGCCCCCGGGTGGTGTGGGTGGGGGTGGGCGGGGAACTGGAGGGCTTGCGGGATCTGTACCAGCGCCTGGAGGCGGCTTTCGAGGGCTTGGGCTTTCCCCGGGAGGGCCGCCCCTTTGCGCCACACCTCACCTTGGGCCGGGTGAAGAGCCCCAAGGGTCGTGAAGGCCTGGTGCGTCAGATGGCGGTGCTCCCGGCTATTCCGAGCGAGCCCTTCCCGGTCAGGGAAATCGTCCTGTTCCGGAGCACCCTGACCCCCAAGGGGGCCATCTATACGCCGCTGAAGGTGATACCGCTGGGCGGTCATTAATGATAAATTTAAGAGGGGCGGAATTTTTTGCGCGCCAGCGCAGTTGGGGGCTGGAAAGGCGTTTTCTTAAGCGGCCCCCTGCCGGATGTGGCAGGGTCGGAAAGGGGGTTCTGAAGAGAACCAGGCTGGGTCTGTGGGAAATCTTCCGCTTCCTGTTGCAGGAGGGCTTCCCGCCGATTGGTTTTGAAGAGTTTCAAGGTTGTTGGACCGCGCTTCGGCCGGTTGGCGGAGGGGGGAAGAGTTGCCACCCAACTGCCATACTTGCCAGCAAATATATGGCGATTGATTCATATTGGATTGCACGATAACTGGCGCACAAACAGGTGGGATGCCCCATATAGTGCGTCATAGCTAAAGAATTAAGAGAAATGAACAGGGGTTGAGTAACCTGCTGAGACAAAGATGAATTGGTATGGCGACATGAGCCCGGAAATGTTCTGCCACATAAAAGAACATGGATGAGAAGTCTACAAGGGGACAGATCTGTAAGGGAGCGGCGCTAGAAAATACACGATTATCACTGCAATTATAAAGAGAATGATCAATTATAGCAAACCAAAGAAAGAGGATCCTCCATGACCACGCCGGACACGGCCGACAAGGCCAAGGCCCTGGCCCAAGCCCTGGGCCAGATCGAGAAGCACTACGGCAAGGGCGCCATCATGCGCCTGGGCGAAGACGAAAAGATCGAGGTGCCGGTCATCCCCTCCGGCTCCCTGGGGCTGGATGTGGCCTTGGGCATCGGCGGCCTGCCCCGGGGCCGGGTCATCGAAATTTTCGGGCCGGAGTCCTCGGGCAAAACCACCCTGGCCCTGCACGCCATCGCCGAGGCCCAGCGCCTGGGGGGCGTGGCCGCCTTCATCGACGCGGAGCACGCCCTGGACGTGCAGTACGCCCGCAAGCTGGGGGTCAAGACCGAGGACCTGCTCATCTCCCAGCCCGACTCCGGGGAGCAGGCCCTGGAGATCGCCGAAATCCTGGTGCGCAGCAACGCCGTGGACGTGGTGGTGGTGGATTCAGTGGCCGCTTTGGTACCCCGGAGCGAAATCGAGGGGGAGATGGGCGACGCCCAGATGGGTTCCCAGGCCCGGCTCATGAGCCAGGCGCTGCGCAAGCTCACCGCGGCCATCAGCAAGACCCAGACCGCCATGATCTTCATCAACCAGATCCGCATGAAGATCGGCCAGCTTTTCGGCAACCCCGAGACCACCACCGGCGGCAACGCCCTGAAGTTCTATGCCTCCATGCGCCTGGACATCCGCCGCATCAGCGCCATCAAGGAAGGCGATGAAGTCATCGGCTACCGCACCCGGGTCAAGGTGGTGAAAAACAAACTGGCGCCGCCCTTCCGGGAGGCCGAGTTCGACATCGTCTTCGGCCAGGGCCTGTCCCGGGAAGGGGAGATCCTGGACATGGCGGTGGACGCCGGCCTCATCACCAAAAGCGGCGCCTGGTACAGCTTCGGCACCGAACGCCTGGCCCAAGGCCGGGAAAAGACCAAGCTCTACCTCAAGGAGCACCCCGAGTTTACCAGTGACCTGGAGCGCCAGCTCCGGGGCCTGCACGGCCTTTTGCCCCACGCGGCGGCCGCCACGGGGGCCGAGGAGCTCGCCGTGGAACAGGAGGCGCCATGAACAGCCGGGATGTCCGGGACACCTTCCTCAACTATTTTGTCAGTCAGGGTCACACCGTGGTGCCCAGCTCCTCCCTGGTGCCGCACGGCGACCCCAGTCTGCTCTTCACCAACGCCGGCATGGTGCAATTTAAGCGCTGCTTTTTGGGCGAAGAGCAGCGGCCCTATACCCGGGCGGCCAGCTCCCAGAAATGCGTCCGGGCCGGGGGCAAGCACAACGACCTGGAAAACGTGGGCTACACCGCCCGGCACCATACCTTCTTCGAGATGCTGGGGAATTTTTCCTTCGGCGACTACTTCAAGGCCGGGGCCATTGAAATGGCCTGGGAGCTCCTGACGGAGAAATACCGCCTCCCCAAAGAGCGCCTGTGGGCCACGGTCTTCTATGACGACGACGAAGCCGCCGACCTGTGGCAGAAAATCGCCGGCCTGCCCCCGGAGCGCATCGTTCGCCTGGGGGAGAAGGACAACTTCTGGGCCATGGGGGATACCGGCCCCTGCGGCCCGTGCTCCGAGATCGTCATTGACCAGGGCGCGGCCATGGCCTGTGGGCCGGACTGCGGCATCGGCCGCTGCGAGTGCGACCGCTACCTGGAGATCTGGAACCTGGTGTTCATGCAGTTCAACCGCAGCGCCAAAGGCGAACTGACGCCCCTGCCCAAGCCCAGCATTGACACCGGCATGGGCCTGGAGCGCCTGTGCGCCATCGTCCAGGGGGTGAAGAGCAACTTTGACACCGACCTCCTGCGGCCCATCATCGGCCGGGTGGAGGACCTGGCGGGATTCCCGTATGGCCAGGACCAGGAAAAGAACGTGGCCTTTCGGGTGCTGGCCGACCACAGCCGGGCCACCGCCTTTCTCATCGCCGACGGCGTGCTGCCCAGCAACGAGGGGCGGGGCTATGTGCTCAGGCGTATCATGCGCCGGGCTCTGCGTTTTGGCCGGCTCCTGGGCCTGAAGACGCCGTTTTTCCCGGCAGTGGTGGAGAAGGTGGTGGATCTCATGCACGAGGTCTATCCCGAACTGAAACAGGCCCAAGGCATCATGAAGCAAGTGGTGGGCGGAGAGGAGGAGCGCTTTGCCGACACCCTGGACCACGGCCTGAAACTTTTGGCTGAAGAGCTGGAGGCCCTCCGGGCCAAAGGCCAGACCACTCTGCCCGGCGAGGTGGCCTTCAAGCTCTACGATACCTATGGCTTTCCCCTGGACCTGGTCCAGGACGCCTTGCGGGAAGCGGGCCTGGGATTGGACGTGGCGGGTTTTGAGGCCCACATGCAGCGCCAACGGGAGGCTTCCCGGGCCGCCTGGCGGGGCGCCGGCGGGGAAATCCCTGAGGTCTACCAGGAGCTGGCCACCTGGCCCCCCACCCACTTCCTGGGCTACCACACCCTGGAGGCGGACAGCACCATCCTGGCGTTGATCCGCCACGAAGCCGCCGGCGACCAAGCCGGGGCCGGCGAGGAAGTGGAGGTGGTGACCACCGCCACCCCCTTCTACGGCGAGGCCGGCGGTCAGGTGGGCGATACCGGCTGGATCACCGGCGACGGCTGGAAAATCGAAATCACCAACACCCAAAAGCTCCCCAACGACCTCATCGTGCACCAAGGCGTGGTGCGGGAGGGGGTGGTCAAGGTGAACGACCCGGCCCACCTGGTGGTGGACCGGGAGCGCCGCTGCCAGACTGCCCGTCACCATACCGCCACCCACATTCTGCAAGCCCTGTTGCAAAAGCACCTGGGAAGCCATGTCAAACAATCCGGCTCCCTGGTATCGCCGGAGCGCCTGCGCTTCGACTTCACTCACTTCGCGCCCATCAGCCGGGAGGAATTGGAGGCCTTGGAGCTGGAGATGAACCAAGCGGTGGCCGCCAATCAGCCGGTGGAGGTCACCCTGCTCAGCATGGCCGAGGCCCTGGAAAGCGGCGCCATGGCCCTGTTCGAGGAGAAATACGGCGACCAGGTCCGAATGGTGAGCATTCCCGGCCTGAGCAAGGAGCTCTGCGGCGGCACCCATGTGAACCGCACCGGCGACCTGGGTCTGGTCAAGATCATCAGCGAAGCGGGCATCGCGGCAGGCATCCGACGTCTGGAAGCGGTGTGCGGGCCTTTGGCCGTGCGCCTTATTCAGGAGGAGGAAGAGGAGCTGGCCAAGGCGGCGGCGCTGCTGAAAGTGGGGAAAGGGGAGCTCCTGGAACGCCTGCAAAAAGTCTTGAGGCGTCTTAGGGAGTTGGAAAAGCAGGTGGAAACCCTGAAGGGCAAATTGGCCGCCGCCCAGGCCGGGGATCTCCTGGAGCAGGCCCGCCAAGTGAACGGGGTCAAGGTCTTGGCCCTGGAGGTGGAGGCCCCCGATCCTAAGGGCCTTCGGGAATTCGCCGCCAAACTCTTAAACCGCCTGCAAAGCGGCATCGTGGTGCTGGGGAGCAAGGCCGACGACAAGGCCCTGCTGGTGGCCTTGGTGACCAAGGACCTCACTCCCCGCTTCAGCGCCGGGGAAATCATTCGGGAGCTGGCCCCGATGGTGGGCGGCAGCGGCGGCGGCCGGGCGGACATGGCCCAAGCCGGCGGCCCCCATCGGGAGAAGCTGCCCCAAGCCCTCCGTCAGGCCTTTGAGGTGGTGGCCCGCAAGGCCCGGGATTGACGGACGTCTTGAGGAGAAAGCTTAGGCGGCTCTGAAGCTCCTAAGCCTGACTGGCCATCGGGCTGGCCACCCGGGCATGCTTCCGGTCGAGGGGCAGCACGTGGGGCCGGAAAAGACCGCCATGGAAGAGGAACTCCTGAAAAAGCTGCTCGTTCTGGCCGGGGAAATCAACTCTTCCCTGGATTTGGACCGGGTGCTGGACCACGCCATGGCCGCAGCCGAAGAACTGCTCCAGGCCGAGGCCAGCTCCATCTTCCAGGTGGACGAGGAGCGGGGAGATCTCTTCTTCCGACTGGCCCGGGGCGAAAAAGCCCAACAGGTGAAAGAGATACGGGTACGGCTGGGAGAAGGGGTGGCCGGCTGGGTGGCTTCCCATGAGACCCCTCTCAACGTGTCGGACGTTCAACGCGACCCCCGCTTCAATCCCCGGGTGGATGCCCAGACCGGGTTTACCACCCGCTCCATCCTCTGCGTGCCCCTGAAGCATCGGGACCGCCTGCTGGGCGTCATTCAGGTCCTAAACAAGCGCGCGGCCAGCGGCTTCGATCGTCATGACCAGGAACTGCTGACCCTTCTCGCCAACCAGATTGCGGTGGCCCTGGAAAACGCCCGCACGTACGATCGCATTGAGCACCTCTTCAGCGAAGTGGTTGCCACCCTGTCCGCCACCACGGAAATTCGTGACCCTTATACCGCCGGTCATCAGCGCCGGGTGGCCAGCCTGGCGGAGGAGATCGCCCGGGAGCTGGGCCTTTCGCCGGGGGTGCGGCAGGGGCTCAAAGTGGCGGCCTTGCTGCATGACATCGGCAAGGTGGGGCTGCCGGCGGAGATCCTCAGCAAGCCGGGCCGGCTGAGCGACCTGGAAATGGGCCTGGTGAAAACCCACGCCCAAACCGGTTACGAAATATTAAAGGGCATCAAATTCCCCTGGGAAATCGCCCGGGTGGTGTTGCATCACCATGAGCGCCTGGATGGCTCCGGCTATCCAGTGGGGTTGAAGGAGCAGGAGATCGAGTTGGAGGCCCGCATCATTGCGGTGGCGGACGTGGTGGAGGCGGTATCCTCCCACCGCCCCTACCGCCCGGCCTTGGGCCTGGAGGCGGCCTTGGGGGAAATCCGCCGCCATCAGGGGGATCAGTTCGACCCTGAGGTGGTGGAGGCCTGCCTAAAGCTTTTTCGCACCGGCTTCCAATTTGACTGAAGCGGGGTTGTGCTGGCCCGCCTCAAGGCCGGCTTGGGCTGCCCCCACAAGCTGCGGCAGCCCGGCGCCCAAAGACTTGCTGGAGGGTCAGAGAAGGTGAGGTCATCTGCCACCACCGGCCGCCTTTGCAGGACACGAAAAAAGGGCGGCGCCGGGCCTGACACCCTTTTCATAGGATAGGAAAGGGGGCCGGAAACCGAAACCTCGCTTACCGGCCTCCTCCGCAATGCGCCGTGTTGCCTCCCCAAAAGGTGAACTGCCCGCGCTTCTCCACGGCCGGCGGCCTCACTCCAACTCCTCCCCCGTCAGGGCCTTCAGCGCCTGCAAATACTTGGCCCGGGTGTTGGCGATGACCTCGGCGGGCAACGGCGGAGGCGGGGGCTGTTTGTTCCAGTGCAGCGATTCCAGATAGTCCCGCAGATACTGTTTGTCGTAGCTTTTTTGGGGCCGGCCCGGGGCGTAGTCGTCTTTGGGCCAGAAACGGGAGGAGTCCGGGGTCAGGACCTCGTCAATGAGGATGAGCCGGCCGTCCGTCAGGCCGAACTCGAACTTGGTGTCGGCCAGGATGATGCCCCGGGGCTCGGCCCAGGCGCTGGCCCGGGTGTACAGGGTGAGGCTGAGGCGGCGCACCTGTTCGGCCAGCTCGGTGCCAATGGTGGCCGCCACCTGGGCAAAGGTGATGTTTTCGTCGTGGGTGCCCAGCTCCGCCTTGGTGGAGGGGGTGAAAATGGGCTCCGGCAGCCGCTCTGACTCGGTGAGGCCGGCCGGCAATGGGATCCCGCAGACCGTGCCGGTTTTTTTATATTCCGCCCAACCTGAGCCGGCGAGATAGCCCCGGACAATGCACTCCACCGGCAGGGGCCGGCATTTCTGCACCAACATGGCCCGGCCCGCCAAAACGTCCCGATGGGCCCGGCAGGCAGGGGGAAAGTCGTCCACGTTCAGGCTGATGAGATGGTGGGGGACGACATCGGCCAAATGGGCGAACCAAAAGGCGGAAAGCTTGGTGAGAATGCGGCCCTTGTCGGGGATGGGGTCGGCCATGACCACGTCAAAGGCGGAGATGCGGTCGGTGGCCACCAGCAGGAGCCGGTCCCCCAAATCATAAATATCCCGAACTTTCCCCTGGTGACGCGGGCCCAGATCGGAAAAATCTGTGGAGAACAACACAGTGGTCATTATCTGCCTCGCCCGGCAGAGTTCTGGGAAGATCTGCCGGATTTGAGTTTGGCCAGTTTGGGGGAAAATCCCTCGGCCTTGAGTTTGCGGGCTGCCTCCTCCGCGGCCGCCTTGCTGGGGTACGGGCCGAGGCGCACCTGATACATGGGTTTTCCGCCTGGGGAAGTTCTCATTACCCCGGCCGGGAGCTTCTGTCCCTTGAGCTTTTGGGCCAAGGCCTTGGCCTGCTCCAGTTTGGCATAGCTGGCGGCCAAGACAATATATTTCTCCTCCCGGGCCGGGGAGGCAGGCGGGGGAAGAGCCTGGGCCCCCCGGGCAGGCGGCGCGGGGGCGGGGCCGCTTTCCGCCAGCCGCGGCGGCTGAGGTTCCTGGGTGACGGGCGGGATGGCGGCAGGCGGCGGGGCGGGGAGCGGCGCCTTGGGGGCGCTGACCGCCTCATGCGGCGGCAAGGCCGCCGGCCGGCTGGTCCACAAAAGCCGGGAGCCCCCCCAGAGGAGGAGCAGCACCAGCGCTGCCCCCAGCCCGTACCACAGGCGGGAGGGGGCCTTTTGAGCCTTGGCGCTCCAGGGCTTGAGACGCTCCCCCAGCCTGCTCCCCAGGGTCTTGCCCTCTTCCCAGAGTTTGCGGGCCGCGGCCCAAGCCCCTTCGGTGCTGCCGCGAGCCCCTGCCTCCCAGGAGTAGCGTTCTTCCCGGGGGGTGGCGCGCCACACCTCCCGGGCCTGGGCCAAGGCCTCCAGGAAGTCTTCGGCATCGCTAAGCCGGTCCTCGGGATGGGGGGCCAGACAACGGAGAAAGAGGTTCTGCAAGGGAACCGGGATTTCCTCCAGATCCGCCGGCGGGGTTTCCAGCCGATAAGGGAAGGGCTCATCAAAGGTAAGGGGGTAGGGCAGGCTGCCGGCCGTGAGGCGAAAACCGATCACCCCCAGGGAAAAGATGTTGGCCGCCGGCGTCGGCTCCTGTCCCCGGAGGACCTCCGGGGCCAGATACGCTTTGAGCTCCAGGTGGCTGAGTTCCTCCTCCTCCCGGGGTGGGGCGGCGAAGTTTGCTACCTTGAGCCGCTCGCCTTCCACCAGAATATTGCGGGGATTGAGGGCCTGGTGAATGATGCCTTGCCCGTGGGCCGCGGCCAAAGCTCGGCCCATCTGCTCCAACAGGTGGAGGGCCTGGGTAAGGCCATAGCGGGGCGTGCGTCCCAATCGGGCCAGGAGGCTCTCCCCGGCGAAAGGCTCCAGGATGAGCAAGGCTCCCTCGTCGCTCAGCGCGGCGTGATAACCTGCCAGGATCTGGGGGTGGCGCAGCTGAAAGGCCAGGACCGCCTCTGCCAGCAGGATATCCCGACCCGCCTCGAATTCGGGGGACTCCCGGGGCAGGAACTTGATCCCCACCTCGAGGTTCAGCAGGCGGTCTTGGGCCAGCCACACATCTCCCCAGGGTTCCTCACGGAGCAGGCGCACCAGCGCATAGCGCTGTCCAATGACCTGGGAGCTACCGAAATTTCCACGGAGGATGCTCATGGGCAAGGCCTCGCTCGCAGAGCTCGGGGGAACCGGCCTCCCCGCCGTCAAAACTCAATCCTGGTTGCCCGGGTTTTAGACCTTTTTCACCTTACCACAAAAACACCGGCGGCAAAAGAGCCTTGACCACCGGCGAAAGGTAGGGGAAGATGGCCCCACCAGGCCGTTGCCGTGGCAATCGGCGTGGCATTTTGGTAAGGTGAAAACAAACGGTTGCCTGATTCGATGATGTCTCTGGCCAATCTGGTTACCATTTCCCGCCTTCCTCTGCTGCTGGGGCTGTTGGTTCTGCTTTTCAACGTGCCCGCCTGGGAATGGCAGATGATGGGTTTGGCCCTCCTCATCCTGCTGTTTTTCTTGGACTGGTTTGATGGCTTTGTGGCGCGGTTGCGTCGCGAGGTTACGGAATTGGGGGCGGTGTTGGACATCGCCTTGGACCGGGCGGTGGAAAACATCCTCTGGGTGGCTTTCCTCACCCTGGGCTTGGTCCCCCTGTGGGTGCCGGTGATTTTCCTTATCCGCTCTTTTGTGGTGGACGGCATCCGGGGGGTGGCCCTGACCCAGGGAAAATCCGGATTTGGCATGATGCATTCTCGGATGGGACGCTTCCTGGTGGCCTCCCGTTTTATGCGGGCCTTTTATGGCTTGGCCAAAGGCCTTACCTTTTGCCTCCTATGGCTCACCCATGCCCTGTCTTTTCGGGAGCCGGCCCTGGCTTTGACCTTGCAGCCCGTGAATTTCTCGCTTATCGTTTTATGCAGCGCCCTTTGTGTGGTGCGCGGGCTGCCGGTGCTTCTGGATGGCCGCCTGTACTTCCAGGCCGGGGCCAGATAACTGCAAACCAACTGGGCACCGGGGGAACCTCCTTTCTTCCCGCCTGAAGGAAGCTGACCATGGGCCGAGTGGCGGCCATCTTCGACGTGGATCGAACGCTGGTGAATACCCACACCGAACGCCTGTTCTTTCGGCACCTGCTGGCATGTGGTTGCCTCTCCCGCTGGGAGGCCCTCCAATACCTGACCCGTCTGGCACTTCATCCTGGTCGGCGCTATCACGACAAGTCTTACTTAGCCGGTTTGCGGGTGGATGGCGTTTTGCCCTTGGCGGCGGAGTGCTTCCGCCAGCGCATCCTGCCGCGGGTGAGCCCCTCGGGGCTGGCCCGCCTGGCGGAACACCGGGCTTTGGGACACGTCGTCGTTCTCCTCACCGGGTCCTTGGTTTTTCTGCTGCGTCCGTTACAGGAACTGGCAGGAGCGGAGTGGCTCATCGCCACGGAATTGGAGCAAACCAACGGCTGCTTCACCGGCGAAATCAAGGGGTTGCACCCCCGGGGGGCCAACAAGGCCTTCCTGGTCGCGAGGCTGGCTCGGCAGCAGGATTTGGACCTGTCCCGCTCCTTCGCCTACGGGGATCACATTGCCGATATTCCCCTCCTGGAGGCGGTGGGGCATCCGGTGGTGGTCAACCCGTCTCGCCGTCTATGGCGGCTGGCCCGACAACGCCGCTGGCCCATTCGGCATTTTTGAGTTGCGCCAGGCGGCCGGGGCGGTGGCCCCTTTGGGGGCCGGCCGATTTATGATAAGGATAGATACCACGAGCCGTGAGCCAATCCTGGCGGGAGGCGCCCATGGACCCGGCTTTCATCAAACAGTTGAAGCAGAAGGTGGACGAAGAGCTCCGCCAGCGGGAGAAGGCGCTGCTGGAATTCTGGCTGGAGGAGTTGAAAAAGATCGACGCCAAACGGCACCGGGACTTGGCTGGCCTCCAGGCCGATCTCAGAGCCTTGCTCAGCCGCATGGAAACCCGCCTGAGCCGCCTGAAAGGAGGACACCCCTAACCTCATGTATGAACTCAAAATCATCACCCAGTTTTCCGCCGCCCACCGCCTGGAAAATTTTTATGGCAAATGCGAGGCCTTGCACGGCCATAACTGGAAAGTGGAGGTGTACCTGACGGGCGATCGGCTGGATGAGGCCGGGCTGGTGCTGGATTTCGGCCTGGTCAAGGCCAAGACCAAGGAAATCCTTGAGGAAATTGACCACAAATTTTTAAACGAGCTGCCGGCCTTTCAAAACATGAATCCCTCGTCGGAAAATTTGGCCCGCTACCTCACCGAGCGGCTGGCCGCAGTTCTGAACCGGGAAGGGGTGCGGGTGAGCCGGGTGAGCGTCTGGGAATCGGATACCTCTTGTGCCTCCTATATCCCTGTTTAGGGGGGAGGGAAGAGAAGGACGGGGCATGGGGCCTTCCTCCCCCCTTAAAAACCCGGGCGACCTTCCTTTGCCGCCGGGGAAAGGCAAAGTTCGGGAAGGGCGGGGGCGGCTTCCCGGTTCCTTTCTTCCCGAGGGTCCATGAAGGCGCATTTTCTCACCATCGTCCGGACGCTCTACAAAGAGCGGGTGTTTTCCCTCATCTTGGCGGTGATCGTGGTCGTGGTGGTGAGCGCCCTGGGGTTCACCTTGGCCGAAGAGGGGGAAGGCCCTTGGTATGACCGACTTTTCCTGAGCCTTTATTGGGCCGTGGTCACCATCACCACCACCGGGTATGGAGACATCTTTCCCAAAACCGTGGCCGGCCGTCTGGCCGCCGTGGGCCTTATGTTGGCCGGTCTGGTGTGCATTTCCCTGGTCACCGCCACGGTGGCCTCCATTTATGTGGGGCGGAAGTTCCGCCAGGAGCGAGGTTTGGAACCGGTAACCAGTACGCAGCACCTCCTCATTTTGGGATGGCAGGAAGATGGCGACGTGCTCTTAAGTCAGCTTCTTCGCCGCCTTCCCCCGCAGGTCCCGGTGGTGCTGGTAAATTCCCTCCCCCCGGAACAGCTGGAAAATCTCAAAGAGAAATTTCCGCAGCATCACCTGGCTTATGTGTGGGGTGACTTTTCCCAGGAGGACATCCTGGAGAAGGCCAATGTCCGGCAGGCCGTTAAAGCCATCATACTGGGCTGGCGCCAGGAGGGGGAAACCGCAGCGCAGGCCGACCAGCGCACGCTGCTCACTGCCTTGACCGTGAAGTCCCTGAATCCCAAAATCCGCATCCTGGCCGAGCTGCACCGGGCCGAAAACCGTCCCTATCTGGAGCGGGCCGGAGTGGATGAAGTATTGGTGCGGGGGCAGTACGACAGCTCCCTGATCGCCAGTGCCATGGGAGCGCCAGGCCTCTTCCGCCTGCTCACCGGCCTGCTCACCGGCGAGGGCCCGGACCTTTGGTCCGTGGACATCCCTCCCCGGTTTCACGGCCGTCGGGTGCAAGAGTTGGCGGACTATCTGAAGGAGCACCACCAAGCCCTGCTCATCGGCCTCTACAACGAGGTCCGGGCCCTGAACCTGGAGGATTTGCTGGGGGATGAGCCTTCGGCCATTGATGAATTCATCCGCCGCAAATTCACCGAAACCGGCATGACGCATCTCTTTGGACGGGCCAAGGTGGAGGTGCAGATCAACCCGGCCGGGCAGACGATAATCGGTCCGCATCAAAAGGCGGTGGTCATTGCCGCCAAGCAACCCGTGCTCACATGAAGGCGCTGTCTTTTTACCACAAAATCTTTCTCTTTCAGGATCTGGACAACCAAGCCTTGGAGGAAATTCTTGCCTTGGCGGTCCCCCGGGAATATGAAGCCGGCGAGGTCATTGTCCGGGAGGGGGAGCCGGGAGACACCTTGTTCATCATGGAAAGCGGCGAGGTGGAAATCACCAAAGCTCTCACCCTGGTGCTGGATGAGGAGGTGCCCAAGGAGCGGCTGATGGTTCGCCTCACAGCGGAGGACGGCGGCTGCTTTGGGGAGATGGCCCTCCTGGAAAACGAAGTCCGCTCCGCGACCGTGAGCGCCGTGACCCCGTGCCGGCTGCTGGAGCTGCACCGGGATGACTTTCTGGATTATGTGCGGGCGCATCCTCAGGAGGGATGCCAGCTTCTGCTGCGCTTGGCCCAGCGACTGTCTTCATATCTGCGCAAAAGCAGCCAGGATGTGGTGAAGCTCACCACCGCCCTGGCCATCGCCTTGGGTGGCTGAAGCCCGAATATCTCCTCCGTTACCTCATCTCAGGTAGGCCCAGAGCTTTCCTCCGCCTTGGTCCCGCACCCACTGTTCCACCTCCTGAAAGCCCGCCGCCAGCAGCCGTTGCACCTGAAGAAACGAAGGGGCCGCTTCCAAAACCGAATCCGGGACCAGGAGCCTCGACCACAGCTCTTGGGGCTGCCTTCGCCAAGTCTGGAGGGCCAGAAGCAATGCCCGCAGATCACTCCCCTTGATGCGGTGGCTCCAGAGGGCAGGGTCAATGAGCACGTCATGCCGGTAGTGCCGGGCATCGTCAAGACCCACCCGGTGCATGGCCGCCCGGCGCAGCAGGCAGGGGTAGCAATAGCCGCAGGCTCCGGCTCCGGCCTTCTGCCAGCGGGAGGCCACCGGCCGGGCGCAGGACACAGTGAGCGGGGCCAGGCGCGGCAAAATCTCCCTGGGACCGGTTTGCGCCAGGATTTCGCCCTTGCTCAAGCTGCTGAACGGATTGTGCACCGGATGCTGGATGCCGGCGGCCAGCCAGAGGCGCGTTAGCTCCTCTATAGTGAAGGGGTGGGTGGTGCGGGTGCTGTAGGTGCCCAGGCGATTCAGCGTGAGGGGCGGATTGAGGCTGATCCAGCCGTTTTCCGGCACCACCACCGGCAATCGGGGATGAAAGGCGGCCGCCACAGTCATTCCCAACGTTAAATACAGCAGGGAGCGGCTGCGCAAAGTGAGTTCCCGGGTCAGCGGAATTTGCAGTCGCAGGCCCAAGTGGTGGCAATTTTGCGCCCCGAAGTGGGTGATCAGGGCGTGGGCCAGGGACTGTTGGATCCGGGCCAATTGTCCAAAGTCGTAGTGACTTACCAGGAGCAGCCGCTGGCCGGCGTTGAGCATCTGCAAGGCGCCCGCCAGGGAGTCCAGTCCGCCGGAAAAGAGCACCACTGCGTCCGGCTGCCAGGAATGCGGCCACGTGCCGGTAAACCTCAGATCAAAAGCTGCGTTGCGAAACCGGATCTGCCAGCGGTCTCCGGTGAGGAAGTTGAGCAAGGCTTCCAGCTTTGGGACCAAGCCGGCCCACTGTGCAGCAGCGGGGATGGTCAGCCGGATATCCCTGGTCCAGGCGTCCGGGACGGTGCTGCGGGGCAGGAATTTGTCCGCCGCCCAGACGCCGATGGCGGTAAGCAAGGCGCTTTGGACCGCCGGGGCAGCTTCTTGGGCCAGCGGCAACAGGCAGTTGAGATTGTGATGCAGGGAAATCCCCGCCGTGTGGGGCCCATCCAAATGAAATACCGTCTCAATATCACGGGGGAGGGGGCGACGCTCTCCCGGAGCCCGGATCTCCAGCCCTCGGCTCACGGATTTGCCTCCGGGGTCAGGAAAGCCGCCAAACCCGCCAGAACCTGGGTCACGTGGACCCAGCCCGGGAGTTTAAGCCAGGTTCCCGGGGGCGGGGCAGGCGGCTGCCCCAAGGCCTCCGCCACGACCGCCTGGAGGGCCGCCTGGCCGCTGGCCAGCCTTGCCGCATCGGTTGCCGCGGCTTCCAGAGCTTCCCCCAGATCCAGGAAGAGGCGCGTTCCCACCGCCCGGGCCAGATAGCGGCGGACCAGCATGGCTGCCTCCAGATCCTGCGTATAGTGTTGACCGGGTAGCATGGCCTCCTGGCAGACCGCCACCAGGGCGGTGCGGCTGGTCGCCGCTTCCAGGGAGCCATCCCACGGCAACCAGCGGTTGGCCAAGGCATGGGGATAAAGCTGCACCTGGATTTCGGATGAGATAACCTCCGCTTGGCGGGATTCCCAAAAATGCCCCAGTTCCTGGGCGGCCCGGCGGGTCAGCACAAAGGCCGGCAAAACGCCGGTTCCCCCGTGCGAGGCGTCCAGGGCGGTGAGATAGCGGCGCACCACCTCCTGGCTCGAGGGAGGGGCGCATTCCTTCGGAGAGAGGAACCGATAGGCCGCCCCTTTGGCTTGGCGCCAGAGGCCGCCGCGGGGGGCTTTGCGGGCGGTGGAGGTTCCCATTCTTGCTGGCGGGGTGGGGAGGCCCGGCCTCAGAAGTCTCCCCTTCGGTTTTGGGCTTCAGGATAGCACACCTGACCAGGTTGGGCCAGCTTCTTTAGGCGGGTGAAGCGCTCCCAGGAAAACTCGGGCCAGCAAGGGAAAAGGGAGGGGTTGTGAAACAACGGGTCGGCGGCCAGGTCGAAGCGGGACACGGCCCGCGCCCGGGGCCACAGACCGGTGCCGGGGATGGGGGAATACTGGGCCAGAATGGGGGTAGCGCCCAGGGACCGGACCCGCGTTATGGAGACGGCCACCTCGGCATCATCCTGGTCAGGCAATCCCAGAAGCAAGTAAACTCCGATGTCCCGGGGCTGATACCCGGCGGCATGCAGATTGGCCAACGCCTCCTCCAGTTCGCCGGCGGCCAGTTTGCCATCGTAACGCCCGGCCCCCAAGGCGGTGGTCTCCACCCCCAACCTCGGATTGACAAAGCCGCTGCGCTTCAGCAGGCGGGCCACGGGCGCGCTGAGGAACCGGGCGTGGAGGGCGTTGGGGGTATGGAACCGCCACCGGAACTCCGCTCGCTGCACCTCCTCCAGGATATGAAAGAGATGCTCCTCGGCCTGGAACAACAGGGCATCGTCGTAAAAGGCCACATCGGTAAGCGCTAGGGTCCGACGCCAATGCAGGAGTTCGGCCACCACCTCCCGCCAAGGGCGGCGCTGCCAACCGGAATAGAGCAGCCCGGAGGCGCAATATTGGCAAGCGAATGGGCAGCCTCGGGAGGTCAGAAGGGGCAGGAATGACAGCCCCGGGTGCAGGTGAAGGGCAGGATAAGGCTCATGGGGTTCCATGTCTGCTTCCGGGTGCGGCGCTCTAAGCCCCATTGCGGCCAAAGCCCGGATTACCGCCCTGCGGTCCCAGCCGGGCACCACCAAATCAGCGCCGCTGGTGTGGCGGGCGTGCTCCGGACACAGGGTGGCGTAGATGCCCCCCAGTAAGACAGGAGCGTGAGGGAAATACTCCCGTAAGAGGACAATGGTGGCCTTCACCCCGGGATACCAATAGGTCATCAGGGAGGTCACCAGAATGGCTGCAGGTTGGGGGCTTGCGGCAAGCCAGGCCCGGACTTGGGCCTCGGAAGCGCCGTAGCGCCCATAGCGCCGGGGGGTGCCGGCCACCTGCGGGGGCGTGGGGAGCTGTTCCTTGGGATAACGGCCGGTGCCGAAGCGGCTGGGGCGGCTCCGAGGGACCGCCAGGAAGTCCACCACCTGGAGGGCAAAGCCCTGCCGTTCCAAAGAGCCGGCCAGAGTTAACAACCCCAAAGGCGCGGCAAAAAAATCGTGGGCCGCAAAATCATAGATCCAGGGGTTGACCAGGAGGAGACGGGGGCCGGGATGAGTCATAAAAAAGTAAGCGATCTGAGAGAAAAAAGGGCCGGGCGCCTGTGGCCCTTTGTGGCCTTCCTTCCCCAGCTCTTCCCGGGAAAGGGAGGAAGGCTGTCAGAACCCGGGCCAAAGGCGGGAGCAGCCTTGCTTCCGGACCGCTCCTTCCCCTGCCGGGGGGACACCGCTTTCCGGGGGGGCCGGCCGACGGAGTTCAGGTAACAGCCCGGAGATATTCCCAGATGCGGCAGGCCTCAGGGGTTACCGGGCGGATGCCCAGCATGAGCATCGGCTTGGCGGTCGCTGGGTGTGGGGCGGGCTGGGCGGCTTGTACTCCTGCTACCCAGACGACGAGACCCCGGCACGCAGCCACAGGCAGGTATGGCCTGAGCCAGCGCGGAATTTTGCGGTCCACTAATACGTCCTGAAGTTTTCTGGCTCCCTGGGTTCCGGCCGGCCAAAAGCGGTCCCCGGGCTGAGGGTGGCGGAGCTCCAAGGGGAAATCCAGTCCGTCTCCCGCCAGCCAGACGGTATCCGGACCGGCGCTCAGGGCGCCGGGGACCGGGGCAGGCATCTCGGCCATCCATTGCCAACCGGAGGGGGTTATGATGGTGCCCGGCCCGGCCAGGCGCACCCGTTGCGCGGCGGACGGAGGGGGCGGCAGCGGCCGCAGAAAGTGAAGCTCTTTTCCGGCTCTGGCCACCCGGCACTCCGGCAGGCTGAGCAACCCACCGCTCTGCCGGCCGCGAGCCAAGGCCAGGAGGTTCTCCAGTTGATGGGCGGTGAGGGGCTGACAAATCCCCAGCTGCCCTAAAGCGGTTTGCAGCAGCCGGTTTTGCAGGCCGGGGGCCAGGGAGAGCAGCACCGGCAGCCGGAGCACCACCAGATCCGGGTGGCATACCCGGCCCACCTGCGGCCAGAGTGCGGCCACCTGGGCCGTAAGGAGGCGCTCGTCCTCCTGGAGCCGGGCCATCAGGCGCCAGACCCCCTCTTTGAGCTGCGGGTTGTAGTGACGGGCCAACTCCGGGAGAAGCTCCAGGCGCACCCGGTTGCGCACATAGCGGGGACTGAGATTGCTTTGATCTTCCCGGAAGGCCAGGTGCTCCTTCTTCAGCCAAGCCAGGAGGGGCTCCTTTCCCACTCCCAACAAGGGCCGCAGATAGCCCTCAGCCGACAGAGGCCACATGCCTTTCAGACCCGTAAGGCCGGCTCCTCTCAGGAGCCGGAGAAAAAACAGCTCCACCTGGTCATCGGCGGTGTGCCCCAGCACGGTTCGCTCATAGCCGTATTGCCGGCAAATTTCCCGGAAAAAGGTCCGCCTCAGTTCCCGGGCCGCCATTTGCAGGGAGATTTTCCGGCGGCGGGAATGCCCCTGAACATCGCCCGTTCCCGCATGCAACGGCAGATCCAGTTCCGCGGCCAGCCGGGCCACAAATCTGGCGTCCTCCCAAGAATCCTCCCCCCGAAGGCCATGATTGAAATGGGCCACTCCCAGAACTACCCCCAGACCTTGCCTGAGCCGCGCCAGGAGATGGAGCAGGGCCACGGAATCCGGTCCCCCGGAGACCGCCACCAACCAGCGCTCACCCGGGAAGCACAGCCCTTCCCGGGTCAGATAGGCCTCCAGCCAGGCCTCCAGACCTTCGGCGGCTTCCGGCCGAAACAACGGTGGGGCTAATGGTTTTGGCAAAGCTGACTTACCACACCCAGCACGGTCTCTTTGGAAAAGGGTTTGGAGAGGAAGTGGTCAACGAGCCGGGGATTCGCCGCAACAGCCTCGGGATCCGGGGCCTCAGAGGACATGAGGATGATACGGCAACCAGCCATCCTGACCTTGAGGTGGCGGGCGACCTCCAGACCGCTTGCGGTGGGGAGGTGATAATCCACCAGGGCCACGGCGAAGCGCCGCCCGGCGAGGGCTTTGTCTAAATCGCTCTCCCCGTCCCAGACGGCCACCCCATAGCCGGCCCGCGCCAAAATCGTCGCCAGGGCTTCCCGGGTGCCGGGGTCATCATCCACCACCAAGATCCAGGCATCCATAGCCAGTCGCCGCCTCCGGTGCGGATGATCCCGCCAGCGGCGGGTCAGGCTGCCTTTCCTTCCCCGCGGGCGGCCGCGGGTAAAATGAGGTGGAACGTGCTTCCCCGGCCGGGCTCGCTTTCCACCCACAGACGCCCCTGGTTCGCTTCCACCAGGGTGCGGCAAATGTAAAGGCCCAGCCCATGGCCGTTCCCTTGCCGTTTCCGGGCCCGGAAATTCTCCCCCAGGCCCTCCTGATCCTCCCGGCTGATGCCTCGCCCGGTGTCAGCCACCGTGAGTTCCACCTGGGGGGCTTCGCCGTCCTGGCAGCGTCCGGCCACCCGTATTTCCCCCCCGCTGGGCATGGCATTCAAAGCGTTCACCAGCAGGTTGGCCAGCACCCGCTCCAAGGAGGGTTCATCCACCAACAGCGGAGGCAGATCAGGTGGCAGCACGGCCTGCATCTTCACCCCCTGGCGCTGCGCCAGGGAGCTGAAATGCTCAAAGACCCGCCGCACCACATGGCTCGCCGGCACAGCCTCGGGCCGCAGGGCCAGAATGCCGGATTCGGCGCGGCTGAGATAGAGCACATTATGGAGGTGCAGGAGCAGGCCTTCGCTTCTTTGGATGATGCCCTGCAACTTCTGTTGCAGGCCCGGCGGCAGCGGCTCATCCTCCAAGGCCTCAATGGTGAGACGCAGGCCGGTGAGGGGGGCTTTGATATCGTGCACGATCATGGACAGGAAGTCGGCGTTGGCGGCGATGCGGTCCCGCTCCTCCTCCAGGAGGCGGGTCTTTTCTTTCAAGGCCCGGGTCATGGCATTGAAGGATTGGGCCAGTTCTCCCAGTTCATCCCGGCTGGTCACCGGGATGTCCCCGGGAAGTTCCTCACCGGCCGCCCGTCGAGTGCCTTCAGCCAAATGGGAGATCTGCCGCCGCATCCCCAAGGAGAGCCAAGTGCTCAACAAAGCGGCCAGCAGAATGCCGGCCAGCCCCACCCCGAAGATCACCAATTTCAAGGTGTACATGGCCGCCGCCAACTCGCGCCGGTTCACCCCCACCACGATGACGTTTTTCCAGGGCTTTTCTTCGTCCAGGGGCAGGTAGGTGACGGTATAGGATTGGCTGCCCAACTCCAGGGTCTGAGCCCCTTCCCCGGGGACCTGGGAAAGGGCGGCCATGTCCTTGAAGCGCCTGAGCTTGGCCATGGATTCTTCCGGCAGGTCTCTAAAGGAATTGACCACCAGCCGGTTGGCGAAAAAGATGGCTACCTCGGCCCCGGGCCGGGAAAGTGATTCCACAAATCCCTTGTCCACCAGCATCCCGGTGAGCACCACCCCCACCACCCGCTGATCATGGAAGATGGGGGCCGAGGCCGACAGGGATACGCTGTCCTGCCACTCGGTCATGCTGCTGGCGGCTTGGCCCTTAAGGCCGGCCCGGATCAGGGGATTGGTGGCAATGTTCACGCCGATGGCCCCCGGGTCGTGCCCCCGGACCTGAATGACTCCCTGGGCGTCGGTGATGGTGAGGATGTGCAAACCCGTAGCCCGCATCACCGGCAACGCCAGGGTCCGCAGGCCGGCAAAATCGCCCTGGGCCAAAAGTTCGCCATAGGTGGGGTTGTCGGCCAGCAGGTTGGCGGCCTGCATGACCCGCTGAATCTTTCCCTGGTATTCCGCGGATACCAGCCGGGCCACCAGTTCCACCCGCTGGGCGTGCCACTGCAGAATCTGCTGGGTGGCCAGGTACTGCATCAAAAGAAGGAGACTCACCAACGCCACCAGCAGCGATACCAGGTTGACGCCCAACAGCTTCAGGCCCACCTTGCTCTTCGTCAGCATGGCTTAACCTTAGCATATCTTTAAGACTTTGAGAATAGCAGGAAACCTGCCGCCAGGGAGGGGGGCGGCCACCGGCCGCAGGGGAGAAGAAAAAGCGCAAAGCCAGCCCGGGTGTCCTCCCCCACCGGGAAGTCAGCCGTCGGAGCTGCCAAATCCCGCCTGCTGCCCGGGGGAGCCGCTACAGTCCCAAAAAGAGGCGGAACAGGAAGGTATAAATCGGCATCAGAATCAGGCTCATCAGGCCGGTGTAAAACAGGACCAGGATGAGAATGAAGCCGAAGGGCTCCAGTTGCTCGTAAATTCTGGCCAGCTGCGGCGGCAGCACGGTGGCCAGGAGGTGGGAGCCGTCCAAGGGTGGGATGGGCAGGAGATTGAACAGGGCAAGAAAAATATTGATGCTGACCCCGTAATAGGCCAGCTTCATGAGGCCCAGGTTGCCCGCTCCCAGGTTGGCGCCCGCCTGCAAAAGGAGGGCGAAGAGGAGCGCCAGACCCAGGTTGCTCAAAGGGCCGGCGGCGCTGACCGCCATCTCTCCGGCCCGGATATTGCGGAAATTCAGCGGGTTGATCGGCACCGGTTTGGCCCACCCGAAAATGACCGAGGTGCCGCTGAAGAGCAATAAGGCGGGCAGGATAATGGTGCCCACCAAGTCGATGTGCGGGATGGGGTTTAGGGTCACCCGGCCGGCGATGCGGGCGGTGGGGTCGCCGAAGCGCCAAGCTACGTAGCCGTGGGCCACCTCATGGATGATGACGGCGAAGAGCAGCATCACCACCCTGAGGGCCATGTCAAACAGATTGGGGAGGTTCACAATCCCTGACTTTCGTTCTTACTCCGCCAACAGCAGTGCTTCCCCGGCTTCCCGCAGGCGCCTGAGGCCGTCGGGGGTGGGGGATTCCAGATAAAAGCGCACCACCGGCTCGGTGCCTGAAGGCCGGAAGCACACCCAGCCGCCGTCCTCCAGGAGGTATTTGTGGCCGTCCAGGGTGACGTGTCCCACCACCTTGAGGCCGGCAAAGCGCGCCGGCGCCTGATCCAGCCGGGTCAGGAGCCGTTCCTTGACCTCCGGGGACAGCCGGTAGTTCCGGCGCTGGGTGAACAAGGGACCCACCTTGATGTAGAGATCATGCAGGAGCGCCGGCAGGTCCTTGCCCTTCCTGGCCACCATCTCGGCGATGAGCAGGCAGGCCAGCACCCCATCCTTTTCCGGTAGGTGGCCCGCCATGGAAAAGCCCTCGCTTTCCTCCCCCACCATGAGCGCCTGCCCGCTGGTGATATATTCCCCCAGATACTTGAAGCCCACCTTGGTCTCAAAGACCGGCCGCCCATGCCAGGCCGCCACCCGGTCGATGAGGTGGGTGGTGGCCACCGATCGGGCCACGCCGCCGGGCAGGCCCCGGGTCTCAATGAGATAGTCCAGGAGCAGGGCCAGGATCTGGTTGGCTTCATGGTAGTCGCCCTGAGAATCCAGGACCCCGAAGCGGTCGGCGTCGGCGTCCACCGCCAGCCCCAGGTGGGCCCCGGCGGTCTTCACCAGGGCCGCCAGCTCGTTCAGGAACTCCCCGGAGGGTTCGGGCCGATGGCCCCCGAAATAGGGGTCCCGGAAGCCGTGCAGGAGATCCACCCGCACCCCGGCTTCCTTGAGGAAGCCGTCCAGATAGCCGTGCCCGGTGCCCCACAGCACGTCCACCGCCACCCGGAGGCCGGCCCGGCCCAAGGCCACAGTGTCCACCAGGCTCCGCAGGTGGGCGAAATATTCGGGCTTGGGGTCTATATCCTGGAGCAGGCCCTGCTCCCGGGCCTTGTCCAGTGGGAGGCGCTTCACGTCCTCGGCCCCGAGGCCGGAGATGAGGCCTTCAATGGCATCGGTCACCGGCGTGGGCGCCGGGCCGCCGTGCTCAGGCGAGAACTTGATGCCGTTGTACTCCGGGGGATTGTGGCTGGCCGTCACGTTGATGCCCCCTGCCAGACCCCGGTGCACGATGGCGTAGCCCACCACCGGCGTGGGAATGTCCCGGGTGCTCAACAGACAAGGAATGCCGTTGCCGGCCATGACCTCCGCCGCCGCGGCCGCAAAGGCCTCGGAACGGAAGCGGGTGTCGTAGCCGATGACCACCCCCCGTGCCGCCATGCCGGTCTGCTGCAAATAGGCGGCGATGGCCTGACAGACCCGGCGGGCATTGGGGAAGGTGAAATCCTCCGCCAAGATCCCCCGCCACCCCGAGGTGCCAAACTTGATTTCAGTCATGGGAGGTCCTTTTGAGAGGACGGCCGGAGGAGCAGTGGCGCCCCCGTTTTCCCCTCAAACACCCCTCCCAACCCCCTTTATCGTGAGGTGAGGGAAGGGGATCTAGGGAGAAGGGGCAGGGAGCTTGGACCCCTGGCCCCTTACGCCAACTGCTCACGTCCCCAGGTCATAGGACGCCAGGTATTTTTCCTGTTCCGGAGTGAGGGTGTCGATTTCCACGCCCATGGCGGCAAGTTTTAGCCGGGCGATTTCCTTGTCGATCTCTTCAGGAACCGGGTAGACGGTCTTTTCGAACTTGTGATGGTTTTTGAAGATGAACTCCGCGGCCAGAGCCTGGTTGGCGAAGCTCAGGTCCATGACCGCGCTGGGATGGCCTTCCGCCGCAGCCAGGTTCACCAGGCGGCCTTCTCCCAGGATGTAGAGCACCCGGCCGTTTTGCAGCGTAAACTCCTCCACCTGGTGGCGGATGGGCCGGCGCGTCACGGTGAGGCGGGCCAGGGCTTCCAGGTCGATTTCCACATTGAAATGCCCGGAGTTACAGAGGATGGCCCCGTCCTTCATCCGCAGGAAATGCTCTTCCCGGATGACGTGGATGTCGCCGGTGACGGTGCAGAAAATATCCCCCACAGCCGCGGCCTCCAGCATGGGCAGGACCTGATAGCCGTCCATCACCGCCTCCAGGGCCCGGAAAGGATTGACCTCGGTGACGATGACCCGGGCGCCCAACCCTTTGGCCCGCATGGCCACTCCCCGGCCGCACCAGCCATAGCCCGCCACCACAAAGACGCTGCCGCTCATCAGGCGGTTGGTGGCCCGCAGGATGCCGTCAATGGTGCTTTGGCCGGTGCCGTAGCGGTTGTCGAAGAGGAACTTGGTGTGGGCGTCATTCACCGCGATCATGGGATAGCGCAGGACGCCGTCCTTGGCCATGGCCTTGAGGCGGATGACGCCGGTGGTGGTTTCCTCGGTCCCTCCCAGGATACCGTCCAGCAATTCCTGGCGCTGGCTGTGGGCGGTGAACACCAAGTCGGCGCCGTCGTCCATGGTGACGTGGGGCCGGATATCCAGGGCCTGGTGGATGTGCCGGTAATAGGTTTCCGCGTCCTCGCCTTTGATGGCGAAGGTGGGGACCCCCTCGTGCTTCACCAAAAAGGCGGCGGCGTCGTCCTGGGTGCTCAAGGGATTGCTGGCGCAGCAGCGCAATTCCGCCCCGCCCGCCTTCAAGGTCATCATCAGGGCGGCGGTTTCGGTGGTGATGTGCAGGCAGGCCGCCAGGCGCAGGCCTTTCAGGGGCTTGGTGGCCGCAAAGCGCTGGGCCACCTGTTTGAGCACGGGCATCTCCCGCATGGCCCACTCCACCCGGAGCTTTCCCTGATCGGCCAGGCTCAGGTCTTTGACATCGTATTCCATGGCGTGCGGTTTTTTCCTCCAGTCGCCTAAGAAATCGGGCGCAGGCCGGCCTTGTCCCGGAGCTCCTCCACCTTGTTCAGGTATTCCCAGGTGAAGTCCGGGTCGGTGCGGCCGAAGTGGCCGTAAGCCGCGGTCTTCTTGAAGATGGGCCGCTGCATGTCCAGGTATTGGATCATGGCGGCGGGCTTGAAGCTGAAGGTCTTCTTGATGACTTCCAAAATCTTCTCGTCGGGAATCACCCCGGTGCCGTAAGTGTAAACCATGATGGAGAGGGGATCGGGGAGGCCGATGGAGTACGCCACCTGCACCTCGCAGCGCCGGGCCAAGCCAGCGGCCACCACGTTTTTCGCCACATGCCGGAGCATATAGGAAGTGGTGCGGTCCACCTTGGTGGGATCCTTGCCGGAAAAGGCGCCGCCGCCGTGGTAGCCGCGGCCGCCATAGGTGTCCACAATGATCTTGCGGCCGGTCATGCCGCAGTCCGCCTTGGGACCCCCTTCCACAAAACGGCCGGTGGTGTTCACCAGATACTTGGTGCCGTTGCGCAAGTGGGCCGGGATGGTCTTTTTCACCACCTCTTCGATGATGGCCTCCTTGAGGTCGTTGTACTTCACCTCCGGGCTGTGCTGGGCGGCGATGACCACCGTGTGAATGTCCTTGGGGGTATAGTCCTCGTAGCGTACCGTCACCTGGGTCTTGCCATCGGGACGCAGGAAGGGCAGGGTGCCGTCCTTTCTGACCTTGGCCAGGCGCTCCGCCAGCCGGTGGGCGTACCAGATGGGCATGGGCATGTAGTTTTCCGTGGAGGTGGAGGCGTAACCGAACATGAGCCCCTGATCGCCGGCGCCCTGCTCCGGGGTCAGCCCGCGGCCCTCCACGCCCTGGGCGATGTCCGGCGACTGCCGGTCAATGGAGGTGAGCACTGCGCAGGTCTCCCAGTCAAAGCCCATGGACGAGTCGCAGTAGCCGATTTCCTTGATGGTCTCCCGCACGATGCTGGGGTAATCCACCCGGGCGGTGGTGGTGATCTCCCCGGCGATGAGGGCCAAGCCGGTGGTTACCAAGGTTTCACAAGCCACCCGGGCAAATTTGTCCTGACTGATGATGGCATCCAGGATGGCGTCGGAAATCTGGTCCGCCACCTTGTCGGGATGCCCCTCGGTAACCGACTCCGAGGTGAAGAGAAAATCCGCGTTGGACATCCTTGCGGCTCCTTCGAAAGATAGGGGCGGAGAGGAGAGCCCCGAGTTAAACTATGAATTTATCGTAAATTCTTGCACAAAACACAAGGATTTTTCCCATTCATTCCATCTTTTTAAAACGTTGCAAACGGCAAAAGGGTGCGAGGGGGAGGGAACCCCGATGCCCGGGGGATTCCCTGCAGGAAGCAAGGAAGCAGGAAGGGGCAGGGGAAGCCGGACCACCCCGGGGGCCGCGCAGGTCCGAGCCGCCCGGGGCGGCTTCCTCCCAAGGCACGGTCCGCTGGCCTCCGCCGGCGGGAAGCGCCCTGGGCTCCACCGGCCTCTGGAGAACGGAGGTGTGAAGGGTTCAGCGGGCGGCGGGAGGGCTCCTCCCCTCTGGGCCACCCGCTTTAGGAGGCCTTTTTCATGGGCCGGAGTTCTTTGAGGCGGTTGTGCGCATCCACCAGGATGATCTTGGGTTCATGCTTATCCAGTTCCTCGGCGGCGTAGGCGGCGAAGGTGGTGACGATGATGAGGTCGCCGGCGTGGCCCTTCCGGGCCGCAGCCCCGTTTAGGCACATGACCCCGCTTCCCGCCTCACCCTCCATGGCATAGGTCTCAAACCGCTCGCCATTGGCGATATTGAACACGTACACCATCTCGAAGGGGAGGATATCCGCCGCCCGCATCAGGTCGGCGTCAATGGTGAGGGAGCCTTCATAGGCCAGGTTGGCCTCGGTGACGGTGGCCCGGTGGATCTTGGACTTGAGCATGGTGCGCTGCATGAGTTTCAGCTCTCCTCGAGGAGCAGATTGTCAATGAGGCGGGTGCTTCCTACCCAGGCGGCTGCCAGCATCCGGGCAGCTCCCTGGAGGCGGGGGATTTCCTGCAATGTTTCCGGATCCACCAGGTGGAGGTAATCCAGGCGGGTGTTGGGGGTGGCGGCGATGATCTCGCGGGCTGCAGCCAGCAGCCGCGCCCCGTCCTGCTCCCCGGCGGCGGCCAGCTCCCGGGCGGCGCTGAGCCCCCGATAGAGGCACAGGGCGCGGCGGCGGTCTTCCGGCGAGAGATAGGTATTGCGGGAGCTCATGGCCAGGCCGTCGGGCTCCCGGACAATGGGCCGCCCCACCACTTCCACGGGCAGGTCCAAATCCTGCACCAGGCGCTTGATCACCTGCAGCTGTTGGTAATCCTTTTCGCCGAACACGGCCGTGTGGGGCATGACCTGATGAAAAAGCTTCAGAACCACAGTGGCCACCCCCCGGAAGTGGCCGGGCCGGGAGGCGCCGCACAGGCCCCGGCTCAACTCCTCCACCGTGACATACGTCTGGTAGCCGGGGGGATACATCTGCTCCGGGGCAGGAGTATAGAGGACGTCCACACCCACCTTTTCCGCCAAGGTGGCATCCCGGGCCAGATCGCGGGGATATCGGTCCAGGTCCTCGGTGGGGCCAAATTGGGTGGGATTGACAAACAGGCTCACCACCAGCCGGTCGCCCACAGTCCGGCCGTATTCCATGAGACTGAGATGGCCCTGGTGGAAATAGCCCATGGTGGGCACCAGCACAAGGGAGAGGCCCTGGCGCCGCCAGTCGGCGGCCAGGGATCGCATTTCTTCCGGGCTGGTGACGAGGAGCATAAAAAAACCCGGACTGGTCTCCGGGTGCAAAACGTCTCACCTAAGAGAGTCTCAGTCCGCCGCTATGCAGGATCCAAGCTCTGGTAAACATGAAGTTACTATGAACCGCCGCGCTTGTCAAGGACTTTGGCGCGCCCCGCCGGCCTCCCAGTCGGTTTTCGGTAACCCGCGAAGAAAAGAACACCGTCTTCGTGACCGGGAAAAACCCCGAAAGGGCGGCCGCCATGCGGGGCGGTGCCCAAGAGGGCTCAACCCTGGTCCTCTGCCTCGCCCCAGCCGCCGCCTCCCGGCGTCCGGAGGGAAAGGAGACTTCCGGGGGGCACACGGAGATTCACCTTGCCCGGCAGGCGCTCCCGACGGCCGTCGGGGTGCACCAGCACATTTTCCCCTCGGGCTCCGGGACCGCCGCCCTTCAGGCCGTACGGCGCATGCCGTCGCCGCTCCGTGAGCAGGCTCACTTCCACTGGCCGGAAAAATCGAAAGTCCCGCCGCAAGCCCCAGCCTCCGGGATGCCGTCCCTTGCCGCCGGAGCCCGCCCGCAGGCCATAGTGTTCCACCAGCAGTGGATAATCATGTTCCAGGACCTCCACCGGGGTGTTTTGGGTGTTGGTCATGTGGGCATGAGTGCCGGAAAGACCCGGCCCTGCCGGTCCGCCCCCCAGGCCCCCGGCCACGGTCTCATAATAGGTGAACTCCTGACCCTGGTCATCCACTCCGCCGAAGGCCAGATTGTTCATGGTCCCTTGGGACGCCGCGGGAATGTGGGCCGGGAGGGCTTGGGACAAGGCCCCGAAGAGGACGTCCACCAGGCGCTGAGAGGTTTCCACATTGCCGGCCGCCACCGGCGCGGGAAAAGCCGGGTTCAGGAGGCTGCCTGGCCGGGTGAGGACCGTAAGGGGCCGGAAACAGCCCTGGTTGATGGGATAGTCTTCCCCCAGCAGGGTGAGAAAGGCGTAATAGCAGGCGGCTTCTGCCACCGGCGGCACCGCGTTCACCCCGCCCACCGCCTGATCGCAGGTGGCGCGCCAATCCGCCACCGCCTCCGCCCCCCTGATGGTCAGGGCCACCCGGATGGCAAGATCCTGGTTGCCATAGCCGTCGTCGTCCAGAAAATCCTCGAAGCGATACACCCCATCCGGGATGGTTCGGATGAGATCCTGCATGGCCCGCTCGGAGTAGCTCAGAAGCTCCGTCGCCATGGCGGTCAGGCGGGCGAGGCCATAGCGCCGCAGGAACTCTTCCAGGCGCAGGCGCCCCCGGTTCAGGGCCGCCAACTGGGCCGCCAAATCACCCCGGCGCTCCGCCGGCGCCCGCACGCGGCTGAGCAGGCTGGCCAAAAACTCCTCCTGCAATGCGCCGTTGCGGACCAGATAGGAAGGGGGAATCACCACCCCCTCTTCCCTGAGATCCCGGGCCAGAGGCATGGAACCCGGGGCTGCCCCCCCCACGTCGGCATGGTGCGCCCGGGTGGCCAAATAGAAGGCCGGGGCGGCCGGCCGCGGCACCTCCGGGGTCACTCCGCCGGCGGGAGCCGCGTAAACCGGACCAATGACGGTGAGGTCGGGGAGGTGGGTGCCCCCCCAGTAGGGGTCATTGAGGAGGAGAACATCCCCGGGGCTGAGGGGAAACTCCGGCAGGATGCGGCGCATAGTGGCCGGCAAGGCGCCCAGGTGCACCGGGATGTGGGCCGCTTGGGCCAACAGTTCCCCCTCGGCGGTGAACACCGCGCAGGAATAGTCCCGGCGTTCCTTGATGTTGGGGGAAAAGGCGCTCTTCCTGAGCACGATCCCCATCTCCTCGGCCACTGCCGCGAAGAGTTTGGCGAAGATGACCAGCTCCAGGGCCAATGACATGCAAGGGATTGTAGCGGAATCCGGCCTGGAATTCAAAAGTGGGGAGGGTCTGAAGCCGGGGGAATTTGGTGGCATTACCCCCTGTAACCTGATATAAGCAGCCTGGAATACGTTGCCAGGGAGCAGAAAACAGCATGGAGACCGTGCGCATCGGTTACGTGGGCACCGATGGTCGGAGCTTTTTGGCGGCCCTGGAGACCAGCCGGGCCACCAGCGAGTGCTATCCGGGAAGCTACCGGGGGGTGGTGGTGCGGGGCACCCCGGCCATGCCGCCCTTTGTGCAGCGGATGAACTGGCCGGTGGAGTTCGTGCCGGTGGCGGAGCATACGGTGCCGGCCTATGCCCAGGCCTTGGTGACCGCCTTCCAGGAGGGGGCCCTGGACTATGCCCTCATCATGCCCGAAGCCCTGGTCTTTGAGGGGCTGGTGGACCGGGTGGCCGAGGCCGGGTTCGGGGACCGTTTGGTGGGTCTGAGCCAGGCCGGCGCTTTTCTGGAGGGCGACAAGCTGGCGGCCAAATACCTCTGCCGGGAAGCGGGCATCCCCGTGGCCCCGGATTGGCGGGAGGTGGACGCCCGGGACTGGCGGGCGGTGCGGGGCGTCTGCCTGGAATTCCTCCACTCCTTCGGGGGCGCGGTGCTGAAATACCCTTACAGCGCCGGAGGCAAGGGGGCCCGCCCGGTGCTGGACGCCTGGCAGATCCGGGAGGTCTATGAGGGCCTCCTGACCGACTACCGGGAGGATTACGGCAGGCTCTGCGGTAAAAAGGGTCCCTGGCCGTTGCTCCTGGAAGCCCGGATGAGCGGAGTGGAAATCAGTTTCACCATCTTTGTGGATCGCGCCGGCCATTATCAGATCCTGCCCACGGCCATGGACTACCCGGAGCGTTTTCCCGCCCCGCCGGGGATAGACAATCCCATCACCGGCGGCATGGGCTCCATCTCCCCGCATCCCTTGGAGAGCCCCGCCCTCCTGGCCTTGGCCGAGGCGGCCATTGCCCGGCCTTTGGTGGCGGCCCTGAGCGCCCGGGGACTCCTGCGCCCCTGCGTTCTCTACCCGGGGTGTTTCGTGTCCTTCGGACCGGACTTCACTCCGGTGGCCGTCCGGGTGTGCGAGATCAATATCCGTCCGGGGGAGCCGGAGTTCCAGCCGGTGGTGCGCCGGCTGCGGAATCTGGGGGCGCTGGTGGCGGCCATGGTGGAGGGCCGGCTGGATCAGGTGGCCCCCGAGGTCCGGGAGGACCAGGTTTCCCTGTGCATCGCCCTGGTCACCGGCCCCGGCGGCCCCAAGCAGCAAAAGGGCTATCCCTGGTCGCTTACCAAGGGCGAGCCCCTGGAAATTGATTTCGACTACCTGGACAAAAAGAAAATCCTGGTGGTGCCCTCGGCCATGACCTTTGAAGACGGCCGCTTTAAATCGGATGGCTCCCGGGTCGCCTATCTGTTGGCCAACGGCACGGTGAAGGCCGGCCAGTCCCGGGGCCAGGTGGCGGAAACGCTGCGCCATCGCCTCCTGAACGCCCATGACCTGGGAAAAATCCGGGTCGTCCCCCGGGAAAATCCGGCCGGCAACCGCTTGGACCTGAGGCGGGATATCGGGCTGCACTACCTCAAGGCCGAAGCCCTGCTGGCCTTAAAGGGGGGGAAGTGAGGTGAAGAGGGCAGCCTGGGGCGGCGGGCCTCCACCTCCTTTTCCCCCGACTTTTCTGGCCGCGAAAGATGCGGCCGTATTCTCCCCCACCCCGTAAACTTCCTCTCCTGCGCCTCATTGCAGGGGATTGGGGTTTGGCTCCTCATGGAATTTGAGGAGCTCGGGGCGCCCCGTGGCTTCCATGAGGCGGTTCCAGATATCTCTGAGATCCTGGATGGCCTGCTTGACCTCGAGGAGGATGCCGTGGCTCCGGAGTTGACCCAGGCAGTAGTAAAGTTCGTTCAGCAGCCGGATTTGCGTAATGCCCACCACCTGGTCCATGGCCTCAGCTTCAAGTTCCCCCCAGTCCACCCGTTCCAGCTCCGCCAGTTCCGTCATAATCGCCTCGGCCAGGCCGGTGAGCACCTTGGCATACGACTCGGGCCCATACCACCACAGGCGGTGACCCCGGCTCAGGGAAATGGCCAGCGGCTCGGTGGACATCAGCAGGCCAGCTTGTCTCTCAGGTAGTGGGCGATGGCAGCGTCATAGCGGGAGGTGAGTTCGAACACCTTGCGGGCCAGGCGGAAGCGGGTGCCCAGGTTGGTGGCTCCCTGGTGGGCCTTCATTTCCTTGATGACTTCGGCGTAGTCGCCCGGATCCACCACCACGGTGACCGCGGCATAGTTTTTGGCCGCCGCCCGCAGGAGCGTGGGGCCGCCGATGTCAATATTCTCAATGGCGTCCTCCAGGGTGCAGCCGGGCTTGGCCACCGCCTGCTCAAACTGATACAGGTTGACCACCACCAGGTCAATGGGCGCGATGCCATGCTCCTCCATCTGCTTCAGGTGCTGAGGCAGATCGCGACGCCCCAAAATACCGCCATGAATCTTGGGGTGCAGGGTCTTTACCCGTCCGTCCAGCATTTCCGGGAAGCCGGTAAAATCCGAGACTTCCACCACCGGCACGCCATTGTCCCGCAGGAGCTTGGCGGTGCCGCCGGTGGACAAAATCTCAACGCCCAGGGCGGCCAACTCTCTGGCGAAGTCAACCACCCCGCTCTTGTCGGTGACACTGATGAGGGCTCGGCGGATGGGGATCATGACGGCCTCCTTGGCAAAGGGATGGTGCATATTTCCTACTATAACCCCGACCGCTTTGCAAGCGGGGGAGAGGGGCCGGCCCGGGTTTCCCACCGCCTCACCCCTGCCGGCGGCCAAGGGAAGGGAGCGGAAAGAGTAACAGAAGGCTGGGGCGGCGGCCCTGAGCCTTGAAAAATCTTTCCCTCCCTTTGTCATTTCGCGGTAGAATGAAGCATGCGGTTGGTCATCATCGGCACCAGCGCCGCCGGCTTGGCCGGGGCGGAGACGGTGCGCCGCTTCGCCCCCCGAGCCCGCGTGACCCTCATCAGCGACGAGCCCCATCTGCCTTATAGCCGCCCGCTGCTCACCTATTTTCTGGGGCGGGAGGTGAGGCGGGAAGGCCTGTATCTTTGCTCCCAGGAGTATTTCCGCACCTGGGGGTTTGAGGCGGCCTTGGGGGAGCGGGTGACCCGGTTGGACCCCGGAGCCCATGAAGTACACTTGGCCAGCGGCCGGGTCATCCCGTACGACCGCCTTCTCATTGCCTCCGGAGCCAATCCCAGAAAGCCCGGCATCCCGGGAGAAGAACTGGCCGGGGTCTTTACCCTGCGTCACCTGGCGGACGCCGAGGGGTTGGAACGCCACCTGAGCCAAGCCCGGCGGGTGGCGGTGGTGGGGGCCGGGGCCGTGGGGCTCAAGGCCGCCGACGCCCTGGCCCACCGGGGGCTGCAGGTTGATCTCCTGGCCCGGGGCGCGCAGCCGTTATCCAAAGTCCTGGACCCGGTGAGCGCCGGCCTGCTCATGGAGGCCCTCGCCCGCCTGGGTATCACCCTGCACCTCCACTCCTGGCCGGTGGCCGTACGGGGACAAGGCGGCCGGGTCACTGCCCTGGCCCTGAATGACAACCGGGAGCTCCCCACGGACGCGGTCATCTTCTCCGTGGGGGTGGCGCCCCGGGTGGAGTTTCTGGCCGGCACCGGGCTGGCCGCGGCCGGGGGCATCCCGGTGGACGCCACGCTGAACGCCGGTCACCCGGACATCTATGCCGCGGGCGACTGCATTCTCCCCCACCATCTCCTGACGGGCCAGCCGGCGGCCTTTCACATCTGGCCGGCCGCGGTGGCCCAGGGCCGGGTGGCGGGGGCCAACCTTATGGGGGCCGGGCGGCGCTACGACGGCATTCTGCCCATGAACAGCATCTCCCTTAGGGGGTTTAAAGTGATTACCGGCGGACACCTCTATCCCGACACCCCCCAAGGGGAGGTGTTTGAAGATTTAGACCGCCGCCGGGGGCGCTTGAAACGCCTGGTGTTTGATGACGGCCGCCTGGTGGGGGCCACCCTCATCGGCCCGGTGGCCCAGGCCGGCCTCTATTTCCAGCTCATCGCCAATCGAACCCCGGTGCGGGAGCTGCCCTGCGACCCCCGCTCGCCGGATTTCCACCCGGGGAGGCTGTGGGGCTGAGGAAATTTTCCCAAGGGGGACGGGCATGGCCTGCCGCCCGGGTCCACCCGGCGGGGACCTCCGCAAGGTTTATCGGTGGGGAGGTCAAGTCCGGGAGGGGTTTCTCAAAAACAGGAGGATACTCCTCCGGGATAGGGGAAGAGGCCGGGACTCCATCCGCTTCTCTAAAACTCACTCGAGGAGCATGCCATGAAGACGGTCATTGTCCGGCCGGAACGCTGCGTGGGCTGCCTCCAGTGCCGGTTGGCCTGCGCGGTGGAACATTCCCAAAGTAAAGATCTGGCCGCCGCCCTGGGCGAGGAGCTCAGGCCGGTGCCCCGCATTGCCGTGTATCCCGGCCGGCTGCACCTGTCTTTTCCCAACAAATGCCGCCATTGCGATCCGGCCCCCTGCCAGGCGGTGTGCATCGCCGGCGCCATCAGTCGGGATCCTGGCCGGGGCACCATCGACATTGACCCGGCCCGCTGCATCAACTGCGCCATGTGCGCCATGGCCTGCCCCTTTGGGGTGCTCACCTATGCCGCCACCCCCAAAGCGCCGGAGCGCCGGGCCGTGGCATTGAAGTGCGACCAGTGCCCGGAGCGGGAGCAGGAGGGACGGGTGCCGGCCTGTGTGGAGGCCTGCAAGGTGGGGGCCCTGACCTACGGGGAGCTCCAAGACGCCATGGCGGCCAAAGGCCGGGGGGTGGCCCAGGCCTATTATGCCGCCCAGGCGCCGGCGGGCGAGGGCGGTCCCCCGGAAATCATCCGCCTCTGGCGGCAATGGGGCTGAAGGACTATAATCAAAAGCAATCCCTCCCGGAAAAGATCGGGGCGGGGCTGAAAGCGATGCACACCATGCTACCAACGCCTGCGGGCGTCGGCCATCGGCCCCGGGGGCCCGGCCGCAACGGGCAGCCCTGGTGAGGCCGAAATTCTCGGGAGGAAGGAGGTACCAACTGCATGGATCATAGCCAACCGAGGTGTACCGGGTAACACGCGGATGAGACGGCTGGGACCGGAGGCATCGCCTCCCAGACGCCCGGCCGGGGATGAGCGATCATCCGGAAAAGCAAACGACATGCGGACGGCCGGCGGGCACCTCCCCGTCGGCCGTTTTGTTCAGGGAAAAACCCGGGGGCTCTTTTCGCCCCCAGGGGAGCAGCGGGAAAGGGAAAAGGGGGACTGCCCCCTTTCTTCGGGTTTGCCCTCAGACCACCGCCACCGCCGGGGCGCCCTGGCGGCGGGGCGCGATGTCACCGATGGGGTAGGCCTCTTCGTGGAGGCCCTTGAGACGGAGCAGCACGTCCCCCATCCGGTCCGGGGGCACCACCAGCACCAAACCGATGCCGTTGTTGAACGTGCGCAGCATCTCCTCCTCGGGGATAGGGCCCTGTTCCTGAAGCAGACGGAAAATGGGGGGCACCGGCCAGGAACCGCGGCGGATGACGGCCTGGCAGGATTTGGGCAGGATGCGCGGCAGGTTCCCCACCAGTCCCCCCCCGGTGATGTGGGCAATGCCCCGGATGGGCATATCCCTGAGGAGGTTCAGCACGGGTTCCACGTAAATCCGGGTGGGCTTCAGGAGTTCCTCCCCCAGGGAACAACCCAGTTCAGGAATGAAGTCGTGCACCGTCAAGCCTTGGCGCTCGAAGAGCACCTTGCGCACCAGGGAGAAGCCGTTGGCATGGAGGCCGCTGCTGGCCAAGCCGATGAGCCGGTCGCCCACCTTGATGTCGGAGCCGTCCAGGAGGTGCTGCCGCTCCGCCACTCCCACGGCAAAACCGGCCAGGTCGTAGTCGCCCAGCTGGTAAAGCCCGGGCATCTCGGCCGTTTCACCGCCGATGAGGGAGCAGCGGGCCTGGCGGCAACCAGCCGCAATGCCCTCAATGATCTGCGTGGCGATGGCCGGGGTAAGTTTCCCCATGGCCAGGTAGTCCAGGAAAAAGAGAGGCGTGGCGCCGTGCACCAGGATGTCGTTGACGCACATGGCCACCAGGTCAATACCGATGGTGGCATGGCGGTCCATGAGAATGGCCACCTTCAACTTGGTGCCCACCCCGTCGGTGGCCGAAACCAGAACAGGGTCCCGGTATTTGTTGACATCCAGGTGAAACAGGCCGCCGAAGCCGCCGATGTCCCCCAGGACGCCGGGACGGAAGGTGGCTTTCACCATAGGCCGGATGGCTTCCACAAAGGCTTCCGCCTGGTCGATGTCAACCCCGGCCTCCTTGTAGGTAATGGCGTCCGTCATCTCCCCTCCACCAGGCACCAGGGATGACCGGCAGCATAACCGGGGCCGCCGGTTATCACTGGCTTTGGCCTCTTTCAGTCCTTAGTCTCGCACTTATGGCAGTTTTCTGCCTCGGGCACCTCGGTTTTCTTCTCCAGCGGCGCCCCGCAGCGGGGGCAGCAGGTGTGGCAGTTCTCCAGGATGTAGTCGCCCCCCTCGATGCGGATGGCCTTGCCATGCACCAAGGCGTCGGCGATGGCCTTGTGAGCCTTGGCCAGCATGCGGGTGACGGTGGGCCGGGAGACCTTCATCTGCTGGGCCGTGGCTTCATGGCTCTGGTCCAGGAAATCGGACAGCCGCAAGGCCTCCAGTTCGTCCACGGTGATCACCACTTGTTCCAGATTTTTCAGCGGTACCCCTTGGGGCTTGAAGTAGGTTACCCCCGGTTCCCGCTCCACCCAACGACACTTTCTCGGTCTGGACATAACGCTACCGTTCCATCCGGGTCGGCCCCAAACGGCCGCCAGGAATGAGCCAAAGTTGTGCGGAGTCTGATCCTCCGCTATTCTTCCCCTGGGATTCCTTGACGTCAAGGGGAAATGCATTTATGGTGATGCCAGGGGCTATTATCTTGAGTTTTTGGGTATAGAACTATTATATGTCAATCGCTCAATATCGCCAACAGGTGGATGAATGTGCCCGCTTCCTCAGACTGCGGCTTAAGATGACCCCCAGCTGGGGGATCATCTTGGGCACCGGCCAGGAACGCCTGGCGCAGCACCTCCAGGGAAGGGACTTCCTCTCCTATGCGGAATTGCCGCATTTTCCCGCCCCCACCAGTCCCAGCCACGTCGGCCGACTGGCTTGGGGCCATCTGGCCGGGGTGCCGGTGCTCCTCTTTCAGGGGCGCTTCCACCTCTATGAGGGCTACGCCGCCCGCCAGGTGGTGCTGCCGGTCCGGGTCATGGCTGCTTTGGGAGTCACCCATTTGGCGGTGTGCAATGCCGCCGGGGGGCTGAATCCGCTCTTCCGGGCCGGGGACTTGATGCTCATTGCTGACCACATCAATTTTTTGGGAGACAGCCCATTGGTGGGGGAGAATGCAGCGGACTGGGGGCCCCGCTTCCCGGACCTGAGCCGGGCCTACGACCTGGATCTGCGGGCCGTGGCGGAGGAAGTGGCTCGGGAGCGCCGGATCACCCTGCGGCAAGGGGTATATGTGGCGGTCAGGGGACCCCACCTCGAGACCCCGGCGGAAACCCGGATGCTGCGCCTGTGGGGAGCTGACGCCGTGGGAATGTCCACGGTCCCGGAAGTCATTGCCGCGGTGCATGCCGGCCTGAAAGTGCTGGGGATTTCCGTCATCAGCAATCTCAACCTGCCGGACGCCATGGCTCCCATTGCCCTGGAGGAAATCATCGCCACCGTGAAACGGGCCGAAGGCAACCTGGTGGAGCTGTTATTGGGCATCCTTGCAAAGAAAGCCGGGAGCAGCTGAAAAGGCCCGCGCGGTTGGTCGGTGCCGGGGAGGGGCGTGAGAGGGGATTTCTGCTGCCCCTCTCCCCTGAGACGTTACTTTTTCTTCTTTTTGGCGGCCTTACCCTTGCCTTTTTTGGCCGGGGGGCTCGTGGATTCCGTTTCCGCGGCGGCTGGCGGCGCGGCGGGCTCCAGGGGCGGCGAAGTCTCCGGCGCCGCTTCCAAGGGCGCTTCCATCTGGGGGGCCGCAACCGGTGCAGGTCCGAGGTAATACACCCGCTTTTCCTTCGGCAGATTCACCAAAGAGGCGCCACAGGCGCCGCAGACCTTCCCTTCCAGGGGATTGATTGCCTGACACTCAGGACATTTGAGCCACAACCCCATGCAGTTTCATCCTCCGGGGAGTTTTTCTAACCCTTAACAAACCCTTACCCAATCTTCAAGAATTTTCTTCCCCTTGATGCCGCCTTTCCGGTCCTGGTGAGGAAAATCGGTGGGCCGCCCCTTACCAAGTCAGCAAACCGCGGGTATAGTATGGAGGCGAAGCAACCCTTCCGGGCAGGCGGGTAAGTCCTTTTCCCGCCCTTTCCCATCACCTTAGCGAGGATACTTGCCATGAAGCGTCAAATAATCACGGTGGATCAAGGCCCGCCGGTGGCGGGCCCGTACAGTCAGGCGGTGGCCGCGGGTCCCTTTGTTTTCTGTTCCGGGCAGATCCCTCTCAATGCCCAGGGGGAGCTGGTAAAGGGGGACATTGTGGTCCAGACCGTGCAAGTGCTGGAAAACCTGAAGGCCGTGTTGGCCGCTGCCGGATTGACCCTGAAGGATGTGGTCAAAACCACGGTTTTCCTGGCCGATCTGGCCGACTTTTCGGAGATGAACCGGGTGTATGCCGAGTTCTTTCCCGAAAAACCCCCGGCCCGCAGCACCATCCAAGTGGCCGGCCTCCCCCGGGGCGCCGTGGTGGAGATTGAGGCCCTGGCCCTGCGAAAGGATTGGCCGGCCTGAACAATGAGGGAACGGGCGTGGATACCTTGACCTTTCGAATCAGCGGCATGTTGGAAAAGGGGGGCTTTGTCTGAGCCGGCTGCCCCGACGCGGTGCGCGCCGGACTGCTGGCCCTGCCGGGCGTGGCCCAGGTGGACTATGACGCGGCCACGGACCTTTTTACCCTGCGCTACGACGCCCAGCGCCTGAGCCTGAGGCTTATTTTCGCCCAGATTCACCAAGCCGGCCGCCAGATGGGCCGGGACTATGTTCCGGAGGTGGTGACGGAGGAAAAAATCGGGGAAAGGGGCTGAGGGCGCAAGCCCCAACCCCGGTCCCCGGCGGCGCGGCAAAGGCGGGGGGTTGGGCTCCCCCGCCGCCGCGGTGGCGGTGCCGGACCCTCAGGGCTTGAACTGGAAGCCTGACGGCAATTGTTCTACGCCCTTCTTCAGGTCTTCCAGCAGGGCTTCCACTTCGGACTGGAGTTTTTTGTAGGCCTCGCCGCCGGCAAATTTCAGCTCCTGGACTTTCCGCCGGGCGGCGGCCATTTTGGGCTCCAGGACCTTGAGTTGCTCGTCCACCCTGGCCTTAAGCTCCGGAGAGAGCTTCTCCAGTTTGGTCTGCATTTCGTTGATCGCCTGCTTCAATTCCTCCAGCCGGGCATCTGTCTGCTTGAGGTAGGTCTCCCGGTTCCGATCGGCGGCTTTGAGCTCCGGGACGGAGGGCCGGCCCGCCGACCAGGCGGGCTCCTTGGCGTCCGGCTTACTCTTGACCGGCTCCTCCTGGCCGCCGCACCCCAACAACGCCACAGTCAGTGCCAGGGCCAGTGCGAGTATCGTGCGGGTCATGAACGCATTCCCCCTTGACGTGCTTCCCGTTTCAGTGCATCAGGGTCCAGGCCGTAGCTTAGTGCATTCCCCGCATTTTTGCAAGCCGGGGGTTACCTGTGGCGGGAAAAGCTGTTCCTGGCTGCCTGGATCTTGCAGACCGGATTGACAAATCCCGGGGAATGTGTCAGCCATGGAACCAGACTCTGGCCAAGGAGCCCAAGGGAATGCGCCTTTTTGAGGAGATCAAGGAAAATTATCGCTTTGACCAAGAGGATATCGAGGTCCTGAAGGCCACCTGGACCGTCCTGGAGCCGCATATAGACCAGGTGGTGGAGAACTTCTACCGGCGGCTCCAAGAGCATCCGGAGACCGCCAAATATCTGGAGGACCCGCAGCTGTTGGCCAGACTCCAGCGTTCCCACCGGGCTTGGCTGGAGTCGGCCTTTCTGGGCCCCTTCGACGAGCGCTGTTACCAGCGCCTGAAGCGGGTGGGCAATGCCCATGTGCGCATCGGCCTGTCGGCCCATTTTGTTTACGTGGCTATGAATTTTCTCCGGGATGAGTTGAAGAATCTGGTGATTTGCCTGGTGGAGCCCCAGAAGCACGGTCGGGTTTTTGAGGCCCTCGACAAAGTGTTGGACCTCAACCTGGACGTCATCGCCCGATCGTACCATGAAGAATCCATGCGACGGGTGTTTCTGAGCTATAAATTCGACGATTTTCTCATCCGCTTCGCCCGGCGCTTCACCTTCGGCCTCAACCTCATTCTCCTGGTGGGCCTGGTGGGTTTGGCAGTTGGCATGGTGTATGTGCTGGTCATGGACGTCAGCAGCATTTTCCGGGGCCAACTGGAGAAGGGGCTGGTGGCGGCCTTAGGCTCGCTATTGGTCATGTGGCTGGCCATTGAACTTCTGGAAGGGGAGGTGGAGCGTCTGCAAGGCGGGGCGCTGCCGTTGAGCCTGTTTGTGGGCGTGGCCCTGGTGGCCTTCCTGCGGAAGATTCTCATCGCCACCATCACTCACGAAAGCCTGCAGGTGGAACTGCTTTACCTGGGGGGGATTTTGGTGCTGGGAATGGTATATTGGCTCATCCACCGCACGGAAATGGCCCGCCGTAAATGACCGCGCGGGGGAAGCCGCCCGCGCCGGCCAGGCTGGCCCGGGAGGCTGGCGGCGCTTAACCCAGGAGGTCGGGAGGGAGGCCCACTTCCTCCGAGACCCCGGGCGCCTCGGCGAACAGCAGGGCCAAGCGGATGGTCACCGTGGTGCCCACCCCCACCTGGCTGTCCAAGGTGATGATGCCCCGGTGTTCGTCCACAATCTGCCGCACGAAAACCATGCCCAGACCGGTGCCGCCGATCTTGGTGGTATAGAAGGGCACAAAGACCTTGTCCACCACGTCCGGCGGCATTCCCCGGCCGGTGTCCTTGATGACGATCACGGCAAAATGCTTTTCCAAATAAGTGCGCACCGTGATGACCCCATGCGGATTAGTGGCCTCCACCGCGTTTCTGAGGAGGTGGGCCAGGGCCACCTTCAGGAGGTGGGCGTTGAGCCGCCCCATAATGGGGTGCGGATGGAGATCCGTCACCAAGCGCAGTTTCTTGACCCTGATTTCCGGGCCGATGAGCTCCAGGGTGGTGCGCACGATGTCGTTCAAATCAACCTGGCTGAAAAACGAGGATTTGCGCTTGGCCAGGTTTTCGAAGCGCTCCACCATCTGCTCGATGCGCTTGGCCTCCTCGGCGATGGCCTGGAGCCAAGCCCGGGTGGGGTCGGACTCATCGGTCTTTTTGAGCAGCCGGTGGCTGAAGCCGCCGATGACGTGCAAGGGATTCCTGATGCCGTGGGCCATCCCCAGGGCCATCTCGCTCATGGTGCGTTCCATCACCAAGGCTTCCATCTCCCGGTTCAGGGCCAGGATTTCGTGGCTGGTGGCCGCCAGTTGGTGATGGTCCGCCTCCATGCGGCGGTAGAGGCGCTGCATGCGGTGGAAAAACAGGGTGATGGTGGCGATGATCACATAGATGATGCTGTCGAAGCCGCCGAAGATGCGCCGCAACTGCCCCAGAAACAGCGTGGCGCCCTGAAAGGTCATGATATTCTGGATGAGATGGGAAATGGCGTGGGTGCAGGCGAAGAGGAAGAAGGCCAAGGCCAGCCAGTTCAAAAACAGCCATAAGGCGTTTTCCGGGTCCTGGGTCATCAGACGGCGGCTATGGTGCCAGGCCAAGCCGGTGAATATGAGCACCAGCAGGGCGCTCAGCAATTCCACCATCCAGATGGGCCACAGGGGCAGCGCGATCATGAACCTTTCCCCGGGGGCTGCAAGGAGAACGCCTTAAGGCTCCGGTAAAAGAGATACATGGCCGGCATCAGCCAGAAGAAGTGGTTAAATTTGAACAGATAGAAGAGCCAGATGGAGAGGTCTTCCATGAGGAGGCGCCGGGCCAGTCCCTCCCCCAAAATCACCGGATTGGCCAGGGACCACTCCAGGGCATGCCCCGCCACCGCGTCCAGGTTCCAGAAGACCAGAATCCAGCAAGCCCACCACAGGTAGCGGAAGCCAGGGTTGTGGGACAGCTCACTCAGGTAAATCTCCCGCAGGAGAAAGAGCATGGCCCCGGCAAAAAGCAGGTGGGAAAACTGATGGACGTAGGAGCCTTGGGTGCCCCATTGGAACCATCCCACCCAACCCTCGGCCCAGGCGGGGGTGGGCGCCAGCGCCACGGCGCTGATTAAGGTGAGGCGGCCAAGGAGGGTGATTCCGCTCATTCAGGAAGTTCCCACCTGTGATTATGGCAAAAAGGGCGAGCCCTTGTCAATGCGCCCGCCCGCGGGCCCACAGGCTGGCAAAGCGCTGGCTTAGGGCTCAATACCCCAAGAGTTTCACCGCCCTGGGATCCCGCCGCCAATTCTTCCAGACCTTCACCCAGAGCTCCAGGAAGACCTTGCAACCCAGCAACCGTTCAATGTCAGCCCTGGCCTCCTGGCCGATGAGCTTCAGGAGCCGGCCGTCCTTGCCGATGACGATGCCTTTCTGGGAGGGCTTTTCCACGTAGATCACCGCCCGGATGCGCACCAGCTTCGGCCTTTGCCGTTCATCGAACTCCTCCACCGCCACCGCCACGGCATAAGGGATTTCCTCGCCGGTGTGATGGAAGAGGCGCTCCCGGATGAGTTCGGCCACCAGGAAGCGCTCCTGCTGATCGGTGAGCTGATCCTCGGGGTACAGGGGGGGCGACTCAGGCAGCAGCTGGATGATCTCTTTGACCAAGGCCTCCACGCCTTCCCCGGAAAGGGCGCTCAGCGGCACGATGGGGGACCGGGGAAAAACCTCGTGGAGCGCCGCCATGAGGGGCAAAAGTTGGGGCTTGTCGGTCTGATCCACCTTGTTCACTGCCACCACCAGGGGCCGGTCCAGGCTCTTGAGCCGGGGAAGGAGCAGCCGATCCTGGGGGTCGAAGGGGCGGGGTTCGGTGAGCCAGACCACCACATCGGCATCGGCCAGGGCCGACAAGGCGGCCTCCAGCAGGGCGGCGTTCAGGGGCCCTTTGGGCTCCAGGACTCCAGGGGTGTCCAACAGCAGCAGTTGCGCCCCCGGTAGGTTCACTACGCCCAACAGGCGGTGCCGGGTGGTCTGGGGCTTGGGCGAAGTGATGGTAAGCTTTTCCCCCACCAGCCGGTTCAGGAGGGTGGACTTGCCCACATTGGGAAAGCCGATCAAGGCCACATAGCCACAGCGGAATGGTTCGCCCATAGCAATATTATACGACATCAGGGGCGTTACGGCCAGCTGGCCGCCGAACCAAGGGCTGCCAAGGCGAAGCGGGGTCCTGCCCTACCGACGCCGGCGGCGGGCCACCAGAGGAGTGAATATGACGCCGGCCACACAGGCCCAGGCGAAGAGGTCCCCCCATCGGGTATAGGGGCTTCCCCCCGGCATCCAGGGAAGTTCCTGGACATGGGCGGCGGGGACGTTCAGCGCCGAAGTCCAGAGGATCTTGCCGTCCGGGGCGATGAAGGCGGAGATGCCGGTGTTGGCGGCCCGGGCCATGGCGACCCGGCCCTCCACGCAGCGGAACACCGCCAGGGAGAGGTGTTGATACGGAGCGCTGGTCTCGCCGAACCAGGCGTCGTTGGTGATGGTGATCAACAGGCGGGCGCCGTTTCGCACCTGAGCCCGGGAGAGGTAGGCGAAGATGGATTCAAAGCAAATGAGGGGCCCCACCTTGCCCTCGGGCAGGCTCACCACGCCGCCCACCGGCCCCTCGGCGAAGTCGCCGATCATGGCCACCATCTTGGGGATGAAAAAGAAGATGCGTTGCAACGGAACATATTCCCCATAAGGAACCAGGTGGGCCTTGTTGTAAGAACCGGCCACCTTGCCCTCCGGGTCCAGGAGGTAGGCGCGGTTGAAATAGCGCTCGCCCTGGGGCGTGAGCTCATAGGCCGGAGCCCCGAAAAAGAGGAAGGCGCCGCTTTTCTTGGCGATCTCCTGCACCCGGGCGGAAAAGTCCGGGGTGCGCAAAAACAGGAAGGGGGCGGCGGTCTCCGGCCAGACGATGAGCCGGGCTCCCCGGCACTGGTCCGTGAGTTCCGCGTAGCGGTCCAGGGTGGCAGCGACCATCTGCGGGTTCCACTTCTCCCCCTGCTTGATGTTGCCCTGGGTGACCCCCACGCTGATTTTAGGGCTGGCCGCGGCCAGCTTGGCCACCGCATCCAGGCGGTAGGCGCCGTAGCCGGCCCAGGCCATGAGCATCAGGAGCGCCAGGGCTTCCTGCCGCCGTTGATGGCGCACCCGCTGGAAGAGGGGAAAGGCGGCCAGGAAGAGCCAGGTGCTGGCCAGGGCCAGAAGGAACGAGATACCATACACGCCAGCCAGATCGGCCACCTGGATGAACAGGAGATATTTGTACAATCCGGCCCCCAAGAGCGTCCAGGGAAAGCCGCTGAAGAGATGGGTCTGCAGATACTCCAATGCCACCCACAAAGCCGGCCCGAACCACAGGGGGCTGATGCCGGCCGCCCCGGCCTTGACCACCCCCCAGGCCCAAAAGGCCCGATAAAGGGCCAGGTAGCCGGCCAGCAAGAGCATCACCCCCACGGCCAGGGGCAGCGGCAGCCTCCCGAAGACATGGGTGACGTACACGATCCAGTAGAGGAGTCCGGCGTTGGCCACCAGGCCGGCCAGGAAGCCCAGGCGGAAGGCCCGTTTCGGCGTGGCGTCCTTCAAGGCCCAATACAGAGGCGGCAGGGCTAAGGGCAAAAGAAAGGTCAGGTCCCATTTGGGGAAGGCGGCGGCCAAAAAGAGTCCGGAAATGATCGCGGCCAGGACCGGACCCGAGCCGGATTGGGAGGAGGGGGAGCGAAAACGCAGGTTCACAGGGGTGCTCGCTTCCGTGGTCGGAAATGGAAAGGGGCCCGCCGCGTTACGAGGCCGGCGGCCGGGAGGACAAGGGCCGGATGAGCACCTGTTTGGCCCGCCGCTCGTCAGCGGCCACCACCACCAGCTCCAAGCCGTCAATGACCACGCTGTCATTCACCTGAGGCACCCGCCCCAGGAGGTGGATAAGGAGGCCGCCCACGGACTCGAACTTGCCTTCGGGCCGGGGCAGGTGGAAATGTTCCAGGAGCTCTTCCACGTCCAGACGGGCGTCCACCAGCACGGTGCCATCTTCCTGGGGCACCAGGCGGGCTTCCTGCCGGTCGTATTCATCATAGATTTCGCCGACGATTTCCTCCAGGATGTCCTCCAGGGTGATGAGACCGGCGGTGCCGCCGTATTCGTCAATGACAATGGCGATCTGGGTTTTGCGCTCCACAAAGTCCCGGAGCAGGTCGCTGATCTTTTTGCTTTCGGGAATGAAATACGGGGGGCGGAGCACCCGGTTCAGATCGCAGCTCTCCGGAGGGGTCTGCCAAAAGAACAAGAGATCCTTGGCCAACAGGATCCCCACGATGTGGTCGATGCTGCCCTCGTACACCGGCAGCCGGGAATGGCCCTTTTCCAGGACCACGGCGATGACTTGGTCCAGAGGCGTGTGGCGCTCAACCCCCACCATCTCCAACCGCGGCACCATGATTTCCCGCACCAGGGTGTCCCGGAACTCAAAGATGGACTCAATGAGCTCGCCTTCTTCGCGGCTCAAAAGGCCCCGCTCCTCGGAGATGGTGAGGATGTTTTGAATTTCCCGCTCGAGGTCTTCCGGTTGGGAAATGGTGCGGTGGGAGAGCCGCCGCCAGAGACGTTTGAGCAGGCCTGGCCGGGGACTGTCGCCCTCGCCCATGCATCAGCCTCGCAAAGTCTTTCGCTCTTCTCTCAGGAAGCGTTCCACAGTGTTGATGTTGCGGGGAAACTCTAACCCCCGATCCAACAAGTGGATTTCGTGACGGCCGATACCGAAGCTCTGCGTGGCGAAGGCTGCCGCGCGTTCGTGGTCAAAGTTTTTGCAGGAGAAAATGTCCAGACTGAGGTAGGCGCGTTCCGGATAGGTGTGAACGCTGATATGGCTCTCGGCGATGAGGACAAACCCCGACACTCCCCAGTCTTCCGGAACCTTGGCGTGGTACTTGAAGACATAGGGGGGCATGATTTTGGTCATTTGAATGAGGTCCGGACAGCGTTCCAGGAACTCATAAATCACGTCCAAGTTTGCCAGACGCTCAGGATCGCAGTCGTACCCGTCCAGGGTCAGGTGCAAGCCATAGCCGAGAGCAAGGTTTTTCAAGTTCCCATCCTCCTCACCCGGCCTGCCGGGTCTTTCCGGTGCGGGTCATTCCCACCGGGTTCCTCCGACATGACCGTCGGTGCCCCCTTCTTTGGGGGCCTGGCGGCGTTGGCCGGTGCTCTCGCCTTAAAACAGAACATACCCCTTCCCTTGGGGAAAGGGTTTCCTCCTGCCAACGCCCCGCCACAGGCGGTGTTACAAGTCAAACTTATATAACTCGTAGCCCCCCCTCGGTCAATAGTTTTTTTGCAGTTCCCGGGCGCCGGCAGGCAGTTTTGCCGGCCTTGCTATTGACGACCCAAATCAAGATGGTAAATTAACCGGATATGCGTTGGTAAGGAGGAGACCTTGTGGCTTATGTCGCGCCGTTTCGGGGACTCTATTTCAACCCCACCCGGGTTCCCAATCTCACCGAAGTGGTGACCCCACCCTACGACGTCATCAGCCCGGAGGAGCGGGAGGTGTTCGCCGCCTCCCATCCTTACAACATGGTCCACCTCATCTTGCCGGAGTCCCACCCCGGAGACGGCCCCCTGGAGAACCGCTACACCCGGGCCGCCGCCCGCTTCCGGAAGTGGCTGGCCGACCAGGTCTTTCTGCGGGATGCCCAGCCGGCCTTTTACTATTGGGAGACCCGCTTCGAGGCCCAGGGACGGGCCTACACCCGCCGGGGCGTGGCCGCCGTGGTGCGGTTGGAGCCTTTCAGCAAAGGGGTCATCCTTCCCCACGAGCAGACATTCTCGGCCCACAAGGCAGACCGCCTGGAGCTGTTTAAACACTGCCGGGCCCACTTCTCCCCCATTTTCTCCCTGTTCCCCGACCGGGGAGGTAGGATCATTGATCTCCTCCAGTCTGGCGCCCCTCGCCAACCTCTCATGGACTTCACCGACGTGGAGGGCCGGGGGCAGCGGCTCTTTCGGGTAACGGATCCGGACTGCCTCCAGGCGGTCCACCAGGCCCTTTTGCCTCTTAAGCTCTATATCGCCGACGGGCACCACCGCTACGAAACCGCGCTCATCTTTCAGAAGTGGATGAAAGACCGCTATCCGAATGCCTCGGCGCAGGCTCCTTTCAATTTCATGCTCATGTATTTGGCCAACCTCTATGATCCGGAACTGGTCATCCTCATGGCCCACCGCATGTTGGGCGGTCCTCGCCTCAAGCGCCTGGATGAACCCAAGTTCTTGGGCCGGTTGGAGGACTTTTTCGAGGTCACCCCGCTGGAGCGGCCCGGTGGGGACCTGGATGCCTATGCCGCCTTCCTGCAGGATCAGCTCTCCCAGACCGGTCCCGGCCAGACCGTCTTCATCCTGGTGGGCGCGGGCGTAAGGAGCTGGCGGCTGGAGTTGCGGCGGGGTGTGCGGGAGAAGGTCCTGGCCCGGGAGATGAACCCGGCTTTGGCCCAGTTGGACGTTTCAGTCCTCAACTATCTGGTCTTTGACAAAACCCTGGGGTTGGACGCCAAGGCCCAGGACGATCCGGCGACCTGCTTTTACTCCAGCCGGGTGGAAGAGGTGCTGCAGACCATTGCCCAGGGGCGGGCACGTCTGGCCTTTATCCTCAACCCCACCAGGATCGAGCAGGTGCAGGAGGTGGCCAGCCAGGGGCTCATCATGCCCCGCAAGTCCACCTATTTTTACCCCAAGGTGATGACCGGCCTGATCCTCAACCCCATTTTCCCCGACGAAGTCATCTTTGTGCCGGCACTGGAGGGCTGAGGCTGTTCGCCGCCGGAGGCAGGGAGAGAGCCTTCCTGTTCCGCTTGCAACAGGCTCTGTGCGAAGCAACCCCCAGGGTCTTGCCCCCGGCTGTCTCCAGTGATTCAGATCTTGTCAGACAGATCCTCCTTGGTATAAACTCATCCTTGCAGATATATTGCTCCCCGCCACCCCCTATGAGGGAGTAAGCCGGATGGAAAGCAAGAATCCCAATGTCCGTGGCCGCATTCTGGTGGTGGACGCGGATGAGTGGTGCCGCGAATTCCTCAGCCAGGTTTTCAAACTCGTGGGCATCGAGGATTTCCGCTTGGCCTCCTCGGTGGCCGAAGCCCTGGAGGCCATCCAGGCCGAGGCCTTCGACCTCCTCATCAGCGACCTCAAGTTTCCAGATTTCCAGCAGCTGCTGGAAAACTGCCGGCAGCGCTTTCCGGGGATGCGCTTTATCCTTATGCTCAACCGCCGGGCCCAACCTCTCTCCATCTCCTACTACGAGCAAACGGAAGTTGTGGTCAAACCTTTGAGCCTGGACGAAATGGCCCGCAAGATCCGGGAGGCCATCCAGCAGCGCCAACGGCACCTCATGGAAGAACAACTCCGCCGCTTCAAACAGGACATCTCCCGCTTCATCGGCTGAGTCCCAAGAGGTGTATTTTGCGGGGTGGGCCGAAGGAGCGGTGACTCCTCCGCCTTCTTCGCAAACTTCCCTCCCAACCCCCTTCAGGGGATTGTGGGTGGGGTAAGAGTCTGCGACCGTTAGACCTCTTCCTCCTTCATCCCTGCCGGGCGGCCAGGAGGAGACCCAGGCCCATCCAGAAGGCTTCCCTGAGGCGGCGGATAATGCTGAAGGCGGCGCCCAACGGGACCCCCAGGTGAAATCCCAGGGCCAAAAGGAGGTTTCCCCCTTCCTGCATGCCCACCGCCATGGGCAGGAAAAACCCCAGGCCGGTAAAGATCATCCCCAAGGAGTCCAGGGACAAGGCCTGGACCGCATCCAACGGCGCGCCCAACAACCGGAATATGAGAAAGACCTCCAGGGCGTTGGCTGCCCAGGCCAGCACCTGAACCGCCAGCAGCCGGGCCGCCAGTCCCCGCTGCTTTTGGTAGAAGGCAGCCAACCGCTCATCGATGCGGGCCAGCTCCGCCTCCCGGGCCTTCAGGCGGGCGGGGCAGAGGTTGAGGTGTTCCAGCAGCCGCAGGGCCTTGCGGCATGGTTGGCGATATTGCACGGCAATGAATCCCAGGGCCCCGGCCCCCAGCCCCAGTCCCCCCAAAAGCAAGCCCCGAAGATAAGGGGAAATCTCCGGCAGAAACGTCGCCGCCAGGGCCAATCCCGCCATGACATAGAGCGCCAGGCTGAGGACCCGCAAGGCCTTGTGCAGCACGAGGCTGGCCGCTGCCTCTTCCAGTGGATAGCCGACCTGCATGAGCCCCGCCGCCTTGTAAGGTTCCCCTCCCAGGGTGGCGGTGGGCGTGAGGACGTTCAGGGCTTCGCCGGACAGGCGGAGGCGGGCGAAGCGCCAAAGGCCCATTCGCACCCCGCCGTCCGGCAGCAGCCTTCTCCAGACATAGGCTTCCAAGCCGTTGGTCAGGGCATAGGGAAGCAAGAGCAGGGGAAAGCCCCAGCCCACCCGTTCCAGGCTCCCGGCCAGGGGCTCCCAGCCCATCTCGGCCAGCATCCAGAACAAAAAGACGCCGGCGATGATGAGCAAGACCACCGTCACCCGTCGCACTGTGGCCTCCCTAAGTTCAGTGGTCAGTAGTCAGTGACCAGCAAGGGATAGGGGTTTATGATTAATCCGAACTGACTACTGGCTACTGATCACTGACCACTCCTCCCCTCACCTCTGGACCCGGGGCAGGCGGCGCATGAAAAGGACCAGGGGCAGAAGGAAGAGGCACATAAGGGTGAACAGCCAATAATCGTCGCAGAAGGCCAGCATTTGGGCCTGGCGCTGCACCTCCAGGTACAGGCCGGCCAGGGGCTGCCGGTTCTCCCACCACTGCCAGTTGGGGCCCAGCCCCGGCAGGATCTGCCCCAGGCGTTGCTGCCACTCGGTGAAAGGCAGGGAAAAGGGGGTGAGGTGTTCCACCAGGTGGCTCTGGTGGAACTGAGCCCGCTGGGAGAGCAGCGTGGTGGCGGTGGCGATGCCGAAGCTCCCCCCCAGATTGCGCATCAGGTTGAAGATTCCGGTGGCGTTGCCCATTTTCTCCTGGGATATCCTGGACATGGTGAGGGTGGTCAGGGAGACGAAGGTGGTGCCCAGTCCGAAGCCTTGAATGAAGCGGGGCCACCAGGCGGTGGCAAAGTCAATTTGGGTATTGTAGAGGCTCATGAGATACACGGCCACGGCGTTGATCAGGAGCCCCACCCCCACCAGCCAGCGGCTGTCGATGACCTGGGTCAGGCGTCCCACGATGGGCAGAATGAACAGGGAGCCCACCCCGCCGTAGGCCAGGGCCCAGCCCGCCAGGGTGGCATCATAGCCCATAAGCGTCTGGAGGTACAGGGGCAAAAGCACGATGCTGCCGTAGAGGACAAAGCCGAAGAAGAACATGATGATGGTGCCGGCGGCGTAATTGCGCTCCTTGAACAGCCTCAGGTCCACCACCGGGTCCTTGGTCCTCAGCTCCCAATAGATGAGCAGGATGAGGCTCACCGCGGAGAGGACCGCCAGGCGCACAATGAAGGCGCTTTCGAACCAGTCCTCCCGCTCCCCTTTATCCAGCACCACCTGCAGGGCTCCCAGCCCCACGCACAGAAACCCCAGCCCCACGTAGTCGATCTTGCCGGCCCGCTGCTCCTGGATATATTTGGGGTCGAAGATGAACAGCGCGGTCATCACCAGGGAGAGGATGCCCACTGGCAGATTGATGTAAAAGGCCCAGCGCCAGCTCAGGGTGTCGGTGATCCAGCCGCCCAACAAGGGCCCGATGATGGGCGCGAAGACCACCCCGATGCCCCAGATGGCCATGGCCATGCCCCGCTCCCGGACCGGGAAGCTCTCCAGCAGAATGGCCTGGGAGATGGGCTGCAAGGCCCCGCCGCCGATGCCCTGAAATACCCGGAAGACGATGAGGCTCCCCAGGTTGGGGGCCGAGCCGCAGAGCATGGAGGTCACGGTGAACAGGGCCAGGCAGAGCATGAGGAAGCGCTTGCGGCCGAAGAGCGCCGCCAGCCAGCCGGTGATGGGCAGCACGATGGCGTTGCTCACCAGATACGAAGTGAGCACCCAGGTGGCTTCATCCACCCCGGCGGACAGCGACCCGGCCATCTGCGGCAGGGCCACGTTCACCACCGTGGTGTCGATGATCTCCATGAAGGTGCCCGCCATCACCGCAATGGTGACGAGCCACTTGTTCACCGCCGGCCGGTCTGGGGTCATGGTTTAACCTGAAATTTCATGGATGACCGGGCCATGGCCCGGTCATCCATGAAAACTCCGTTGAACGTGGGGGGAGGGCCAGGGATCGCAGCTCCCTGCCCTCCCCCCACACCCCCCTCCCAACCCTTTATGGGATTGGGGGAGGGGGTCTGGGGGAGGGGGTAAGGGTCTCTCGACCCTTAGCCCCCTCCCCCAGAGCGCATCTCCGAAAGCAAGCGCGGCCCCGAGCGGTCCCGGGTGTCGATGGTGGTGTAGCAGGACATGCCCAG